>AF_2010_repII_A1DRAFT_10000297_pt1 | contig 10619 bp, 9 predicted proteins | sample AmaForreplicIIA1_FD_9195 | JGI IMG/M metagenome (IMG submission 9195)
TATGGCGGCGCGGCGCAAATTGTGGCCGGGATTATGGAGTGGCGGAAAGGCAACACTTTTGCCACAACTGCATTCCTTTCGTACGGCTTGTTCTGGTTCTCGCTCGTGGTGTTGCTTATTCTGCCAAAGTTGGGATGGGCCACGGCTTCCAACGAGACCGCGATGGCGGCCTATCTTTTCATGTGGGGTCTGTTCACCGCGGTGATGTTCATTGGCACGTTACGCTTGCATGTTGCAGGCCAGGTCGTTTTCGGTTCACTGACGATTCTTTTCTTTCTCCTCGCGATTGGTGATTTCATTAACGCCGGTCCTGGTTTCAAACAGTTCACCGGTTACGTAGGAATTTTCTGCGGGTTCTCGGCGATTTACGCTGGGCTGGCTCAGGTACTCAACGAGCTCTATGGTAAAGTTCTTCTGCCACTTGGTCCGGTGATGAAGTAGTTTTTCCACCACGAAGGTCGCGAAGATGGGAATTTGGAGCCGTCGCCCTGTGGGCGACGCGCACGCGGCCCACAGGGACGCGGCTACAGTGTAACCACGGTAGATTAACGCCGCTCCTTTAGTAAACTTGCTGCCAGCTTAAGCGCCGAATCGCTTTTGCCGCCAAGCATTCGCGCGATTTCTTCATGGCGCGCTTTCCCCGTCACTTCATTGAGATTGGAAAACGTGCGACCTCGCGTAACGTCCTTCGTCACGACGAAATGCGACGAAGCCGCTGCGGCGACTTGCGGCAGATGCGTGATGCAGATCACCTGATGATCACGCCCCAACGTTTGCATCTTGGCGCCAACGGCGTTCGCGATTTCGCCGCCGACGTTCGTGTCGATCTCATCGAACACAAGAAGCGGGATTTCGTCGTGGGCAGCCAGCGCAGATTTAATCGCCAGCATCAGACGTGAAATTTCACCGCTCGAGGCGATCGCGCTAAGCGGTTTCAGCGGTTCGCCCGGGTTCGGTGAAAAAAGTAACTCGACTGAGTCAATCCCACTCGGGCGCGCTTCTTCGAGCGCAGTGAGCTTTGCTTCGAATTCAGATTGGCGGAACCCAAGGTCGCGCAAGTTGCACCGAATGTTATCTGACAGTTTCGGTGCGGCCTTTAGCCGCGATTTGCGCAACGCTTCGCCGGCGCTGTTCATATGCGTCCGAACATCGTCGATCTCTTTGGTGAGTCGCTCTAACTCTGCGTCGCGGCCTTCAATCTTGCCCATCCGCTCGGCCGCGCGTTCACCGAACGCGATCACGTCGGCAATTGAACCGCCGTATTTGCGCTTCAACGTTTGATACAGCGAAACGCGTTGCTCAAGTGCGAGAAGTTGTTCAGGATCGAGATCGAGTTTCTCGGCGTAAGCCGAGAAAGTGCGCGCGATTTCGGAAAGCTCAATCACAGCAACGGCGTGCGCCGACGAGAATTGTCCAATTGAGTTGTCGATTTTTTCCAATTCCCGAAGCAGCCGTTGCGTTTCGGCGAGCTGGGCGATAACGGAATCGTCTGCCTCGGAAAGTCTGTTCGCAATCCCGCTGGCAAGCTCAACCAGCCGTTTGCTGTTGCTGGCGAGCTTGTAGCGCTTCTCGATCTCTTCTTCTTCACCCGCGACGAGATTGGCCGATTTGATCTCGGCAATCTGGTGCCGAAGCAAATCCAGCTCCTGTTCCCGCGCTGTTTCCGCCGTGTTTAGTGCAGCATATTCCGCAAGGAGCGACTGTAGTTGCCTATAGTGTTTTCGATATTCCTCGAGTTGTTGTTCGGCGCGCGCGAACGAATCGAGCAACCGCAATTGTGTCTCAGGCGAGAGCAACGACTGGTGATCGTGTGGACCGTGAAGATCGACCAGCTCGTCCCCTAGATTTTTCAACACGGACAATGTCGTTGGTGACCCGTTGATGAACTGCCGATTAGTCCCGGTCGAGGAGAGCGTCCGTTTCAGGATCAAATCGTCTTCGCATGCCTCTACACCCGCTTCAGCAAGCTTTGGATTCAACTTCTGTAAATCGTCTCCATTAAAGACCGCTTCGACCGTACAGACATCGGCGCCGGTTCGGATCAGCGATTTGTCTGCGCGCTCACCCAGCAAGAGTTGCAGCGCGCCAATAATAATTGATTTCCCGGCCCCAGTTTCTCCCGTGACCGCCACAAACCCCGGCCCCAACTGCCACTCGAGTTGTTCCACGAGCGCGAGATTTCTAATTCGCAATAGTGTGAGAACGGCGGACATCCGGGAGCCTGATCAATCTCATGCGCGCAATCTGCGGTTACAAATCTCACCGGATAATTCCGCGCTCGCTTGTCTCGAGAAATTGGATGATCTCAGTGATGTCTTCGGTGTGCGGTAATTCTTTCTGCATCGCTTCGATTGCCTGGCGGCGGTTGTATTTCGATCGGTAAATCAGACGAAAGGCCTCTTTGATCAGCCTAACCCTTTCTGGCGGGTAATTTTTCCGTTCTAAACCAATCAGATTAACGCCGCGAATCTCGGCGGGGTTGCCATCCGCGATCATGAACGGTGGAACGTCCTGGACAATTTTCGAGCACCCACCGGTAATGGCCAATCGTCCGATCCGACAGAATTGATGAACGGCTGTGAGTCCACCCATTACCGCATGGTCTCCCACCTGAACATGGCCGGCTAATGTGCCGTTATTGGAGAAAACGACGTGGTCGCCCACAGAGCAATCATGTCCGACATGACTATACGCGAGGAAATTTCCAAAGTTGCCGATCCGCGTTTTGCCTTCGCTCGCCGTGCTGCGATTCACGGTCACGAATTCGCGAAACGTGTTTTCGTCGCCGATCTCCAGATACGTCGGTTCGCCGCGATATTTTAAATCCTGCGTTTTCTGACCAATCGAGCAGTAGGCGTAGAACTTGTTCTTCGCGCCAGCCTTCATCGGTCCGCAGAGTGTGACGTGATGTTGCAGCCAACAGTTTGGCCCGAGCACGACCTCAGGTCCGATTACGCAGTATGGACCAACGCTTGTGCCGGCACCGAGTTCTGCTCCGGGATCAATGATGGCGGTCGGGTGAATCTGCGGTTCACTCATTTATCGAGGAACGTAAACATCAGTTCGGCTTCGGAGACGATTGCGTCGTTCACAACGCAATGACATTTCGCTTTAGCCAGGCGTTCGCCGCGCGACTTGATGAGCTCGGCGTGGATGAAAATGGTGTCGCCGGGCAAAACTGGTTTGCGAAATTTCACTTCATCCGCACTCATAAAGTATCCGATGCGGCTGGTGGTTTTTGCCAGTTTGAACAACAAAATGCTGGCCACCTGTGCCATCGCTTCGACCTGCATGACGCCCGGCATGACGGGATGACCGGGGAAATGTCCCTGGAAAAACGGCTCGTTGATCGTGACAGTTTTCACGCCCACGCATTTGGTTTCCGTGTCGAAACTGATGATGCGATCGACCATAAGGAATGGGAAACGATGGGGCAAAATTTGCATCACCTGATCGGTATCGAGTCCGCCGTCCCCGCTTGGAATAGGGCGCGACACGGCCACGGCGCTTCTACGCGTTTGTTCGCGCGCAATTAATCTAGCCAGATCCGCATTGCTCGCGTGACCCGGTTTCACTGCGACCACATGCCCGCGAATGCGCCGCCCAACCAGAGCGAGATCGCCGATGACATCGAGAATTTTGTGACGCACAAATTCGTCGGCAAACCGTAATGGTTCCTTGCTTAACACTGCTTCGCCGCGCACGACGATCGCATTTTCGAGGCTGCCGCCCTTGATGAGGTTTTTGTCCATCAGCGGCTTGACGTCTTCGTAGTAAACAAACGTCCGCGCCGGAGCGATCTCGCGCTCGAAGGCCGCCGGGGTAACCTCCATCGACAAGAATTGCGTGAATTTGTTGTTCGGCCCGGCTTGCGTGCACGAGATGCGAAACTTGTCGTCAGGCAGCAAAACGAGCAGCGCGCCCGTTTTCGATTCGACGTGCATCGTGTCTCGCGCGCCAAAGAATTTTCGCGGTTCTTCTTGCGCAACAACACCGGCTTTACGGATGAGATCAACATATGCTTGGGCGCTGCCATCGCCGATTGGCGGCTCGTTAGCATCCATTTCCACAATCGCGTTGTCCACACCCATCGCCCACAACGCCGCGAGCACGTGCTCGACGGTGTGTACGCGCACCGAGCCTTCGCCAATTGTCGTGGCGCGCTCGACCGTCTTCAGGTTCTCGATTTTCGCGTCGATTGTTGGCTCATCCTGCAAATCATTACGCTTGAATTTAATTCCGTGATCCACCGGCGCGGGATGCAGTTTAAGCGTCACGTTTTCGCCAGTGTGCAACGCGGTGCCGGTAAAACCGGTAACTTTTCCAAGAGTCTGTTGAAGTTCGGGAGCGGCCATCGCGCGCTTAAATAACAGAAATTTTGCCTCGTTACCAGTAGTGTTCTGGACGCCGATGCGCCGTTATAACGATCTCATTAACACCCTGCTTTAGCTGGGTGATACACCTCAATAAAGGCTTTCGAACTGCTTCAGCGGTTTCATTTGCCACCGGGAAACCGCTAAAGCGGTTTGGATTGTGCGGCATCGGAAACACCTCGCTGAAGCGAGGTATTAATGAGAAGGTTCATTTTAATTCAAACTCGCCACAATCGAAGGCCATCATTTGGTCAACATTTGAGATGCGAAGCCGATGAATACTCGTGCCGTGATCCTCCCAAATATCGACCGCGTTCTCACTTTTGGCTGCGATCCCTGTGCGCGTCACATTCGGTGTCTCACTGATTTTGAACAGAGGCAGGCCGTCGCTAGTTTTGAGGTAACTTCCTTCGCTATTGAATCCGATACCAAGTTCGATCATCGGCTTTTTTTCTTTGCGCAAGGGATTGCGGACGAGCCAGATCTTCACCGTGTTCGCGGCGGTTTCGGATAGGCTCGGCGAAGCGTCACCAAGATCTTCGCGTTTTAGTGGACCGACCAGATACCCCCTCGCGTGGTATCGTCCAGAGGGCAAGTCCTGGTGTCCATCGTCCTTTGCATCCCATCGCGTCACGAGCGAATCAGGCCCAATCGTGAAGTCGCTTAATTGCGCGTTCTGATGGAGGACGCGCACCAATTTCCCGGCTTGATCATATATCCCGAGGCTGATCGAGCCGTCCATTGGCGGTGGAACAAAACTGATCCGGACACTTTTGACGGGCGAGGGTGAAGGCGTTTGTTCAGGGCTGGGCGAAGGTGGCACAGATTGTTCCGGCGAAATCGAGAAAGAAGGAGAATCTCCCTGCGTCGGCGAAAGAATTGGAGTGGGCGATTCTTGTGCGAGCGCGAAAGAAGACAAGATGGCGAGCGCAAAGGCGAGATTGACTCTTGTTGTCATGTCGAGCGAAGTCGGGACATTTCTGACTGTTTAGATGAGGCGCGCCCTATCAACAAAACCGAGAGATTCCTCGACTTCGCTCGGAATGACAGATGCTAAGCATAGTAGCGCCAATTCACGTTCGGAAAAATATTGTCCCGCCATTCGCAGTCGCGCAGAGATTCTTCATCGAGATTATTTGTGACAAACTGATCGTGCAGACGGTTGAACCGAGCAAGGTGATCGATTGTGCGTTGAGTCGCATATTCGCGTGCAGTCCCCGTTTTTATTAGAAATGCCCAGTCGCTTGATTGCGCCAGCAAAAGCTCGCGGGCGAGTTGTTTGAGGATACGATCGGTCATTTGTAGGGCAGGCGCTTCGCCTGCCACTCCGTGAGCCGACAACCGAAGCGCTTGCCCTGCAACAGCAGAAGTCTGTTCCGCGAGTTCGATCATCTTGAGCGTTGCCGCATTGAGTTGCGGATAGATCCAGACGTTACTCGGATCGAGCCAGACGGCGAGATGGCCGTTTTCACCCCACGTAGAAGCAGTAGGCTCAACGATTTGCTGCGTCGAATGGGCCGTCAAATATTCGCTCGGCGTCGTGAGCTGGAAATGTTGTTCGTTGGAGGCGTGACGAATGAATTGTTCGAGGAAAATTGGGCCTTCGAACCACCAGTGCCCAAACAATTCCGCATCGAACGGAGCGACAATGATCGGGTCGAAAGCCAGTTCGCCGATGTCGCGAATCTGCTGGTGGCATTGTTGCAGAAAGTGAATTGCATGTTGTGCTGCAGCATTTTCGGCTTCCGTTCGGACATACAGCTGTTTCTCGTCACCGCGTCCGGTGATCCGATGGTATTTTACTCCCGAGAATTTTCTGGTTCCGCGCGCGACCAATCCCAAATGTTCGATGGGCAGATCGAAACCGATGTCGCGATAAAAATCCCGATACGCTGGATCGCCAGGATAACCAGCCTGCGCGCTCCAAACTTGCCGGCTCGTGTCGGGATCACGTGCAAAGACGGCCGGCCCGGCTGGAGTATAACTCGGAGCATAAATCGAGCAACTCGGTCGGGGTTTTCCAAACGCCAGCCCATGAGCATCGACAACGAACCAGCGAAGATTCGCTTCCTGCAAGATCGATTCCAAACCCGGAGCGTAACCGCATTCAGGTAACCAGAAGCCGGAGGGCTCTGCGCCGAAAGAATCGATATATGTGTCACGTCCGATTAAAACCTGTGCACGCGCTGCGCGAAGCGATTGCCGCTGGAGGATCGGTAGCAAGCCATGCGTTGCGGCGCTGGCGATGATTTCTAGCCAGTCGCTTTGTTGCAACTGACGAAACACCGACAGCAGATCGCATTTCCATTCATCCACGAAGAGGCGGCGAGTGTCTGAAAAAAGACCGATGTAAAAGTCAGCCAAATCGCAGAGCTGCGGATGTTTGCGATTTCGCTTTCGTTCGCGCGCAGCGAGATCGATCAAAAGATCCAGGTGTCGGACGTAACGTTCGCGGAGCAGTTGGTCCTGAAGCATTGCGCAGAGCGTCGGCGTAACTGACATCGTGAGTTTGAACGGCACACAATCGTCGACGAGTCGCTGAATCATGCGCAGCAACGGGATGTATGTTTCAGTGATCGCCTCAAACAACCACTCTTCTTCGAGGAAATGTTCGTGCTCAGGATGACGAACGAACGGGAGATGAGCGTGTAGAATGAGGGCGAAATGACCGGGCATTGCGGAACACTAGAAGAGCCGCGAACGAGAGAGCAAGGTGGAATCGGCTTCTCCGAAGACGATGTGTACCTGGCGCCGAAGACGTAGTTACTTTGGCAACGCGTTGAAGACAACGCGTTCCACCTACAGTGTCCGGCAAAAGTCCTGGAAGCGGTCCAGACCTTTTTTGATCACGTCAAGGCTCGTCGCGTAACTGAACCGGACGGTGCGATCGTCGCCAAAGGCAGCACCCGGCACGACGGCGACGTTGGCTTTGCTCAGCAAACGGTCAGCGAAATTCTGAGATGTGAGTCCAAGCTGGCTGATGTTTACCAAGATATAAAATGCGCCCTGCGGTTTCACCGCAGTGACGTTGGAGATCTTCGAGAGACGATCAAACATATAATTGCGACGCATATCGAATTCCTCGCGCATATCGGCGAGCGGTTGTTGATCGCCTTTGAGCGCGGCAAGCGCGCCGTATTGCGAAAAGGACGACGGATTTGAACTGGTGTGGCTCTGGATTGAATCGACGGCTCTCGTGACTGCATCGGGCGCGGCGAGATAACCGAGTCGCCAGCCTGTCATTGCGTAGGATTTGCTAAATCCGTTGATGGTAATTGTGAGATCGTACGCTTCCTTCGACAGGGACGCGATGCTGACATGTTTGACGTCGTCGTAAACGAGCTTTTCGTAAATCTCATCGGATAAGACATAAATGTCTTCTTCGGCAGCAACGTTGACGATCGCCTCCAATTCCTCGCGCGTATAAACAGAGCCGGTTGGGTTGCCTGGGCTGTTCATGATTAACATCTTCGTGCGCGGCGTCATCGCGTTTTCGAAATCTTCCGCGCGCATTTTCCAGGCATTACGCTCGCTGGTGGGCACGATCACCGGCTCGGCGCCGACTAACCGCACCATGTCAGGATAGCTGACCCAATATGGCGCCGGAATTATCACTTCATCGCCGGGCTGACAGGTTGCCAGGATCGCATTATAGCACGCGTGCTTCGCGCCGTTACTTACCACAACCTGACCGGCGCGATAATTTAAACCGTTGTCGGCTGCCAACTTATCCGCGATCGCCTGGCGTAATTCGGGAATACCAGCGTTTGGCGTGTATTTCGTGAAACCGGCTTCCAACGCCTCGATGGCGCCTCTTTTTATGTGCTCGGGAGTATCAAAATCCGGTTCGCCGGCACCAAAGCCGCAAACGTCGATGCCTTCGGCTTTCATGGCTTTCGCCTTGCTATCGATTGAGAGGGTCAACGACGGAGTCAATTGAGCGGCGCGTTCAGAAATTTCCATGGCGGTGATGTGGTCCACAAATTGGGGAGCGCAAACTATTGGCAGCGGTAGAAGTTTTCAATCAGAGGTTTGAAATTATTTTCGTCGACTCGGATGATAGCCATCTCGCGTTTCGCATTCTCGACTGAGTCCGATGCGTGCGCGGCATTGACCATGATTGTTTGTCCGAACTCCTTTCGAATCGAACCGGGAGGCGCTTTTGCCGGATCAGTGGGGCCGAGAACGTCGCGAATTTTGCGCACCGCGTCCACGCCCTGGTAAACAATGGCAATCGATTTTTCCGTTCCAGGTGCGTCGCGTTCGTCTTGATGACATTCGCTAGGCTTTTTACCAGCCATAAACTCGATGATGCTCTCCCAGTTTTCGCGGCCGTTTCCTGGACCGAGCTTTTTCTCAAGAACCGGCAGCACAGGCCCGTAAAACTCCTCCGCCTGTGCCACGCTCATCTGATGCACTTTGAACCCGATGATCGAGAGCCCGGTGCGCGAAAAAACTTCGATCACACCGCCTGGACGCAAATTTGGGAACCGGAAATTGTCCGGCTTAATCAACACAAGTGTTTTTTCTATTTGAGTGCCGGGCGGGTAAGAGACCGCGCCATCGAGGATTCCGCCGTTCGAATCAGAAAATTCGGCCCACAGTGTCAAATCGCGTGGGACCGCATCCGGATCGAATTCGGTGACCACTCCCGGCTCGAAGTAAACAACCTCCTCCGAATCATCGGTGATGTAATCACCGTAGGTGTCCCGAATCGTCTCGCCGCTCGTGCGCTCATGCAGGATATGGCCCACGACCTCATGAATCTTTTCCACCGCGTCCGTTCCGCGAAATATCAGAAACAGAACGCGCGCATGTTGACCGTTTTTCTCCCCGGTGAAATTCTTCAACACATACTCGCGAATCAATTGCTGCGTGGCGCGATGGCTCGGATCAGTTTCCGTCACGATCGTGTCGGCGTAGCGCCTGGTTAGCTCCGCGCCCGGAGCAAACATTCGGCCTCCGACTAAATCGAGTCCGGTGCGGGAAATCAAGCGGCCAACGATGCCGCCGGTACGCGATTTCCGCATCGAATACGGGGTAACAATGGCATAAGCAAGCTGTTCAGATTGCATCGGTGTTTACTGTAGCGGGGTCTATGATCGCCGCAAAATCTTGCGACCCGAGCTTCGCCTCGCCAAAATTGCCACCCATTTCCCGCGACGCTTCATATTGATGATGTCCAAACGCTTTCGCCTCAGCGCGCGAACCAATTCGTCTTGCTGGCTACGCAAAATACCTGAGAGAATTAGCCATGCACCGCTGCCTAGTTTCGGTAGGATTTCGATAAGTAAATCGCTGTATAAATTTGCCGTAATTACGTCGGTTTCCTGCCCCGACTTCCATTTGTGCACGTCGCCTAATTGAAAACTGACACCGCGAATCTTGTTCAGCTGGGCGTTTGCTTTGGCCACCGAAATCGCCGCGGGATCATTATCGATACCTGTGACGCCTCCAGCACCGAAACGTTTCGCCGCCAAAGCGAGAATTCCGCTGCCAGTTCCAAGATCGACGAGTGACCAGTCTGGTTTCCAGTCGCGGGTCAGTTGTTCCAAGAGCCGAAGCGACATCGCTGTCGTAGCATGCTCGCCAGTTCCAAATGCCAGCGAAGCTGGAATGCCAATGTGGGAGCGGCCTTTGTGCCGCGATAGTCGGCACACGAAGATCCCTTCCACACTCGAAATGATCAATCGTTTCCCGATCTTGATTGGCTTCGAATCGGCACGCGCAAATCGCTGCATCCAATTGCGCGACAATGCCTCTATGTGGCCGCCGAATTTCTTCAGCACTGCAGACGAATAGCTCCGCGAGCGGCATACGATTTCCAGTTCCAAACGCTTGCGTCCGGGTCTACGTACGACCACAAGCTGGCCGTGAGCGTGCGCTTGGAGGTGCTCTTCGTGCGCCTTTACCCAACGCAGTTCGGCTCTTTTGCGCCACAAATACACAGGCAAACGTAGTGCAGTACAAAACCCTGCCCACCGTAGCTTTGAGCGTTTGGGCGGCCCCACCTTCGTCAAGGCTAACCCCGAAAGCATTCGGGGCTCCAGCCTTCGATTTGCGCTGCGGCCCAAACGAAGGCTGGAGCGGGTGACGAGGCTCGAACTCGCGACGTCCACCTTGGCAAGGTGGATGTTTTGCTAGGTTCTCCTCGCCAAAACAACAAACAAGAAGGGAAAAACTATATGAAAAAACTTCTCTTGATTGCATTGGTGGCAAGCGGATTGGCTTTCGTTCCCGCGCAGC
>AF_2010_repII_A1DRAFT_10000298_pt1 | contig 10616 bp, 14 predicted proteins | sample AmaForreplicIIA1_FD_9195 | JGI IMG/M metagenome (IMG submission 9195)
GAAGAGATTGAAAAGCTGAAAAGAGAATCAGAACAATTTGCTGAGGCCGACAAAAAGAAGAAGGAAGAAGCTGAAGTCAAGAATGAAGCCGATAATTTGGTCTACGCGGCAGACAAATTGGTAAAACAAGACTTGAAGGACAAAATCAAACAAGACCAGGCCGATAAAATTAACAAAGCCGCTCAAGATCTCAAAGATGCAATTTCTAGCAACAATATAGATAATATCAAGACAAGAATTCAAGAATTGAAAAATATTATTGGTCAGGTTAGCACAGAGGTCTATAGAACAGCAGGAGCGACGGCTCCGCCGACCGAAGCAGAGGCAGCCGCAGCAGCGACATCAAACCCAGGGTCAGAACAATCAGCTGAAGGCGGAAGTAGTGGGCCTGCGACCGCTCCTCCTTCGTAAGGTCATATTTACCGATGAAAAATAAGGTCGTACTGAGATCGATGATCGGCCAAAGTGATCTTAGGAAATGAGCAGCAAGCGGGACTATTATGAAATCCTTGGTGTCCCAAAGAATGCAAGTAAAGAAGAGATCAAGAATGTGTATAGGCGGTTGGCCCTGCAATACCATCCTGACAGAAACAAAACAACCGGTGCCGAGGAAAGGTTCAAAGAGATCTCGGAAGCTTATGCTGTTTTATCTGATGACGAAAAAAGAAAAAGATACGATACTTATGGTCATCTAGGGGCCGAAGAGGTTTTCAGAGGTTCAGAAGCTAATTTCGACGAGATCTTCAGGGATATGGGATTCGGTGGATTCAGAGACATCTTTGATCAAATATTTGGAGGCCGTGGAGTTGGTTTTGGTGGTACGTCCGGTGATCCATTCGGCTTTGGCTTTGGTTTTGGCGGGGGACGCAGAAAGGGACGTGATATACTTTATGATGTGGAACTCTCGTTAGAGGAGGTGCTGAAAGGCAGAAAGGACGAAGTCGAATTACCAAAGCTTGAGAGATGTAATACTTGCGGAGGAACTGGTGCGTCTCCCGGAACAAAACCAAGGAAATGCAGTGTATGTAATGGCCAGGGACAAACAAGGCGAATCTACAGTCAGAATAGATTCTCAACATTTGTATCGTTGGAGCCATGTAAGACCTGTCGAGGTCAAGGAGAGATCATAGACAAACCATGTAGTGCTTGCGATGGCTCTGGTAAGGTCAGAAGGAACAAGAGGATAAGGCTTGAAATTCCGGCCGGCGTCGAAGATGGAGTGACCCTACAATTGCGTGGGGAGGGTGAGCCCTCAGAAACAGGGTCTCCTGGTGACTTGTTGATTCAGGTCCACGTAAAAGCACATCCTTTATTCGAGCGTTTGGAAAATGGTCATTTACTTTATAACCTTAATGTCAACTTTACAGAACTTGCGCTTGGAACCGAAGTTAGAGCGCCAACGCTTGAAGGTCACGAAAAATTAAAAATTCCGGCCGGGACGCAACCCAATACCATTATGAAGATTAAAGGCAAGGGGTTGCCTCACTACGGTAGTTATGGCAAAGGAGATCAGCTGGTGCGAATCAATGCAAAAGTTCCAGTCAAGTTAAATGATGTTCAAAAGTCGCTGCTTAAGGAATTGGATAGACAATTTAAGAATGAAGATGGCGGAAGACAAGATCCGTTCTAGCAGTTGAGCATTTGTATTACTTGTCAGAAGTTATATGGCCTTATGGAACTAAAAAATTTCTGCCAAGTATCTGTTTCAAAAAAGGGCTCTAAGGGAATTGCCACAGAATGTAGATATCGTGATCGGAAGTCGCCTGTAGAATGAGATTCACATCCTTTCATTCGGGCGGGATCGGACTAATGGATCAACGGTTCCGTTTGTGTATATCAAGAAAAGGAACACTACTGATGGAAATACAAACTTACTAACCAAAACAATATATTAAATCAGGTCTAATTAGTCAAACTCGACGTAGAGCTCATTGCCAGAGCAGGACATTCCCATGAAGATTACCTGTATCGACGGTTATAGGATCACATACCTCGATTATAACAACAAGATCCGAATTCAGGACCAACCTGACGTGCTGGTTCTTTTGCATGGAATAGGTGCATCTGCAGAACGTTGGTTGCCTGTTGTATCAGGATTGTCAAAGTACTTTAGGGTACTAGTCCCAGATATTATCGGTTTTGGTTATAGCGACAAACCTGCAGTAGAATACACTGTCGACTTCTTTCTTACTTTCTTGCGAGGTTTCATGGATAACTTGGGCATTTGGAAGGCCAGTATGGTAGGCTCATCATTTGGAGGTTTGCTAGCAATAGAATTTGCAATAATGTTTAGCGAAAGAGTGAATAAATTAGTGTTGGCTGCCCCCGCTGGAATAATGCGCTCTTCCACCCATGTTCTTGATCAGTACATAATGGCAGCGCTTTATCCGACACGAGAGAATGCGCTTAAAGCATTTATAGATATGGCTTATGATCCTAGCGTAGTTACAGAAGACACAGTCAGGGACTTTGTGAACCGTATGAGGCTACCGAACGCCAAATACGCGTTCATGTCCACTCTTCTAGGAATTAGGGACTCCCTAAATTTGCTCGGATAGGCTTTCTAGAATATCAATGCCTACGTTGTTTATATGGGGAAAGAACGATACAATGATACCCTTGGAACATTCAAAAGATTACAAAGAGGTCCCAAGAAGTGAAATTGTTATAATAGACGATTGTGGGCATACCCCTTACGTGGAAAAACCAGCCGAATTTAACCGAGTTCTTCTAGACTTCCTCGCGAAGCCTCATTAGCAATGATTAATATTAAATAAATGCTAATGTCAAAGTCTGGAGATGAGTGACAAATCCATCGGAGAGGAAACTTCTGCTGCCCTTAAGAAGGCACTTGAAAAAGGAGCTGAAGCGCAGAGAGATTTTATAAGGAGTTATTCGACAATTCAGCAAGACGCAATTCAGAATTTCTTCTCTACACTCCAGGGTCTAACATATTATAATGCGATGTTCAAGACAACAGTCCAGAGTGGCGGAAGAATTTCTATTCCTGAGGCTGAAAGGCAAGCCTTGAATATAGGTGATGGCGACTTGGTTCAAGTAATAATAATACCCATCCATAGAAGAAAAGCTACTGAAGATGATTAAAATCGAAGCAATCAACCTAATGAAATAAAACTTCTAGAATTTACTTGGTAAAGGAACCTATTGTGAACGAGCCTTAATCCACTGTCCCACTTTCGGAAGGACGTTATTCTGGGAATAACTGCTAGCGATAAGTCCTACATGGCCTGTATGAAAGCGCATTAGTCGTTTATCTAGGCTCGATACGCATCATTCAAAGGAGCGCTACACTGCGGTGAAACAAGGTGGTCTTCCTCGGCAACAATATTGAGAAGAGGAATTTGTATCTTTGAAAGATCCACGACCTCATTTCCAATCCTCATTTCATTAGCCGCCAGGAGGTTCTTTTGGTATATATCAACAACCCATTGCCTAAATGTTTCACCCGCAATAGGTGGGGTGTCATAAAGCCATTTTTCTATGCGAAGGAAATTCTGAACGAATTCTTCATTATCTATATTTTCAACCAGGTTGAAATATTTGTTCACGCCTTGCTTAAATGGCTTCAAAGCAGAATAACATGCATAGAGCTGTTCATAGGGTAAATTCCCTACAGAGTTAAAGATCTTATTCACCATCTATGTGTTTAGAAAAATTAGCAAGCACCGTGACATCTTTCTCGGCATCAAACACAGGCGCAATTGTCGCCAGATTTCTGATCTTATCCTGATGCAAACTAGTGTAAACTACAGACATGGTAGCACCCATACAGTATCCGTGTAAGGTTAACTTGTCGATAGAACTTTTTGTTCTGACGAATTCTACACAATCATCAATATAGCTATTCACATAATCGTCAAAAGAAACGTACTTGTCGACCTGTGTAGGTGTCTTCCAATCTATTAAGTAAATATCAAATCCTTGGCTCAGCAAATTACGGATCCAGCTCTTGTCTGGCTGAAGGTCGAGTATATAGGACTTGTTTATCAACGCGTACACGACCAATATAGGGGTCTTCGCTGTTCTGCTCACCATTGGACGAAAATGCAGAAGCCTGTACATCTTGGCATCAAGCACAATCTCATTTGGGGTGATTCCTACCTCAATATTGCCAGCATTGTGAAGCACATTTCTAGTTTTTTCAAGTTTGCGAGATAAGTCTATAAACTCCTTAACAAACAGGTTAGTATCGGCTTCCTCTTCGATCCCGTGACCTTCCCCTAAGCGTAATTCGGTCGGGTTAGGCGGGAATGTTTCTTGAGTCATTTCTAATAATGGCCTCCATTTTCCTTGTCAAATCATGTACCTCCTTTTTCAAATCGTGAACATCCTTAACCATTTCATTAACCTCTGCACGGGTAGGAAGGTTGAGTACTCTCAAACTTTTCTCGGTTAGCTTCTGTATGTGGTTGAATAAGTCGAGTTGTTGGCTCAAAACCAAACTGTAGGACCTTGCAAATTCCTGAGAATCGAACAAGGCAGTAAACTCATCTTCAAAAACGTCTATAACCGCCTTTCTATAATCCTCGAAATCTTGCTTTGAATCATATTTCTTGGGTGCTTTCTCAGCGGCCTTAGTCAAAGCGTGGACATAGGTATTGTTAATCTGTACCCAATATTCGCTGAAATGGATCTGTAACTGAAGAATGGTTTTTCCGAGCTCAACGAGTTCTGTTAACTCAGACCTCGAATATTGTGAATAAGCATAAAGAGGACCCACTGTTGGCAATCTACTAATCTCCGACCACAAATTGAATACCTTTGATATCTGTTCTCGCATAAATAGAGGGTCAGAATTCGCAGAGGTTTGAACGGGGGCCTCGCTACCTTCTCTGTCATTGTTACTACCAATTCGATCGTTGTTAACTTCTCCTTCGATAACCATATGATCCACCTCGAACTATACTCCAAGACTACAGGTTAGTGGCAATATGACTTTTATGTAATGTTGCTATTATACCTTTTCGTATCGGGGTAGTGATCACGTGCAGGAGTCGATTAGCTTTGATTTTATCTCGTCTGCCAAAGTGGTCTTTTGAAGTAGTTCAGATTGACGAGCGAAGGCTGAACATTTTATAAGGGTGAGTTTATCTTTGCAAATTACCATGCCGCCTATTTCGTAGCCGAATTTTAACAACAACTACGGAAAAGGATTGTGGGTACGGGCTCGTAGCTCAGCATGGATAGAGCGCCTGCCTTCTAAACTCGAGGACAGCCGGAAGTCGTGGGATCGAAGCCCACCGGGCCCGCTCCAAAATGGCAGTGAAGGATTCAAAAATGCAGGTTTAGATCTCTGTAGTTGATGATAAACAATTTATAGCTTATTATTCAAGGTTTTTTCAGTCAGTTACATGGTAAGTGAAAGCGATCTTCGAATGATAGTAAAGCAAGCACGAGAGGGCGCAACAAAACGTAACTTCATCCAGTCAGCAGAATTAACACTAGTTTTAAGGGATATAGACGTTAAAAAGGGGTTTAGCCTGAATGAAGTGGTAACCTTGCCTAACAGGCCCGCAAAACAGGCCAGCATATGTGTAGTAGCTACCGGTGATATGGGGACGAGGGCACGCAAGGCAGAAGCGAATCGAATAATCCAACCTGATGAGCTTGATAGATTGGGGACTAACAAGAGAGAAGCAAGAAAAGTAGTCCAAGAGCATGACTTTTTTCTTTCAGACACAGCCCTAATGGCAACGGTCGGCCGCGCTTTCGGACAATTTCTAGGGCCAAGAGGCAAAATGCCGACCCCCTTGCCATACGGCGCTCCTATTGAATCGATCGTTGATCGTCTGCGTGGATCGATTCGAATCAGAGCGAAGAACCAGCTTAACGTTTCTGCGAAAATTGGGGACCAGAAGATGGATGACGATCAATTGACAGCTAATGCGAGTGCTGTCCTCGCCGCTGTAGAGAAGAAGCTTCCACAAGGAGACAAGAACATACATAACGCAATGGTAAAGTTTTCGATGGGTAAGATATCAAAACTCGGCACAGCAAAAAAGGTTAAAGGGAAAGGCGGAGGATAATTAAATGGCCCTTCAAGGTAAAGCAAGTATCAACCGACAAAAGTATCCAAAGAAGAAAAGGCTGATGTTTCAGGACCTACAAGAATTGCCAGGTAAATACAGCGTCATTGCACTTTCCAAAATGTCTAAAGTTAGAGCTACTCAGCTCGCAACAATTCGCAAAAAATTTCGGCACGAATTGACGATAAAGGTAATCAAGAACAGGGTGGCGCAGCGTGCCTTCGAAAGACTCAGTAGTCCTAAAGGGTTAGATTATCTAGGTAAAAATCTGGATGGCCAGTGTGCACTCATGTTCACCAACATTAGTCCATTCAAACTAAATTTGATTTTCGATAGGAATAAAGTTTTCTTGCCTGCAAAAGGTGGGGACGTCGCAACAAGAGACATCATAATACCAGCTGGCAACACTGGCATCTCGCCAGGACCAGTCCTTTCAGAGTTTAAAGAAGCAAATGTCCCGACCAAGATTGACCAAGGGAGTATATGGATAAGTAGAGATACCGTTATAGCCCACTCAGGGACTATTATTTCTACGAAGCTTGCTTCACTGATGAGCAAGCTCAATATCAAGCCTATTGAGGCAGGGATTTCAATTAATATGGCCATTGCGGAAGGGCTAATTTTCAACGAGTCTGATCTAAAGATTAGTTTGGCTGAATATCGCGAGCAGCTGAGTAGATCAACTCAGATGGCCCTCCTGCTTGCGATGGAAGCTGGTTATCCTACTCGAGAAACCATCAAAGAAATAATCGTTAGAGCTCAGCAGAACTCGATCGCAACAACAACTGAGGCAGGATTTCTAACACAAGATACTGCCAAGTTTGTTTTGGCTAGGGCGAATGCTAAAGCGCAAATAATTGCGAATCTGTCAGCTAGGCAGGGGATATGCTCCTCAATAATCTATTCGGAACAAGAGAAGATCAATCCAATCCAATAATTAGTCATATCTATTTCATTTATTTGCAAATGTATCGATGGTTNATTAANGGGATATCTAAAGTTCATGGCGAGGTAGTGGCAAAGATCCACCTTACGGCGAGTAATGGTTAACCAAATAACGCAGATAGTCCCTCTAGCGCTTCTTCTTCCTTCTTTTCCTCTTTCTTTTCTTCATCGGCCTTAGACGCAGTGGGAGATCCTTGGCCAGCGCTCGTTGTAGAACCTGAAACCGTTCCTGCTGTCGCGCTCGAAGGAGTCAGAACTGGAGCGGCGGCCTTTAACGCTTCATCGATATTTACTTCGCTTAACGCCGCGACAAGGGCTTTGACCATTACATCGTTAGGGGTCGCACCTGCTGACTTTACCACGTTCTTGATGTTCTCTTCATTTATTTCTTGGTTTAATTTGTGTAATAAAAGGGCGGCGTAAACGTATTCCATCGTCAAAACACCTCCACGGGACCATAATATAAAACTTTCAAGCGTTTACAGTATTTTTGTACTTCGTACCACTGCATAGAGATGATCCTTAAGATCCCTTTCGTACAGCGAATTCATTTTTTCCAAGAGCACCGACCTTGCGTCTTGTCTTTCGTGATCTGTATTTGCTCTTAATACACCCGCAAACATCTCTGGTAAATTTTCTCTTATCCATCCATCTAGAACAAAGAATCGCTTTTCGTTTATCCATGTGGTCTTGCTGATGCTCTGGTCGACTTCTCCATTAAAGTTTCCACTTTCAACATTGTCGATCAACATGAAAATACAGTTGTTAGGGTCTGGGTTCTCTAGGACTTCCTTTGGTCTTCCTGACGCGCGGCCAGATTCGACAGCCCGGATGAGACCAGTAGGACGTATATAGGTACCTCGAACTTGTAATCTATTCCCGTTAGTTGACTGGACCCTGCCTATCACCAAACTGCTATAAATCTGCTCCCTTTGTACTATAAAGACATAATCTCCTGCCTTTATCCGACCTCTGCCAAACATTACCTGAGATCTCTCATTAAATTATATAATTTTTGCTACTTTCGTATTTTCCATCGGTTTTACATTGAGATATAGGTACCAAATTGCGATTAATGATACTTGCAGAAATTACATTTATTAATGCATACCACAAACATACGATAGGAAAAATTTGCAAAGATTTGATGAGTTAGATATGAGGATATTATCAGAACTTACCAAAGATGCAAGTATTTCAGTACCACAACTTAGCAAAAAGCTGAGTATTAATACTTCTGTACTATACAGCAGGATCAAACGCCTCTCAAAACGAAGTCTCATACAAAAATTCACAGTCATAATAAACGAGGGTATTCTTGGTTTTAATGTGAAGGCAATAGTTGGAATTAACAGAGATCCTAAACTTAAGGATGCGATTCACTCCGAGTTGTTGAAAATTGCTGAGGTGAGATCCTTGTCTGAAGTTACGGGTCGCTTTGATATGCTTGTAGTAGTGAACGCGCGTACCTTGGAGGAGCTGCATAGCGTGGTAATAGGACTCATTGGAAAGATCGAGGGAATTCAGAACACGGAAACTTTCGTTGAGATGCAGAGAACCGAGAAAGAACCTGTTTATGCTGTCCAGCAGCCACTGACTAGGTAGGGAAATTAGGGTTTCTTCCCACATTTCCTAGATGATAAAATAGTAATTCAAAGGTTTAAGCAGCTTCAACAGTAGATTCAAATAGTACAGAACATAAGTTTCTTTCTGAGTCTTCTTGGCATTTGTGGAACGCAAAATAAATGAGATGATTCAAACCATGAAATTAGCCAAGAAGACAAGTAAGGATGATTACTTTACACATCTGCGTCTGGTCTTACTTGGCATGGCCGCTGTAGGGGGAATTGCTTTTATGATAAAGCTGATTGCAGAATTTGTAACTTTCGGGAGCAGGCATTAGTACCATTTCACCTTCACGTGGTTTGCGTAGCTCATCTAGAGCTCTATATGAGCCGTGTTCACATCCAAAGGCGTACTCTACCATGAATTAGTTCCTTCGCAACCTTCGTAACTATTTTTAATCTCTACCCAATAACTTAACATCAGATTGGCAATAGACAAAGCAAATGATATGAGCAAATATACTATTGCTACTTTAGGATCACATTGTTCACTCCAAGTACTCAAAGGCGCCAAAGATGAAGGTTTTAGAACTCTGCTTGTTTGCGAAAGGCAACGACTAAATCTATACAAAAGATTTAAATTCATTGATCAAATTCTTGTCGTCGAAAACTTTTCTGAAATTTTGGATAAGGATTGCGAACAAAGACTTAGGGATGTTAATTCCATACTCATTCCGCACGGCACATTGATCGCCTACTTGAGCAGCCAGCAAATCGAACACATAGGTACCCCGATATTCGGCAATAAGTGGATTTTTAGATGGGAGGCTGACAGAGAACTTAAACAAAGGCTGCTCGAGAACTCAGGACTTACCACGCCTAGGCACCTCAAGTCAAAATTCGATATAGATAAGATGTGTATCGTGAAAATGCACGGAGCGGCAGGTGGGCGTGGGTATTTCTTGGTATGGAACAAAGAGAGCTTCGATGAAGGCGTTCAAAAATTAATCAAGCGCGAAGAAATAACGGGGGAAGATGAATTGTACATTCAGGAATATGTCAGAGGCGTGCCTGTCTATTTTCAATTCTTTTATTCTCCTCTTACAAGTGAGATTGAGCTGATGGGCATAGATAGAAGGTACGAGTCCGATGTAGACGGAATTGGTCGAATTCCGTCGAAACAACAACTTAACGTCCCTATCGAACCGTCATATAATGTAGTGGGTAATATCCCATTAGTCATCAGGGAGTCTTTGCTAAACGAAGCGTACGCTATGGGAGAGAGATTCGTATCAGCAGCAGCCCGTCTCGTCCCTCCAGGAATGAATGGCCCCTTTTGTTTGGAAGGAATGTATGATCATGAAGGAAAGTTTATCACATTCGAATTTTCAGCAAGAATAGTCGCCGGAACCAATCTGTATGTAGAAGGTTCGCCTTATTCTACTTTGATCTACAATGAACCGATGAGTATGGGGAGAAGGGTAGCACGTGAGATAAAAATTGCTTGTGAGAACGATGTTCTTGGCAAGATATTAACATAGCTTATAATTTATGCTGTTTTAGTGCTAGAACGTTTTTTTCTACGTCGTGCGTGCGAGCCGTGAATCATTCATAGTGCTTTGAGCCTACAACTGACCTATGGTACTATATTCTTCGATCGTAACCACTCAGGGGAGGTGCCGGAACGATCTAATACGTAATAACATAATACGTTGGCCTAACACTAAAACGGACATCGTTTGTGATGCCGGATCGTGAGAGTCCTTGCCAGTTGCTCATATGTCTGATATCCTTCTTGGACATTCCCAGTTCGGTCAATCCGAAAGGGAAAAGGATATGCACGAACCTTTTGAAGAAGCAATCGACGAGTCCGTCGTTGAACATTCAAGACTAGTGATTCTCACAGGAGATCTTTTCACATGCCTCATCGAATGGTTCGTCAATAATAAAATTAGCAATGAATTATTTATTATATCTATTCCTGTATGCTTCGTTCCGGGAGCGCAAGATGTTCCTATTCCTTAGATTCTTGACGATTTTAGCCTTGCCAGGGATTTAA
>AF_2010_repII_A1DRAFT_10000299_pt1 | contig 10613 bp, 11 predicted proteins | sample AmaForreplicIIA1_FD_9195 | JGI IMG/M metagenome (IMG submission 9195)
AATGCCGGTGACCTGGCTCGTCTGCTCACCTTAGTCGCGGAGGATGTCGTTTTCCTCACCCCCGGCCAGGCTCCGGTCGGCCGGGAGGGATTTTCGTCCAACTTCATGGCCGCCCACCAACAGATGCGGATCTATTGCACCAGCGAGTTGGAAGAGGTCGTAGTTGTCGGCGAGGTCGCCTACACGCGGAGCCGGGACGCACTGTCCGTGACCCCGCGCGCAGGCGGAAAGGCGGCACAGTTCGCCGGGCATCGCATGACGGTATATCGCAAGCAGAGCGACGGTCGCTGGCTTCTGTCCCGCGATGTCCACACTTTGTCCGCCGTGGCCTAACAAGGCGCTGCAGGCAACAGCCGCTGACCCGCCAGTTTTGTATGGTTTTTGATATTCGAAAAGTTATTGCTTTTGGCGCAGCTTGCCTTCCGGCGGCTGTGCCTGAGCTTGATCGTTAGACCTCAACCCAACATTATTATGAATATTCGAATTCTTAGCCGATTCGGAAAGCTCGTCATCACTGTCGTAGCACTGGGTGCAGCCGCAGGAGCCGTATCAGTGGCGCAAGAGAAGCGTTCGATGGAGCAAGACAGAGCCGGAATTGAGCGGCTACATCAACAGGATCTAGCCGCAACGTTGTCAGATAAAGCGGATGAGCTCGCTAACTTGTGGGACAGCGATGCCGTTCGAATCCAGCCGGGTCGTCCGGCGGAGGTAAGCAAAGCAGTGATCTACGCCAATGACAAACGCTGGGAAGCGAGCAAAGGCAAGCATAAGATACTTTGTGGCCACATGGAAATACAGGACTTGCAGATTGCTGGAGACTGGGCGTTTGAATGGGCGTATTTCTCCTTAAAGGAGAACACCGCCGAGGGCAAGGTGTCCACAGGCCAGGGCAAAGTGTTGCGCGTGCTCCATCGACAGGTGGACGGCTCTTGGAAATTCGCGCGCGTGATGAACTTTACCGAAAAACTTCCGTCCGATGCTCCGGTGTCTCACCCTTGCGAATAGAGCGACCGCCGCCAGGAGCGCAAGCTTTCATGCTCAACAGCCAAACGAAACATCTAACCAATCGATGAAGCCAACGGCCCCAACGCGAAATGCATCCAGTGTGCTTGCCACGACACCCTGCCGTGGCTTATCTCTTTCTCGTTAGGTAAATTCCAACGCATACCCTGAATACATAGATGAACCAAACCAAGAGGCAGGCGAGACTGGCGGGACTACTATATTTTTTGGCCAGCATTCCGGCTCCATTTGGACTGATATATGTCCCCAATAAGTTGATTGTGCTTAACGACGCAACAGCGACCGCCAATCACATTCGTGCTTCCGAGTCTCTTCTTCGCTGGGGCATCGCGTGCGAATTGTTCACTTCCGTAATGTTCATTTTTGTAGTGGTGGCGCTTTATCGCTTGTTCAAGGCGGTCAATGAGACATATGCCCTTTCGATGGCGATCCTGATCTTGATTTCGATTCCAATCTCGCTCCTCAGCGTGGTCAACGAAGTCGTTGCCCTGATCGTTCTTGGCGGCGCTGATTGGCTGTCAGTTTTTGACCGCGGTCAGCTGAATGCTCTAGCCTACATCCTCATGCGGTTGCACAGCCGGACACTCCTAGTTGCTGAAATCTTCTGGGGTTTATGGCTAGTTCCGTTCGGGATTCTCATTATTCGATCACGTTTTATCCCCAGCGCGTTGGGCTACTTGCTGTTTGTTGCAGCTTTGGGGTATGTGGCCAGCAGTCTGACCTTTTTACTTTTGCCAAGTTACGGCCCGGTCGTCGATCCAGTCGCGTCGAAGCTGACATTTTTCGAGCTGCCGATCATCCTTTGGCTTTTGATCTGGGGTGCAAAAGATCAACACGGTCAACCGCCTGATCCGGCTGCTGCATAACATCTTTGTGGTTGCGACCGTGACACCTAACCAATAGATGAAGCCAACGGCCCCATTGCGGAACAAGCCCAGTGTGTTTGCCACGACACTCTGCCGTGGCTTATCTCTGTCTCGTTAGGGTCCAATCACGCGCACGTAGCGACCGTAAAAGGGGTGGGGGTGCAGTAGGGTCCCAGGCTGCGGGGGGTATGAGTGCCGGGTGGTGTGGGGTCCCCTGCGGAATCGACCCTCGACCCTTAGGCCTAACGAGTGGCCTGACAACGATCTAGGCCATTAAGCCTAACGAGTGGCATAACATCAGACAAGGCGACCAATATAAAATCCATAACCATTGATTACGAGTCACTTACACAAATTGTGGACTTTTTACGCTGGTTTAGGGGGTTTTTACGTAGTATCCGCATGGTTTTGCTGCGCCTTGGATCCAGCCTGTTCCCGCCTGGATTTGGCCTTGGCCATGCTAGCTCGGATCCGCTTGGAGATCTTCCCGTGGATCCAGTTGTCTCGATTCGCGTGCGCGACACTACGAACGACTGGGTCGCACGGCGTAACACGCGATCCAATACGGGCTGCGACCCCGACTGTCTTTGACCACGTATGCCATAGAAAGTCAGACAATAGTCAGACATCCATTGCTGTCCAATCACGTTTTTTAACGTGTGTTTTGCTAGGTAAATCGAATTTTGCCTCGCATCCGCTTTAAATGTGGGTTCGATTCCCGCCGGGAACGTTCGCATAGTAAAATAGAGTTTACCTATCTAAAAGTCAGACCCGAGTCAGACCAGAGAAACTAAGTTAATGAAAGAACAGCGCCCAGTCGAAACTCTTGAGGAATTCAAGCTGCGTATTGCATCGATTTAATCTCGGATGTGCTGCCATTCGGTCGGCTGTTGTATGGCGGACCGAACGCGGCCAGCAATGCGGTCAGCTACGCAATGCATTATAGCCGCTCACATGACGCTGTGACTCGCTTTTATGATGTCTCTTGCAACGTGCTCGCAACGCACGACCACCAGGCCGCTAATTCCAGCCACAATTTATGGCGTCACACTCGCATTCTTCGATGCTTACTCAGTAGTCCCAGAGGCCAGCGCCATCGCCGCAATCGGTTGTGAAATTATTGAACTTCAGAGTTACGGTACCGTTGGCGTGGAACGTAACCCATACGTACGCTTGAAGCCCAAAGCTGGGAACACTACCGTCGGGTCCGGGGGCACCGGTGACCAAAAACCAAACTTTCGTGCCGACAGTAGTGGCTCCATTTAGGAGAGACCTGTCCAAGAATACATCCCGCTTCCCACTTGCTTGAAACGTACGACCAGTAATTTCGCCAGTACCCGCGACCCCCTGTGCGTTCACATTTAGGTGCGCCCCCGCACTGCCGCGCCTGCTATTGCGCGTAAACGTGATCACAGTCTGCAATCTTCCGCTTAGGTCCACAACCTCGCCGACGTTGCACACGACAGGCACGCTGACAGTAATTGGAGTCGATCTAACTCCTTGAGCTGCATCAGCCGATAACGTAAAAATCGAGAGCACAGCGATGAGGCACATCATTTTCTTTTTCATTTCAGGTGTTTCCTTTCTAGTTGTTCCACTCACACTAGGTAATGCGTAAAGTCGGGCCCGAGGTTACGCGGAAATGCGTTAAATCAGTTAGGGCAACGTGACCGAGACGCACGAACACAGAGGCGATTTCAAAGAGTGGTGAGATTTACCGTATGAAACAAAAAGCCGCCACGCGGTGGGGAGACGCATGACGGCTGATTGCTTATAACTTGCTCCGGGGAATCGGCATGGAGAATAGCCGGGTAAGACAGCTCGCGCTATTAGACCTTAGTATATTAAACTTTAGTATAATGCGGCGCAGGCCGGAGAGAGGATGCCCGCTCAGGGTTGATAGTGCGCCGGGGGCGCTCCCTCATTTCTGCGCAGCGATTACGCGATCAAACTCACCGCGAACTCGTGAATCGCCCTTTCCAGTTCCACGAATGCCGTCAGTATTTCATCGGCACGCACGATGAAGCGCTTTCCGTTGCCGCGATTCGCGTCAGCAATCGAGATCATTGACCCTGCGATTGCAGTTCTCCTTTCTGTTCGAAATAAGCAGCCATCCATTGTTGTGAGATTTGATTAGCTTGTTTTTCGAAGGCCGAGGAAACGATTCCCACCGCGGCCGTCGCTGGCATCTCAAGAAATTCTAAAACGTGTTCGGCGCTGCTGCGGTTGCAGGCCACAACGTCTTCATAAAAGAGAACGAGCGGGTCAATATGATTTTCGCGAAAATACTTTGCCCAGCCAGTTTCATGCGCCTCTATTCGATTCAACCATTCGTCAATTACCTTGAAATCGAACTTGGGCACAATGCGTGGCTGCGGTTTCTCCCCGATTTTCTGAGCCCAGACGCCTGTTCGGCAGGCTATTTCCCAGGAGATTGCTTGCTGGACACGATTACGTCGGCGAAGCCAAATATATCTAGGCTGCCGCAGAACTTCCGCTAGAAGGTCTGCTCCTTTGAGATTTTTGTATGCAGGAATTTCCTGCAACATCTGGAGCATTCGGTCGAAGTAACTCCACATTATAACGGTGCCGAACACTCCGTTGGAACTCGTATTCTGCCGTAGAACACCTTCCACATAAGCCATGCGGGATGGTGAGACCCAGCGTTGTTCCCACGTTTCCGAAGGTTTTGACAAGAAATACTCATCCGGCCAGCCAGCCACTCCAGTGCTCCGGAGAAGGCTACAAAGCAAATGTGTGCCGCTGCGCTGAACCGAGGCTATGACGTAAGAGGTAAGAACGTCTATTGTCGGATTCATCGGCGATGATCGCATTCCTACGCACGCGAACCGAAGGGAGGGCTTTCTTTACCCGATCCCGGATTCGGATCTTTGTGGCGAGCAGGTTGGGAGAAACGCGGCTCGCTCGTCAAGGACAAAATGTAGGGCGTAGCCCTACATGCACCTTGGGTGATTGTGACTATCGCCTTGAGCAATAAACGCAAAATGAGACGCGCTTCGCGGCGGGGTCCGCGCGCGGTGTGAGCGTTTGGGCCAAGAAGTCGGGCTTCCAACCGACCCGCCCAAATGTAACGTTAACTTGCGTTTCGCGCTCGAGACGGCCGAGCTGGTGCGCGCCAAGAAGGGCGACGACGCAGTCGGCATCTTTTATCGGGATGTATCGCGTGCTTTCTTCACCAAACACGCAGATATCTCAAAACGCGAGGTCATCGTACCGATGGCCGAATGCTTCGGCATTTCTGCTCCAGAGGTAGAAGCCGCTTGGAACGAGCACCGATTTTCTCCTGCCGTCGACATCTTTATGGAAGAGGGCCAAATGGCCCGTGTCACCGGCGTTCCAGCAATGGGATGGCCGCATCGGCGCGCGATCGTTGGAATGATGCCGGCGGCCGATCTCACGCGTCGACTTCGAAACGAATCCCCTACCGAAGTCTAATAAGTTAACATTGATTCACTTTCTCCCGAAAGCTCAGTCGCCGCGGCGACCTTCGTCTATGTCGCTCGATCCCATCGGCTCAATCCCCGCTGTGAATGGTCACGTAATCATCAACAAAGAAAAATCCAGACGTCCAAAAACGAGTCCCAAACGTAATATAAAACGATGAAATCGAAATACTTCTCCACGTGTATATTGGTCCTGATTCTGGCTCTCACGTATGCGGTTTCGATTGGAACCGCCGACGCTCGATCCACTGGACGCCTAATCGTTTCTGCGGACCCGAACCTTGGGAGGAATTCGGTTGTTAACCTTCGGATCGATGGCAGATCAGTGGCTAATATTGGCCGAGGCAGCCAGTTTAATCGTTCAGTGTGGACAGGGCGCCGCGTATTGTCGGTGTCGGCTTGGCCAAGCGGATCCTCGAGATCCAACTCGACGGTACTGAACGTGCGGCGCGGTCGAACATACAGGTTCACGGCCGCACGGCGGTGGTGGGGCTCGAACAGTGTTGTCCTTGTTCCTCAAGGGCAGTTCTGACGGGTACCCGACAGTTAATCATTGCGACCTGAGTCAGGTCGCTGGTCTCTGTCTTGCGAGACTGCTATAAGTCTCGCTTGGGATGGTGAAACTCAACGACACTGACCCACACGCAATCAGGGCCGAGACAAGCTGGTTCTCCAAGCCGTTCGTCTGGTTGATAGCTGTCCTCGGATTTCTTTTTCGAGTCCTGCTCCTGGCGTGGGCTACACTGGCGATCTATTACTCAAATCTGCCATGGGGCTGGTTGCGACTATCGCTGGCAGTGGCGTTCATGGCGTTCGGTATTTGGGCCTTGTGGCTATCGGCTGGTTGCGACTATCGCTGGCAGTGGCGTTCATGGCGTTCGGTATTTGGGCCTTGTGGCTAACGCGCAGACCGGGAATGTCCCTAGGTTTTGCAGGACTATTTCTCTGCGTGCTCGTTTGGGAGATCTGTATCCGCCCATCCCACGATCGTCCATGGCGGCCGGAGGTATCGGTAATGCCCCGGACAACCATCGACGGCGACCGCGTGCGTATCACTGGTTTTCGCAATTTCGAATATCGCAGCAGGGATGATTTCACAGTGCGTTACGAAGAACGCGAGTTTCTCATTTCGCATCTGACCTCGCTGGATTTCTTCGTGTCCTACTGGAAAAAGGGACCAGTGGGACACACCTTCCTGAGTTTTAACTTCGACAACACTCTTCCTCTCTGCATTTCCATCGAAACAAGGCCGGAGAAAGGCGAAGGCTTCAACCCAATCGCCTCGCTATTCAAGCAATTCGAGCTGATCTATGTCGTGGGTGATGAGCGCGACCTCGTACGTGTTCGCACCAATTTCCGGAAGGAAGACGTGTATCTTTACCACATCCTGACATCGCCCGAGAATGCGCGTCGGCTTTTTCTAGTGTACATTGATCGGATCAACAAACTCGCTGATCACCCAGAGTTTTACCATCTGCTGAGCAACAGTTGCACGATCAACATCGTGCGCTACGCGAACGCCGCCGGCAGGATCGGCGGATTTGATATCCGTCATCTTTTGAACGGCTTCATCGATCGCTATATCTATGGCGCAGGACTGGTCGACAACACCTTGCCTTTTGACGAGCTGCGCCTGCGTTCGCGGATCAATGAGGCCGCGGAGGCTGCCGACGACGCCCCGGATTTCTCCCAGCGCATTCGCGCATCCCTGCCTGTTCCGCGACCTTGAGTATGACAAGGCGATCGTTCCCTTCGTCGTTGCCAAACATTTGAGGACTGCTGCGATTCGATCTTGACACCAGAAGACCAATCGAAGTACACCACCGCAAACTGACAAGGAGGACGTATGTTGATGGATATTATTTGGTTCCTGCTGATTGGTCTGGTGGCCGGCTGGCTCGCAAGCTTGATCACAAAGAGGGAAGGCAAGGGAATCGTCAGTTATTTGATCATCGGAGTCGTCGGTGCCTTCCTNGGCGGATTCGTGTTTCGCATGTTGCATTTACTTGCGTATGGGCTGCTAGGAGAGCTTGTCATCGCCACGGTCGGCGCCGTCATTCTGCTTTTTGTGCTTCGAAAAGTCTAGTCCATTCGCATTGCTTGTTGCCAGTCTTGTGCCGGCGAACAACAAAAATCTAACAACTAAGAGTAGTTGCACCGCACCTGGACGTGCCACCGACAGTTTGTGTCGCGAATGTCGGCACCTGCAAATCCAAATCCTAATCTTACAACCACCCCACGTGCAGCAAATTTTGCGGCAATTTCTTAAAACGTTACTGCTTGCGAAAGTACGAACTGCATCATGGTTCCCGGATTAACGAGGATGTTGCCAGCGGTGACTCCACGCGACCTCATTTGTGCGGTCTGCGCAGTGGTCGCGCCTTGCGGTTGCACGCTCGCGGTCTTTACCGCGACGGTGCTTCCGTGCGCCTTGATCGACGTAAGTGCAACGCCAAGCGGCGCGGATCCTCGCCCTGGCCTTGAGCTTGCACGAGACGCCGTAACCTTTCCGGTGACTGCCGTTCCAGCTTTCAACACAGTCGCTCCATTGACGACGACGTCCTGTGCAACCTGCCCTGTGAAGGTTCTACCCTTTGGATCTCTTTCGGAGATCTGACTCGTCGTTTTTACGGTTATCGATGTTCCGGCGGGGATTGTTGCCGCGCTTAAAGATGGAGCTGCAACACAAGCGCATATTGCAGCGATACCTGCAATGAGTTTTGAGTGTTTCATGTTGTATTAACACGAGACTGGTCCCGGTGTCAAGAGGATCAGTAGTCAGGTTTAACCTGATTTCTATATAGGGCATTGTCCGACACGTTACCATTAACTCTCATCCTGCGTCTCATTGTTATTCTAAGTCGGTGCTGATGTTAACAAGTAGCGGGCCAGCATGCCCGCGTTAGGACCACTTCGTCATCGCAGTTGTTCGGCGGAGTCGGTCGACGCGTGGATCTTAAAGAAAATGGCGTACAACACTGGCGTCACGACTAGGCACAGAAGAACCGCGAATGCCAGACCAAACATGAGTCCTGCCGCCATCGATCCGAAGAACGGGTCCATCAGCAGCGGGATCATACCGAGAACGGTCGTGATCACGACCATGCACACGGGTCGCATCTTGGAGGTGCTCCCATCGAGGATCGCCTGGTAGGCGACCTTTCCTTTTTCAATCTCAATGCGAATCTTGCTCAGAACGACGATCTGCATCTTGATGAGTTCGCCGCCCAGGCTAAGCACCCCTAGCAGCGCCATGAATGTGAACGGCATGCGAGTCAGAAGCAAACCAGCGGTCACGCCAACGATCGACAGCGGCATGACCAACCACATCAGGAGTGTAGCTCGAATCGAATTGAACAGGCAGACACAAATCAACACCATCAGCGCCAGCACGTAGGGAAGCGGCCTGACCAGGGAGCGCGCGCGCGCATGGAATCCTCGAACTCGCCCCCCCATTCCAGCGAATAACCTTGCGGTAGCTTGATCTGCTCGATCTTCGAGCGTACGCGCTGGAACAACTCGCTGGGTAGTCCTGTCCGCGGGTCGGCATGGACGGTGAGAGTCGGGAAGCGATTGCGGCGCATAATGACTGGGTCTTCCCAGACAACTTCGGTGCCAGAGACGACCTGATTCATCGGGATCATCCGCCCGGCAACCGGGCTCCAGATCTGCAAGCTGTTGAGCATTCCGACGTCCTCGCGCTCGCCCTCAGGTGGACGGGCAACGATGGGCAAGAGGCGCGATTCCTGCGTGAAGACGCCAGTCGCGGCGCTACTCGGCTCGCGGTAGAAGCCGACGGCGCGCCCTTCAAAGCTGGTCTGCAGCGCCTGCGCCACCTCCACGCGCGTGATGCCATTACGTCGTGCCTGAAATTCGAGCACGTCAGGGCGAATCACCTTCACCCGCTCCCGCCAGTCGCTACGCACACATACCGCCCGGCCGTCATCTTCAAGAATTTTCTTTGCCTCATCCCCCAACTTTCGCAATATGGCCGGGTCCGGGCCTTGAAATCGCGCCTGAATGCGCCCGCCTTCTCCGGGACCCAGGAGAAACTTTTTGGCTACTGCATTGGCGTTCGGGTACTGCTCGTCCAGATGTTTCTGGACTTCGGCAATCAACGGCTCAATTTTCCGCCAATCGTCAACATCGACCAGGAACTGCACAAAAGCTGGGTTCTCTCTCTCTGGACTGTAAACAAGCAGAAAGCGCAGGCCGCCGCTGCCGATGAATGACGTAACATGAGTAACACCAGGCCGAGCTTGAAGATACCGTTGGACGTCCCCGGCGAAGGCTTCCGTTTCGCGGATATGGGTGCCGGCCGGCAGAAAAACGTCCACCATAAACTGCGGCCGGTCCGGGCTCGGAAAAAACTGTTGCTTCACCTTTCCAAAGCCGGCAAGTGATGTGACGAACGCCGCGATACAAACGATTACGGTCACCCAACGGAAGCGGAGCGCCTGGGTCAAAAGGCCACGGTAAGTGCGAAAAAAAAAGCCCGAGTAGGGATCTTTGCCCTCGGCGCCGTCCTGGCGTTCGACCTTCTTGAACAAAAGAAAACTCAAAAGCGGCGTAATTGTGACCGATGAAATCCAACTGATGGTCAGCGAAATAAAGATGACCCAAAACAGCGAGTTGGCCACTTCGCCACTTGCGTCCTGCGACAGACCAATGGCCGCGAAGGCGAGTATACCGATGGCCGTGGCACCGAAGAGCGGCCACTGGTTTTGCGCGACCGCCTCGCGGACCACGTCGAGTTTGTTCTCGCCGCGTTCGATACCGACCTTGCAGGCCTCGATGACGATGATCGCGTTGTCCGTCAGCATGCACAGCGCAATGATGAGCGCGCCCAATGAGACGCGCTCCATCAGGAGGCCGCCCTTCATGTACATGACGAGGAATGTCGTCATGATCGTAATGAAGAGCACCGCGCCAATAATCAGCCCGGTCCTAAGCCCATCGCCAAAACAAGCACGACGAATACGATGGTAACCGCCTTGGCCAGGTTGAACATGAACGCACTGACAGCAGAGCTGACAGCCTTGGGTTGGAAATTGATCTCGCCGAGCTCAATGCCGACCGGCTGGTACTGTTTTAACTCTTTGAGCTTGTGTGTGACCCCTGCGCCCATTGTCACGACGTTGCCACCCTGGACGGTGGAGATGCCCAACCCGATGGCTGGCTTGCCATCGTACCGGAGCAAGCGGCGCGGCGGATCCTGATCGCGGCGCTCCAGAGTCGCAACGTCCTTGAGAAACAGCTG
>AF_2010_repII_A1DRAFT_10000300_pt1 | contig 10609 bp, 9 predicted proteins | sample AmaForreplicIIA1_FD_9195 | JGI IMG/M metagenome (IMG submission 9195)
CAGCGTGAATGAAGGCACCAAAGGCCCGCCGGTCTGGGAGCTGGTTGAACGCTACATTGGCGCGACCAAAACAGTGCGGCTTGAAAAGAACACGAGCGTGAAAATTTCCGGGGGTTAGTGGCAATTCCTATTACATTCATGAAATAGAATGTGATAAGCCCTTGGAATACGATCTGCCGGGAGGTTGCGATGGCTGACCCGAACGACGCCGCGGGGACGACACGCCGTCGTTTCATCGTCGGTGCCGCCGGACTTGCCGCAGGCAGCGCAATAGATGCGCGCGCGGACAACGCAAAGAATCTTCCACCCAATATCGCCGATTGGACGCGCCAACTCGGCGAAGGCGTCGGCGTGCGGGCCTATGGCAATCCATCCAAATACGAAAAGGACGTGATCCGTCGCACGGTGCCCTGGTTGACGGCGACTCCTGAATCCTCGGTGAGCTTCACGCCTTTGCACCAGCTGGACGGAATCATCACCCCAAACGGGCTCTGCTTTGAGCGTCACCATGGAGGCATCGCTGAGATCGATCCGGAGGACTACCGGCTGATGTTGCACGGTCTCGTTGAAAAGCCGCTCGTCTTTACGCTCGACGAACTCAAGCGGCTGCCGCGGGTCAGCAAAATCTATTTTCTCGAATGCGCGGCCAATTCCGGCATGGAATGGCGAGGCGCCCAGCTGAATGGCTGCCAATACACGCATGGGATGGTGCATTGCGTGGAATATACCGGGGTATTGCTGAAGGTTTTGCTGGAACAGGCCGGTCTCAAGTCGAGCGCAAAATGGATCATGGCCGAGGGTGCGGATGCGGCCGCGATGAATCGTTCGATCCCAATAAGCAAGGCGTTCGACGACTGCATTGTGGCCTACCGCATGAATGGCGAGATGCTGCGTCCCGAACAGGGCTACCCCGTGCGCCTCGTTGTTCCGGGCTGGGAAGGCAACGTCTGGGTCAAATGGCTGCGTCGCCTCAAGGTCGGTGATCAGCCATGGTTCACACGCGAGGAAACCTCGAAGTACACGGATCTGCTCGAGAGCGGCAAGGCACGAAAATTTACGTTTGTGATGGACGCGAAATCCGTCATCACCTCGCCATCGCCGCAGNTGCCGGTNAAGCAAAAAGGGTTCAACGTCNTTTCGGGATTAGCCTGGTCCGGACGCGGCAAGATCAAGCGCGTCGATGTTTCACTCGATGGTGGTCGAAACTGGCGTGCGGCACNGGTCGATGGGCTCGTTTTGGACAANGCGTGCGCGCGATTCTACTACGAATTTGACTGGAACGGAGAAGAGCTTTTGCTCCAGTCGCGCGCCATGGACGAGACCGGTTACGTTCAGCCGAGCAAGGANGCCCTGCGCAAGATTCGCGGCGTCAATTCGATCTACCACAACAACGGAATACAAACGTGGGCGCTGAAACCCGGCGGCGAGGTCGAGAATGTCGAAGTCGGGTAGAATTGCGCTCGGTGCCGCGCTACTGATTGTGTTTGCGGTCGCGGCGATCGCTCAAGTCAAAAAAGAAACTCCGCGCAGCTATGGAATCGGTCACGTTGCCACACCGGAACAATTGGCTGGTTGGGATATTGACGTTCGACCGGACGGGCAGGGCGCGCCGGCAGGCAGTGGGTCGGTGAAGGATGGCGAAAAGGTCTACATGGATAAATGCGCCGCATGCCACGGCGAGTTCGGCGAGAGCGCGGGACGGTGGCCGCAGCTCGCACAAGGCAAAGGCACGCTTGCCTCGCATGATCCGGTCAAGACGGTCGGGTCGTATTTCCCCTATTTGTCGAGCGTGTTTGACTACATTCGTCGTTCGATGCCGTTCGGCGATGCGCAGTCGCTCGAAAACAACGAGCTTTTCGCCGTTACGGCCTACGTGCTCTATCTCAACGACATCGTCGACGATAAATTCGTGCTCTCGAAAGAAACCTGGGACGAGGTCAAGATGCCCAACGCGGCCGGCTTCTTCGACGACGACCGCGAGACGGCGGAGAAGGCCTTCTGGAATTCCAACCCCTGCATGAAGAAGTGCCGCGGGCCCATACGGATTATCGGGCGCGCGGGAGCGGTTGACGTAACCCCCGATGAAAAAACGCAGAAACGGGGCGTGGAGTAGCGCTCCGGTATTATTTCCCTTATGACATCCCGGTCACAGCTTTAGCCGGGATCTTTATGGCGAAACTCAACCTTTCCATTGCCGTGCGTGATTACGACCGTACACGGCCACTCAGCGACGGGATTGTTCAGATCGACGGGGTCGACCCGGTATTCATGGCGCTCGACCCCGAAGAAATCTTCTTCCGCGCCTTTCGCCATGCCGAATTCGACATTTGCGAGCTGTCGATGTCGAGTTTCACGGTCAAGACTGCGCAGGGCAATTGCCCCTACGTGGGAGTGCCGGCTTTCGTCTCGCGTGCTTTCCGGCACACCGCCATCTATGTGCGCACTGATCGCATCAAGAAGCCGGCGGACCTCAAAGGTAAGAAAATCGGCGTTCCCGAATATCAGCTCACCGCCAATGTGTGGGCGCGCGCAATCCTCGAAGACGATCACGGCGTGAAACCATCCGACCTCCATTGGATTAGAGGTGGGCTCGAGGAGGCAGGAAGGCCTGAGAAGATCGCCATAACGCTGCCGAAAGACGTGCGGCTCAACAATGCGCCTGAGGGGCGAACCCTCTCGAGCATGTTGGAGGCTGGCGAAATTGACGGATTTATCGGGCCCCGCGTTCCGTCGGGTTTCGGCCGCCACCCGCACATCGGTTGGCTTTTTCCCGACCCGGTCGCGGCAGCGAAGGACTATTTCAAGCGCACCGGTATCTTTCCGATCATGCATATTGTCGGCGTCAAGCGCGAGCTTGCCCGGGCTCACCCGTGGCTGCCCGGTGCGGTTTTTAAGGCATTCGAGCGCTCGAAAACGATTGCACTGGAAAAGCTCGCCGATACCTCATCCACCAAGGTCACGCTGCCCTTCGTCGAGGAGCGATTGATCGAAGCGCGGACACTGATGGGTGACGATTTCTGGTCGTACGGTGTTCCGGCCAACCGCAAGACGATTGAAACATTTCTGCGCCACCACCATTCGCAAGGTCTTTCACCCCGGCTGGTAACGGTTGAAGAAATGTTTCATCCGGGCACGCTAGAGAGTTACAAGCTTTGATGGGCGAAACCCCGATGAAGACCATTTCGGGATTGATCGCATTCTGTGCGGTGACCAGCATGTCTGTATCGGCGAGCGAGATCAGAGTTATGAGCGGCGGTGCGCCGAAGGAAGTTTTTGCAGAACTTACGCCAAAATTCGAGCAGCAGACCGGAAATAAAGTGGTGTTCGTTTATGCCGTGCTGACCACGTTACGTGAAAAGGTTGCGGCGGGCGAAAAAGTCGACGTGCTGGTCATGCCCGTGCCGATGCTCGACGGTTATGCCAAAGACGGAAAATTGCGGGACGACGCCCGCGCGACGTTCGGCATCGTCGGCACAAGCGTGGTTGTGAAGGAAGGTGCACCGAAGCCGGATATTTCCACCGAGGAGAAATTCCGCGAGGCCATGCTGAACGCACGGTCGGTGGTCCATGCGACTCCAGGAAAGACTCCGAGTGGCACGCACATGGGCAAAGTGATGGAGCAACTCGGCATCGCCGACGCGATGGCCAAAAAAGTCATTCATCGGCCGGCGCTCGAAGGCGGCGTGCAGCTTGTCGCGGAGGGTCAGGCTGAAATCGGCATCTATCCCGCAAGCGAGGTCGCGGGGGTCAAGGGCTTGGCTGTAGTCGGACCGTTACCGGCCGGCATCGACTTGAACACGCTTTATGGTGCCGCAGCCACCGCCGACAGTGCCGCGGGGGACCCTGCGGCGGCCTTCGTCAAGTTCATGGCGGCCCCGGAAAATCGCGGCGTCTGGAAGCACGCCGGGTTCGATCCGCCCGACCCCTAAGTTTTGGAGGGTTTCAGCCGGATGTGGATGTTCTTCTCCTGCGTGAAGGAGAGCATCTCCTCGAAACACTCTTCGCGGCCAAGCCCCGACTGCTTGAAGCCGCCGAATGGCGCGCCGAGAAAGTGCTTGCTGACCTCATTGATCCATACGTAACCCGCCTGCACAGCGAGCGCGGTGCGGTGCGCGGTATTCAGATCATTGGTCCAGATCGAAGCCGTGAGTCCATATTCGACAGCATTCACGGTTGCGAGCATCTTCGCTTCATCGCGCCATTTAAATACACCGAGAACCGGCCCGAAGATCTCCTCACGCGCTATTCGGTTCTTCTCGGTGACGGCGAAGACTGTCGGCTCAATGAAGAACCCGTTCTTGAGGGCCGGATCGACGGGCGGCCCGCCACCGGCGATGAGTTCGGCGCCTTCATTTTTGGCTGACTCGATGAAGGTCATTACCCGGTCGAATTGTCGCTTGGACACGATCGCGCCCATGGTCGTTGCCGGGTCGGTGGGGATGCCGGGCTTAAAGTATCTGATCTTCTCTTTTACCTTTGTGACGACCGCGTCGTAAATGGCCTCATGTATGAATGCTCGGCTGGTCGAGCCGCAGGACTGCCCGCACCAGGTGAAATTCATGCCGCCAATGACCCCGGCAGCAACCTCGTCGGGGTCGGCATCGCCGTAGGCGATCAGCGCGTTCTTGCCGCCCAGTTCGAGCATGGTCCGCTTGACGGTGTCGGATGCCGCTTTCATGACCGCGCGTCCGGTTGGCACGCTGCCGATCAGCGCGATCATGGCGACATCAGGGTGGCTCGCGAGTCGCTGGCCGGCTTCCTGTCCTCCCGGCACAACGTTGAATGCGCCCGGCGGCAACAGGCCTCCGATCAGTTCGGCAAGCCGCAAGGAAGAAAGGGGCGCCTGCTCCGGCGGTTTGACCACCACGGTGTTACCGGCGGCGAGCGGGGCCGCGGATTTTCCCGCGCAGAACATGAAGGGGTGGTTGAAGGGAATGATGCGGCCGACGACGCCCAAGGGCTCGCGCACTGAGAAATTGATCGCGTCTGGGCCCATCGGAATCGATGCGCCCTTCATTTCCGTGACAAAGCCGGCGAAGAATTCCATCTGCGCCGCCGCGATCATGGCATCGCTGACCATTTCCTTGACAGGATTGCCGCAATCCGCGGCGTCGATTATCGCAAGCTCATTGGCGTTCTGGCGGAGGATCTCGGCGATCCGCCGCAGAATCTTTGCACGCTCGAGCGGCAGCGCGCGCCGCCATTCCGCGAATGCAACCTTTGCCGAGGCGACAGCAGCGTCGATATCATCCGCACCTGAGTCCGCAACCTTTCCCAGAGACTGACCTGTGCCAGGGTTGATCGACTCGACGAAACGGCCGGCCTTCGGCCCGTGCCAAGCCCCCGCGTAGTAGGCGCCACGGTTCTTGGGCAACACCACCGCCTGCGCGGCGGCCGCTTGCGGTGAAACGGCTGTGGCCATGGAACTGTCCGTCTGCTTGTCCTACTGACGCGGTGAAATCTGAATCAGCTCGGCAATCTGTTCTTTCGTCAGCGGACCTGGAATGAACTTCAGGTTTACTGCTTCCGGGATCAGCGAGTCGAGCCCGTGAATTTGATCGGGATTGACCAGGCCCTTGGGGAAGAATTCATCGCGCACCCGCTTGGCCATGGGCTCCGGGACCTTGGCGAACTCTGCGTAGTCGGTGATGACCTGCGGATTCGACGAGTACATGTACTCGATACTTTCACGATAGGCCGTCATAAAGCGACCGATGACGTCCTTGCGTTTTGCGAGAAGGTCCGCATTTGCGACAAGAACGCGGATCGTCTGCCCGCGCACCAGCGTGGCGTCGGTCGCCCGAGCAACCAGATGAATCTTGCCTTCTTCCATTTCTTTGAGGCCGAAGGGTGGTGATGCCCACCCGACGTCAACCTGATCGGTCATGACGGCAGTCAAAGTTGCGCTCGGATTGCCGGTGGCTTGTAGTTTGGCGCTGAGCTTGAATTCATCGATGAAGGCTCGGACGACGCTATTGGTGGAGGATCCATTGGTTGAAAAGGCAATGGTATGGCCATTGGTGTCCTTAAGCGTCTTGATGTCCGGATTTTTGGCGTACCAGTAATCGGCCGCGCCGGTTGCCTGAGCACCGATAATGCGTATCGGTGCGCCTTTCGCATAAGCTGCCATGGCGCCAAGCGTGCCAACCGCCAATCCGAGATCGACGCTACCGGCGATCACTGGCTGCAAGGTTTCGCCGCTACCTGAGGTGTAGATCATCTCAAGCTGCAATCCGTGTTTCTTGAAGATGCCGGCCTTCTCGCCGAGGTGGGTGATTGAAGTATCCCAATTGCCGCGCTGGCCAATCGTCATTTTCACGAGATCGTCCGCGGTGCCCGGATTGGTTTGCGCAATCGTTGCGACCGCAGCCGCAATTGCAAGGAAGTGTCTCATGAATCTTCCTCCCGCTTTTTTCTAGTTCCTCTTGATGCTGTCCAGACCGCCAAGCTTTCCGATCAGGGCATTGGCGCCGATCGCCAGCACGAACAGGACGATCAGCATCGCGTACATGGCCGGCATGTCGAAAATGCTGTAGGTCTGTATGATCAGGAAACCGATGCCCTTGTTGGAAAGCTTTGTTTCCGCGAGCAAAGTCCCGATCAATGCGAAACCAAGCCCGAGGCGAATGCCGTTGATGATTGGGTGACGCATCGCGGGCAGATGGATCTTTTGTACCATCTGCCACGTGTTGGCACGAAAGCTACGCCCGACGCGGATAAGAACTTTGTCTATTTGCCGCATTCCGGCAGCCACGTTGAGAGCAACGGGAAAGAAACAGGACAATGTACCGAGGGCGACCTTGGATTCTGGCCCAACGCCAAACCACATGATCATCACTGGGAAGAAAATGATCTTTGGTGTCGGCCCGAGATAATAGAGATAGGGCTCGAAGGCTCTGGACAGGAAGCGATTGGCACCAAGAATGAGCCCCACCGCCAGGCCAGCGGATCCACCAATTGCCAAAGCCACACCGATTTCCGCGGCGGTCACGCCGAGATTGAAGTAATAGTTGCGGTCGGTGAGCAGTGCCGCCATTGCGCGTCCGATGGACAACAACGATGGTACGACGTCGCGGTATAGCCATCCCGAGTGGGCGAGAAATTCCCACGCTGCCAGCACCGCCAGGATGATGGCGATGCGCAGCAAGGTCACCGGACTGATGACCGGGGAGGCAACCGTCGTTTGGCTTAAGCGATCGGTCTCAGCCATCTTTCAGCCTTTTCCAATCCGATAAAAAACAGCACGCTGACCAGGATCACAAAACAGATCGCGGCATAGGTGCCGGCGAGGTCATAGCGCTCGGCCAAATCGTTGATCAGCTGACCAAGCCCGCCGAAATTGATCAGGAACTCGGTGCCGACCACGTTGATCAGGGCGAAAATCAGACCAAGGCGGATACCGACGAAAATGGTAGGCAACGCGGCCGGGAACAGAATTTTCCAGAATTGCTGGGTCGCCGTCAGCTTGAAGCTGCGCCCGACGTTGACCAATACTTTCCGTGTTCCGGATATTCCTTCGATCGTCTTGAGGATCACCGGGGGCAGGGCGGAGAGAAAGCCCATAATGATGATCGTCCAGGCGTTACGGCCGAAGATCACCATGAACAGCGGATAGGTCAGCACCAGGGGTGCCGAAGCAAATGCCGCCACCCAGGTCTCGCACGCGCGTTGCAGCAGACTATAGCGTTGCATCACCACGCCAATGGCGACGCCGCATATCGTGACCATGACGCCGGCGATGAAGCATTCGCCTGCTGTGAAGAAGAATCGATAGAGGACGTGCTCTTCCGTAAACAGGCGGCCGAAGCTCGCGATGATCTCGGATGGTGGCGGGACGATGAACCGGTTGAGCCAGCCGATGCGGATCACCGCCTCGATGGCCAGCAAGAACGCAACGAATGTGCCGAAGCCGACCAGCGGGGCCGAATAGTCGCGGCCCGAGGCGACAAACGGCGTATCCGCCGTCGTCATAGTGCCTGCTCCTGTCTCAACGCTTGCTTCTCCTCGTCGCGCATGCCGCGGTTCGCCTCTTCGCGCAGATCATTCCAGATCCGTGCGACGTAGCGGCCGAATGCTTCGCTGCCGACAATCTCGGACGTGCGCGGGCGCGGCAGATTGATCTCGACAATGCGCTTCACCTTGCCCGGCCGATAGGTCATCACAAGGATGCGATCCGACATCTGAACGGCTTCGGTAATGTTATGTGTGATGAGCAGCGTTGTCTGCTTGAGTTCCTGCTGTATCTGCAAAACCTTGTCGCCGAGCAGAAGCCTCGTCTGTTCATCAAGTGCCGCAAAGGGCTCATCCATCAGCAGAATTTTTGGCTCGGAGGCCAGCGTTCGCGCCAGCGAAACGCGTTGGCGCATTCCGCCGGAAAGCTCGCCGGGATAGCGATTTTCGAAGCCGTCGAGACCTACGAGTGAAATGAAATGTCGAGCGCGCTCCACGCGCTTGGCTTTCGGCATGCCAATGAGCTCGAGCGGGAACGCGACATTGTCGGTGACCGTACGCCAAGGAAATGTCGATTCCTCCTGGAACACCATGCCGATCGATTTGTGTGGACCGGAAATGGTCTCTCCGGCGACGCTGACGATCCCGTCGTAACCGTTCAGGAGGCCGCCGATGACGTTGAACAAAGTTGATTTTCCGCAGCCCGAGGGGCCGATGACTGATAGAAATTCACCCGACCTCACTCCGAACGATACGTTGTCGACGGCCGTGATCGGCCCTTCTGGAGTTTGAAACCGAACGACGATGTCGTCTGCCACCAGGATGGCGTCTTTTCGTACTGCATCAGGTGGCATCGGGAACTTACTCGCTCTTTCGCGTCATTACGGCCGTCATTGCGGCGGTGTAGCCAGGTTCGACGCGTACGTCGACAACGGCGATTGCCCCGCTCTCGACCGCGGCAATGGCCTTCTCGAATGTTGGCTGAAGGTCGGCAATGGAGTTTACCGGACCGAAGCCCTGTGCGCCCTGCGCGCGTGCCATGGCCGCAAGATCGATATCAGGCTCGGAAATGCGCTGGCCGACCCAGCGGTTCTCCACGGGGCGATTGCGCATGCGAGCCATTCGTTCCTGGTGCAGTTCGTCGTTGAAGAAAGAGCGGTTATTGGCGACCACGATCAGAAGCGGAATGCGGTAATGTGCCGCCGTCCACAATGCAGTGACCCCCATCAGGAAATCGCCATCGCCGCAGACTGCGACCGGCAACCGGCCGCTGCCTCTCAGTGCCAGCGCTGCGCCGACGGAAATACCCGGACCGCCACCAACGCCGCCGCCGCCATCCGAGCCGAGATAATCGAGCGGATGATTGAAGGCCCAGCTGGCACCGTTCCAGGACAGCGATACGTGCGTCAAAGATGTCGGGCGATCGCCGACCGCGCGCCGAAGTGCATCGGCGAGATGGTCGACTGTGAGCTTGTCATCTGTAAGTTTGGGAAATTCCTTTTTATGCGCGGTCGTAGTCTGCGAACCTTGAGGACCCAGCTCAGCGAGAAGGGCCGGTACTGCAACGTCCGGTTCGCAATCGATGAACACATCGACAGGGGGAAGTCCCTGATAGTCCATACTCCAGCCATTATGAAGATAATGGTCGACTGACACCTGAACGATGCGCGCAGAGGGCACGGTTGCGCCAAAGACAGATTTCAACGTTCCAGCAACATCCACCCAGTCGAGACTCAAAATTGCATCGGCTTCGCGGATGGCATCGATTGCTTGCGAGGTCATGCCGATCGTGCCCGGCGACCCAACGTGCAACGGATGGTGGGTGGGGAAGGCCGCGGCCACTTTAAGGTCGGTAGCGACCCGCGCGTTCACCGCCTCGGCGAGCGCAATGCGTGATTTCCAGGCGTCAAGATCGCGCGATACGCGTCCCGCAAGGATCACCGGCCGCTTGGCATTACGCAATATATCGGCCGCCTGCCGGATGGGACCCGGCGCGGGAACATTTTCGACGGGCGGCATGAATCGCGCGGCCTCGATCGGCGGTACGGCGTCGGTAAGTTTGCTCTCCTGCATTTCCGCGTCGAAATTGACGTAAGTCGGACCGCGCGGCGCCGTATTGGCAATCCAGTTCGCGCGCAGCACCGCTTCGCGCGCAGCCAAGGGAGACGCCGGCTGATCGTCCCATTTGGTGTAGCCGCGCACCAACGCACCCTGATCGCGCGCGGTGTGAATCCAGTCGATCCACGGCCGTCGCTTGACTGCGTCGACTGGACCTGTCGCGCCGAGGACTACCATCGGCATGCGATCGCACCAGACGTTGAAGATCGCCATGGTCGCGTGCATCAATCCGACATTTGAGTGGACGGCAGCTGCCATGGCCTTGCCGGTTACTTTGGCATAGCCGTGAGCGATTGCCACCGCGCTTTCCTCGTGCAGGCACAACAGCAATTGCGGGCGTTCATTGCCGAGATAGTTGACGAGGCTGTCGTGCAGGCCGCGATAGCTCGCGCCCGGATTGAGGGCGATGTAAGAGATGTCCGTCGCCCGCAACGCGTCGGCAACCACGTCACTGCCGAACCCTGCGGCATTGACCCCTGCGGGAACCGGGCGATCGAATGTGGATAGTGAGCCGCCACTGGCGGGCCGCGCTTTTGCGCTA
>AF_2010_repII_A1DRAFT_10000301_pt1 | contig 10605 bp, 9 predicted proteins | sample AmaForreplicIIA1_FD_9195 | JGI IMG/M metagenome (IMG submission 9195)
TCGGGTTATTCGACTATGTGTCTTTGGAGATGAATGCCCGTGCGGTGTTGTCCGATAGCGGGACGATTACCGAAGAATCCTCCATTCTCAACTTTCCGGCCGTTAATATCCGTGAGGCTCACGAGCGGCCGGAAGGGATGGAAGAGGGGGCGGTCATGATGACAGGCCTCGAACGGGAACGGGTCCTCCAGGCATTGGCGATCCTAGCGCAGCAACCGCGGGGAGATCGACGGGGGTTGCGGATGGTTCGGGACTACGATGTGCCGAACGTATCCGAGAAAGTCGTGCGCATCCTTCTCAGTTACACGGATTATATCAATCGACTTGTTTGGCACAAGTGAGACGGGGATCAGTCAGGGATGACCGTTCGAATCCTGGTTACCGGGGCAAACGGGTTCATAGGCTCAGCCCTCTGTCCTCGCCTTGAGGAGTCCGGGTTCCTCGTCAGGGGCGCAGTCCGAGCGCAGGCGAACCTTGCGCTAGGCGACATGTCAGAATCGACAGGACGCCAGTGGGTGCGCCTTTGCGACCAATCGACAGAGGTTGAGACCAATCACGCTCTCCGGGATGTGAATGTCGTTGTTCATTTAGCTGCTCGGGTCCACGTCATGACTGATCGCGCGCCTGACCCGTTGCAGGAGTTTCGACAGGTCAATCTCCTCTGGACGAAACAGCTGGCTCGAGCTGCCGCCTCGCAAGGTATTCGTCGGTTTGTCTATCTGAGTTCTATCAAAGTGAACGGTGAACAAAGCGCCACGCCCTTCACCGAGCGAGATCTCCCGAAGCCGCAGGATCCTTATGGGGTGTCGAAGTGGGAGGCTGAGCAGGCGCTAGCGGAAGTGTCGGTAGAGACGGGAATGGAGACAGTTGTCGTCCGCTCACCGCTCGTATATGGGCCTAGTGTCAAAGGGAACTTCCTTCAACTGCTGAAGATTCTGCAGCGAGGAGTCCCCCTTCCACTCGCGACTGTCCAGAACCGGCGTAGCCTCGTGTCTCGAGGAAATCTGGTTGACGCTTTGCTCCGTTGCGTGCGCGACAAACGAGCTGCCGGGCAAACCTATCTGATCAGCGATGGCGAGGACCTCTCGACCCCTGAATTAATCCGACGGCTCAGCAACGCGATGGGTGTGAAGGCGCGTTTGTGGCCATTCCCCATTCCGTTGCTTCGTTGGATGGGACAACTTGTTGGGGAGAGGGCAGCAATCGACCGCTTGCTCGGATCTCTCCAAGTCGATTCGTCGAAGATCAGGCGGGAGTTAGACTGGAATCCACCTTTTTCCATCGATCGGGGCCTCCTCGAGACGGCCGCCTGGTTTCTGGGGCGATCTCCCGTTTGTAGTGCTCCGTCGTGAGGGTCAGTTCCTTGTTTGCAATGAGAATCGTTCTCTTCTCATGACAAGCTGGGTTCCACCATATCTGGTATCCTGGGGTCCCATCGTAGCATGTCTGGTCACATGGTTTGTCTTGGCAATCTTGCTTCGTACAGTCTCTGACAGGGTGCTTGACCATCCAAACGAACGGTCCCTGCACCAGCAACCAGTGCCACGAATCGGAGGAGTGGGGGTCACGGCCGGTATCGCCGTGAGCATTCCGTTCGTTTCGCCGCCTGAGTGGTGGCCTCTTTGGCTCGGTGCCGCACTACTTGTGGGCGTTTCCTTTCTTGATGATCTCGTTGGACTCCCAATTCTCGCGCGTCTGATCATGCATTTTGTAGCGGCTGGTGGTTTTGTGGCCGGCTTGCTGGTCGGTCGAATCGGGATAGGGTGGGCAGTTGTCGCGATCGTCGCGACGGTGTGGATGACAAATCTCTACAACTTTATGGATGGAATGGACGGCCTTGCAGGAGGCATGGCTGTGTTCGGCTTTGGCTTTCTGGCCTGTGCGTCGTGGCTTGCTGGAAATACCTCGCTGACCCTCATGAGTCTGTCAATTGGATCCTCGGCAGGGGCATTCTTGTTCTTCAATTTTCCTCCGGCTCGGATATTTCTCGGAGACGCCGGCTCGACAGCATTCGGGTTTCTCGCGGCCGGGCTGGGCCTCATTGGTTGGCGGGACGGAACGTGGTCTTTGTGGTTTCCGGCCCTGGTCTTTTCCCCATTCGTCGTCGATGCCACGTTGACGTTGCTAAAGAGAGCCCTGCAGGGGGAACAGTTCTGGTTGGCGCATCGGACGCACTACTATCAACGACTCGTCCTAAGCGGCTGGGGGCACCGGAAGACCGTTCTTGTGGAATATGGACTCATGATCCTGTGTGGGATGCTTGCATGGGCATATCATGTGGCTGGTGACACAGTGCGACCAGGTATTCTCGGCCTCTGGGCGCTGCTGATGGTATCTGGCATGCTGGGAATCCATATGGCAGAACGCATGTCGGCCCGCGTCAGATCCAACAGGTGAGTCCCGGCGGCACAAGTGTTTCCGGTGAAGTTCTGAGAAGGGTCGATGCAGGTGGTTGTTGAGGGTATGCAGGTGAGATTAAGAGATTTGCCGTGACCCCACACCAGTCCGCATCCGATAGGGTTCTGCCGATTGACGGGGTGCTTATCATTAACCCGAGGAATTTTACCGAGCGCCGGGAAAGTATCGAACGACAACTTGGGTCATTGGGTTTGACCTACGAGTTTATTCACATCTATGACGCCTGCGATCTCGATCACGGCACGACTCAACGGTACTTCAGGTATCCCTACCCCACTCTCGAGCATCAATCCTGTGCCATGAAACACCTCGCTGCGATGCGTCTGGTAGAGGAACGCCAGTGGGACCGCGCCTTGATCTTGGAAGATGATGTAATCCTGGCCCAAGACTTTATCCAGGGGGTCCGTGCTGCGATCGCCGAATCATCGGCGATCACTCGTCCCCACATCGTGTACATCGGGAGCGGCGGAAACTTTTACACACCCAAGAGTATGCGTGTCCCAGGACAACGGCTGTACAAGGCCCCCAAGGGGCGATTTGCGGATTCCTACGTCCTTGGGGCGGAGACTGCGAGGTTACGGGTGCAGTGGATGGAGCAGCATGGCATAGCAGGAGCGATCGATGTGCATTTTGACGCCACTGATCCCAAGCTGGGGATTGAATGGTATTGGCTGGAAGATCCCGTGGTCGAGCAAGGGAGCAAAAACGGGACATTTCGCTCGGCGATTCAGTCGGCGCCTCCCAACATGATTCAACGCGTCAGATTTTGGTGGGAAAAGATCCGCCGCAAGTACATCTATCAATTATGGCGGTAGCAGAGGCTGGCCGAGTGTGCATGGATCGTTTCAAGGGAACCTTTCATGACATGCCGACCTTGTGGATCGATGTGGCCCGCGCGTGGGCCATCATCGCGACCGTTGGGCTCCTTTACTCACCAACCGTGGCGAGCGTGGCCTTGATCACGACCTATGTGGCATTTGTGGCCAGTGGCCAGGCGGTGGTCCGACTGAGGCAGGTGTTCCAGCGTCCCGCAGTCTATTTGGGCCTGGTATTTCTCGGTGTCGTGTTGATTGGCGTATCCTATGCGTCTGTTCCCTGGTCCGACCGATGGATCGATGTCTTCAAATGGCGAACCATGCTGTGGTTTATTGTCATCTTGTCGATCTTCGATGAGGAACGATGGAAGAGACGCTTGATGCTTGGGTTCGTCGTTGGTGCGACCGTCGGGCTTATAGGGTCCTTCGCCGCCGCAGGGGGGTGGATCACGTTCCGGCAGGGTCCCAATGCGCTCTTGCGGAATTACGTGACCCAGGGTATGGGATTTGCTGTTGCAGCGTTGGTCTGTTTCTGGATGCTCGTGAGGGCAACACTATCCTGGCGGATGCGCTGGTTGGGTCTGGTGCTGGGGCTTTTATTTGTATCGAACATCGTGTTTATCACGACCGGTCGAAGCGGGTATGTGGTGTTAGGGCTTGGTCTGGTGGTGCTGTTATTAGGGAATGTCTCACCTGTGCAACGATTCATCGTCGCCTTGGGACTTTCCGTGGCTGCGACACTCGTGTTCACCCTCTCCCCACCCGTGCACGATAAGGTTACCATCGGCATTAGCGAATGGGAGCATGAAACCGAGTCGCCCAATATGACAGGCATGGGTGTCCGACGGGTGTTCTATGTCAACACGCTGGAGATTCTCAAAGACCACTGGCTGTTGGGCGTTGGCACCGGCGGATTCAGACAGGCCTATACGGAACACGTCACCAAAAAGTATGAGCCATCGGATTGGCGGTCTGGTTCCACGGGTGATCCACACAACCAGTATCTGGCGGTGTTCGCACAACACGGGATCGGTGGACTGGCGGCATTCTTGGCTTGGATCTTTGCCATCGCGCGAGATGAAGGGGGTCAGTCGGCATATCGCAAGCTCGCGCTCGCAGTGCTTTGCGGATGGTGTGTCACGAGCCTGTTCAGTTCTCATTTCAGAACCTTCGCTGAAGGGCACCTGATGATGACGTTTCTTGGCGCGCTCTTGGCCGCAGTGCCGCCTCAGGGCGGGCAGCAGTCGCCGGAGAAGGATCCACAGAGTTCGCTATGCGACCGGCCTTTCCAGTTGGCTTAGCATGTCGCATCTCGCTCATCGGTAAGGGACTGTTGGTCGGTTGGCTGCACGGCTGGCGCCGGCGCATGAGAGCATCGGAAAGAAGATCGATCCGATGAACAAAATCTCCGCATACATTCTCGCCTTCAACGAGGCTGACCAGATCGATCAGGTGGTAGGGAGCGTGCTTTGGGCTGACGAAGTCATCGTGGCAGACTCTGGTAGTACAGATGAAACGGCGGCGATCGCGGAACGGATGGGCGCACGGGTGGTGCAAATTCCGTTTGAAGGGTTTGGGGAACTGCGAAACAAGGCCGTGGCTACATGTAGGTACGAGTGGATTCTGAGCATCGATGCCGATGAGCGGTGCACACCGGAGGTGCGCGATGAAATTCTCAGGCTCCTGGCCGGGACTCCGGCACATGATGCCTATCTCATACCACGGCGGAACTATTTCATGGGCCGGTGGATTCGGCATTCGGGCTGGTACCCCAACTATCGCCAGCCGCAACTATTCAGAAAGGGGAGCATGAGTTACACGCCCGATGTGGTGCATGAGGGTTATATTGTGCATAGCGGGCAGCCCCCAGGAAGATTGATGAATGATATTTGGCAGTGCCCGTTTCGCAATCTGGAACAGATCAACCGCAAGATGACCCGGTATTCGACGCTCGGCGCGCAAAAACTCCAAGGGCAACGGGCGACAATGACCACGGCATTGACGCATGCCATGTGGGCGTTTGTGAAGCATTTCATCTTTCAGCGTGGGTTTCTAGACGGATGGGCGGGCTTTGTGATCGCCATGGGCCATTCGGAAGGTGCGTTCTACCGCTATGCGAAACGAGTAGAGGCGGATAGCTGTTGGCAGTTGCCGCCGTCTCTTCCTTTAACCCGTCCGAAACCGTGAGCGTTGGCTTGTGACGAGTCGATGTGGGCGCAAGACGGCCGGCCTGATGCAAGATTATGTTAGCTGAATTCGGGATGACTCCTCATGAGTGATCGGGTTGTGCATATTATCGAGCCAACGCTAGTCAGTGATGCTGGCCATTGCAGCATTGTCGTGCAGAGCCTCTGCGCCGCCGGGAAAGGACTTCGTTTTCGTGTATGGGTCGGGCGTGAGGCACAGTTGGCATGGACTGAGGATCCCAACGTCGAGGTCAGGCCATACTTTTACCGGCGGCTCCGTCGGCTACAGGCGGCCTGGCTCTATTGGCGCCTGTTGCGAAGGGGTGCTCGTGTTCTGATCACGACAGCTGGGAGGACCGATCTCGTGTTGCTCAACTTGGTCGGGCCGAAGCCTATCCCGCCAGGAAGAGTGTTCTTATATATTCACCAACTGCGATTGAACCCGCGAAAAGAAGCGGTATTGCGACAGCTAGCTTCTCAACAGCCGCATCTTGTCATGATTACCACAACCGACGCTCTTGAGAAGACTCTCAGGGCCTATGGGTTCTATAACACCATGGTGATTCTCCCGATCGCATCATCACCCATCGATGGCGTGGCGTCAGGGGCGATCCCAGAATTTCGGCACTTGCTGGTGGCCGGGGCGGCCCGATCAGACAAAGGCTTCAGCACCGCTGTCGATTTCATCGACCATCTTGCCTCCGAGCGGGTGGCGCTCCCGATTTCGATCCAGATTTCAGGCGATCATTACGGCCGTTATGATAAGGCCACGCGCACGGCAATCGAGCGGCTCAAATCCATTCAGTATCCCTTCCTTCAGGTGGTGCCAGAGACGTTGACACGGCAGGACTACGTGAGACTGTTTCGCGGTGCGATTTGCTTGCAGCCCTATGATCGGGGAGAATATGCGAATAAACTCAGCGCCATCACGTTGGATGCCTTCACTGCTGGGGCGCCGGTGGTCACGATTGCATCTACCTGGATGGCCGAAGTGGTCAATCGATTTGAGGCTGGAGTGGTTGTCGAAGAGCCGACATGCGAAGCCCTCCTCAAGGCGATTCTGACGGTCCGCCACGAGTATGCGCGGTACGCGTCTAGCGCGCGACGAGCCGGCTCTGTACTTACAAAGCACGATCAATGGGCGGCGCTCATCAGCATGTTGAACCCCAAGACCCTCGGATCAGAGCGAGCTGGAGGCGGAGGGTACGAGCCATCTTGTCGATGATACTCGTCTGAGTTCCTGACTGCCGTGCTCGGCTCACCCTCGTGTATGATCTCCTGATGGCTTCCAAGAAGGTTCGGCTTCCCGCGTCCCTTACCTCCGCGTTAGTGGTCTGTCCACGTCGCATCGGCGACGTCCTGTTCGCCACGCCTGTCGTCCGGTCGCTCAAGAACGCCTATCCGAGTGTGGCAATTGACATGCTTGTATTCGAAGGGACGGAAGGTATCGTCTCGGCGAATCCCGATGTAAGAAGGGTCCTGACGATCTCACCCCGCCCTGGATTGAAAGAGCATCTATCTCTCTACAGGACGATATGGCGCCGGTACGATCTTGCGGTATCGGTGCAGCCCAGCGATCGATCGACTCTCTACACGTGGGCATCGGCTAAAGTGAGTGTGGGTATCTTGGTGGATGAGCCAAACGCATGGTGGAAACGACAACTCCTGACCGATTGGGTGCCCCTTGATAACCTCACGACGCATACGGTGTCGATGAATCTTCGCCTGCTCGATTTACTCGAGGTTATGTCCCTCGCGACGCCAGTCATCGGCTGGAACACAAGCGATGAAGAGATGATTAAGAGCTTCGTCCGAACAGTCAGTGAAGGGGGCGGCTATGTGGTGCTCCATGTGTCTCCGAAATTTTCGTACAAGCAATGGACTGTATCCGGTTGGGTTGAATTGGCCAGGCGGCTGGCTGGTCGAGGGCTGAAGATCGTCGTGACGGCGGGCTATTCCGAGGAGGACCAGGCGTATGTGTCGAACCTGCTTCCCCACTTGCCGAGCGATCGCGTCAATCTTGCCGGGAAGCTGTCTTTGCCCGCACTAGGGTGCTTGCTCAGTCAGGCTGCACTCTATGTCGGCACCGATACGGCTGTCACACACATGGCTGCAGCCCTCGGAACTCCCACAGTCGCGTTGTTCGGACCTTCCAACCCAATCAAATGGGGGCCGTGGCCGAAGGAGTGGCCTGCATCTGCGCAAAGTCCGTGGAAGTTCAAGGGATCACAACGACAGGCAAACGTCATCCTCCTACAAGGCGAAGGGGACTGCGTGCCGTGCCTTCATGAAGGGTGTGATCGACACATCAACAGTCTCAGCGATTGTCTTCAGCATCTCCAGACAGACCGGGTCGTGGCGGCAGTGGAGCAACTGCTCGGCTGGGAGAGCAGGCTTAGTCTCAGTGTTTATTGAGTTTCCTGATACGATCTGCTATTTGAGGGAAGAGGTATTCGCCTCTGTGCGATTGTTGCCGGGATGGGAAGGGCAGGGCACCACGTGAGGCAACCGGTCATGAAAGTCTATTCAACCATTGCTGGTCGATACGGCCGGGCCCTGATCGACCATCGGGCACTCTTGGTGCTTGTCGTCCATTTGCTGCTTATTGTGTTGGCCAATCTGACTGCCTTTCTTCTGCGATTCGATGGAGATATCCCCGCTCCGTATGATCGAAATATGGTGCTCGGCTTGCCCCTCGTGATCGCGGTTTTTGGGGCAGGGCTGTGGGCCTTCGGCATTCAACGAGGCTTATGGCGCTACGTCGGGATCCATGACCTCGGTCGCATCCTCTGGGCCTCCGTCGCAAGCGCTGTCCTATTGTTTGGGTTGATTCACTTCGCGCTTGGATGGACCTCCTATCCTCGCTCAGTGATCATCATGACCGGGCTCTTTACTGGGATGTATCTGGCGGGGATTCGGTTAGCAGTTCGAGGGTTTCGGGAATGGCTTCAGGTGTTGAGCCCAACGGCGAGGCGGGTGCTTGTGGTGGGGGCAGGGAACGCCGGTGAGCTACTCATCAGGGACATGCAGAGCGATGCAGCGTCTCGGTATCGGCCAGTCGGTCTCGTCGATGATGATCCGCTGAAGCAACGCATGAGAGTCCACGGTGTACCGGTGGTGGGTACGATCGTTGATATTCCTTCCCTGACCAGTCGACTCATCGTACATGAGATTATTGTGGCGCTGCCGTCCGCTTCGACCGCGGTCAAACAGCGCATTCTCGCTGCCTCGGAAGGGTGCAAAGTCCCGATCAAACTGCTGCCAAACCTCAAACAACTCCTGAGCGACCCGGCCGCACTTCGACAAGTACGACCGATGAGTCTGGAGGATCTACTCCAGAGAGAACCGGTACAGATGGATCGGCAAGAGTTGCATCCACTTTTGGAAGACAAACGAGTTCTCGTGACGGGGGCGGGAGGATCGATTGGATCTGAACTCTGCCGGCAGATTGCCCACTACAAGCCCACCTGTCTGGTGCTTTTTGAACGGTACGAAAACGGGTTACACGCGCTGGATCTCGAACTGCGGGCGCGGTTTCCATATCTCAACATCATTCCCACAGTGGGAGATGTTACGGTGCCTGACCGGGTGTCGGAGGTCCTTCGACGGACCAGTCCGGAGCTCGTGTTTCATGCAGCCGCGCACAAGCATGTTCCAATGATGGAGCTGAACCCGAAAGAAGCGGTGCGAAATAATGTGTTCGGGACGAAGGTGGTTGTGGAGGCTGCACTGGCTGCCGGGGTGGATCGGTTCGTATTGATTTCCACAGATAAGGCTGTAAATCCAACCAGCGTCATGGGAGCGTCGAAACGGATTGCTGAAGAGCTGATTCAGAACCTGAATGAGACAGGTCAAACACGATGTAGCGTTGTTCGGTTCGGGAATGTGCTGGGCAGTAATGGGAGTGTTGTGCCGCTCTTTGCCGAACAGATTCGCTTGGGTGGTCCTGTGACTGTGACACATCCTGATATTAAACGATTCTTCATGACGATTCCCGAAGCTGTGCAATTGGTACTGCAGGCGAGTGTACTCGGAAAAGGCGGCGATGTCTTTGTCTTGGATATGGGAGAACAGATTCGCGTGGCTGATTTGGCGAGGAACATGATCGTTCTATCAGGGTTGGTCCCCGATCAGGACATTCACATTGCCTTTACCGGATTGCGCGCTGGAGAAAAATTGTACGAGGAATTGTTTGAGGAATCGGAGCAGATCGCGCCCACTGAATATAGCAAAATCCGACGGGTGGTTAAGACGTCCCGTATCGGTTCGGATCGACTCGCGCGATTCCTCAGAGACCTCGAGGAGACGCTGCCTCACGGTGATGATGAGGAACTGATTCGCCGTCTCGGCGAGGTGGTCCCATCCTATGCCCCACTCTCCTTTCCTCATGTCAAACCACCTACTCGCCAGCCTGTCTAGAAACGAGTGGGCTCAATGTAGCCGCTGATGCCAGATGCGAAGAGTGCACTGTCGTGTATGCATGAGGTCATCTGCAATCGGCCGACCCTCGATCTATGAAGCTGCGCGCGATCGGAGGAGAGATTCAGAGATTCATGGGTGCCAGACTCAGGAGACCTGAAGGCGGCCGATCAAAACCGGAGAATCTCAGCAGTGCAGTTCAAGGCAGTCCCACCATCAGCGGAGGGGCGAAACCCTGCGAACACTCAGAATGGATGCGGCCGACATGTAACATGCAACCGCTTCTGTTGGAGTAGGCCATGCAAGAGGTGTCCTTGTATCAACAGTTGGAGATGACGCCGCTCAGGATGAAATAGAATACCCAGACCTGTATGAAGCGCGCGTTAATAACGGGAATTACTGGACAAGACGGCTCTTATCTTGCTGAATACCTTCTGGAGAAGGGGTATGAAGTCCATGGCATCATTCGCCGTGTTGCGATGGAGGACCCCGAGCATCGCTTATGGAGGCTGTTGCACATCCGAGACAGGCTTCATCTCCATGCGGCATCCATGGAAAGTCTTCCGTCAATTTATCGAGTCTTCAATTCGATCGTGCCGGATGAATGCTATCACCTCGCCGCGCAAAGCTTTGTCGCGTATTCATTTGAAGACGAGTTTTCAACGTTGAACGCCAATATTAACGGGACGCATCATGTACTTGTTGCATTGAGGGATTGCGCGCCTCGTTGCCGATTCTATTTCGCTGCCTCGAGCGAAATGTTTGGA
>AF_2010_repII_A1DRAFT_10000303_pt1 | contig 10592 bp, 13 predicted proteins | sample AmaForreplicIIA1_FD_9195 | JGI IMG/M metagenome (IMG submission 9195)
CCCGCCGCGCCGCTGGCCGAATCGGCGGCGACATTCCTTGGGAACCTTGGCCGCATGATTCTTCTGGCTGGAGCGAGCATCTCCGCGTTTGGATTTGTGACGAGCGATATCCTGAGTTCGCCGCGTATGATCTTTGCCTTCGGTCGCGACGGCGCATTGCCACAGTTTTTCGCCCACGTGCATCGCCGGTATCGGTCTCCGGACGTCGCAATTATCACGTACGCGGCACTCGCATTTGTGCTTTCAATCAGTGGCACATTCGAAAAGCTGGCGGTCCTTTCGAATGTCGCCGTTCTATTGATGTATCTGCTCTGCTGTGCCGCTTGCTGGGTTTTGATCCACCGCGATGTGCGCTCGGATGGTAAGCCGTTCAATTTCCCTGGAATGAAAATTGTACCCGCGTTGGCGATCATCGCCATCGTTTGGATTCTCTTTCACGCTACGGTTCACGAATTCCTTGTGACTGGAATCATGCTGGCGCTCTCGTCGGTTCTCTATCTCGTGCGCACGAAGTTTCGCGGGAAAGCGTAGGCAAACGGCAAAAACCGATTAGCTTCCCGCCATGCGCGACAATTATCTCGAAGAGTACTATTCGTTCCTGCGGTTTCCAAGCGTCTCGACTGACGACAAGCACAAGGGAAACCTGGTCGAGTGTGCAAATTGGCTGGTGAACAAACTCAACAAAATTGGTCTGCAAGCGAAGCTTGTACTTACAAAACGGCATCCTATTGTTTGGGCTCGGAATGAACACCGGCCCGGACGTCCGACAGTTTTGATCTATGGCCATTATGATGTGCAGCCGCCGGATCCATTGGAACTTTGGGATTCGCCGCCGTTCGATCCGGTCTTAAAAAATGGCTACGTGTTCGCGCGAGGCGCAACTGATAACAAAGGCCAAATCCTGTCGCATATCCTTGGAATTCAGGAAACGATCGAGGAGCATCGTGAGCTGCCGGTGAATTTGCATTTGGTGATCGAAGGCGAAGAGGAAATCGGCAGTGGGAATCTCGGTCCTTTTCTCAGTGAACATCGCGATGCGCTGAAGTGCGACGTCGCAGTTATTTCAGATACAGGGATGATCGCGCGCGGCATTCCGACGCTGAGTTATGGCCTGCGCGGCGTTACCTCCCTTGAACTCAAAGTGACCGGTTCGAAAATGGATTTGCACTCCGGGGTGTTCGGCGGAGCGGTTGCGAATCCAATTACCGCATTAGCGCAATTGCTGGCCACGCTTCACGATCGCGAAGGCCGAGTGGCAATTGCTGGATTTTACGATCGCGTCAAACCGCTCGAAAAATGGGAGCGCGAAGCATGGCGAAAACTTCCGGTCGATGGCGACAAACTGATTAGCGAGGAGACAGGTGTACCCGAGCTTTTCGGGGAAACCGGCTACAATTCAGTGGAACGCATCTGGGCGCGGCCGACTGCTGAGGTTAACGGAATCGGCGGCGGTTACCAGGGGCAGGGGACAAAGACGGTGATCGCAAGTCACGCGTTTGCGAAGCTGACGTTCCGACTCGTTCCCGAACAGAAAGGCGACGAAATTCTGGAATTGGCGAAGACGCATTTTGAAAAAAATCTGCCCAAAGGCGTCACTATGGAAATTACCAAAGGCCACACCGGACCCTGGTATCTCACTGACCCGCACGACGCGTGGGGTGAAGCTGCACAGCGGGCGTTGCGCAAAGCTTTCAACCGCGACGCTGCCCTTATCCGCGAAGGAGGTAGTATCCCGATTGTCTCGGAATTCCGGGAAATTCTCGGCGTCGAAACGTTGCTGATCGGACTCGCGCTACCCGACTGCCGAGCGCACTCACCTAACGAAAATTTTCCGCTCGAAAATTTCGAAGGCGGAATTCGTCTTAACAAAGCCATCCTCCAGGAACTCGCGCAGTCGTAGCACAGATATCTCTTGCCACGCCGAAGCCTTGGCAAAGGCGGGTGTCTGTGGGGCCTGTGGGACTCCTGTCCGCCGACGTCCGCGTTCTGTAGCATGCGCTTTTTTCGGGGCATCCGGCCGAACTATTGAACTCGAATCTCCGCTGAGGAAAGCGGACACTACAGATCGAGTTATGAAACGGCTTCTGATTTTTGCGATCTTATTGGGAGCCGTGCACGTCTCGTTTGCGGCCGAAGAGTCGTTAGGCTCAAAGATCAAAAAAGTATTGGCGCCCGAGCCGACTCCATCGCGCAAACATCGGAAGCACTCGGCGCAGAAACCGACAGCTACACCATCGCCTACCGCCTCGCCCAAACGAAAGAAAGCTTCACCGACTCCCTCGCCAACGCTCACGCCGAAGAGCAAATCAAAGCGGAAAAAAACAAGTCCGACGCCGACACCCGAACCCGAAGAAACTCCAGTTGCGACCCCATCGGAAACGGTGCCTTCGACGTCCGAGCGTGGTGCGGGGAAGAAAGCCTGGCCGAACGTGAGTCTTTTGCCGAACCAAATCGAGGGGTACGAAAACGATCCGGCAAAAGTTCGCGAGATCCTCGACGCGGGGCTCGGGCTCACGAAACAAGATCTCGGTTACACCTATGGCTCTGCCGATCCAAAAAGCGGCGGCATGGATTGCTCCGGTTTCATTTACTACGTCCTTAAGCAAAACGGCTTTCCCGACGTGCCGCGCGATTCCAGTCAGCAATACGTCTGGGTTCGCAAGGGTGGAAATTTCAAGGCAGTCGTGAGTCGCAAGGAAGACACATTCGAACTCGATGATCTTAAGCCTGGTGACCTCCTGTTCTGGCGCGGCACGTACAACATCGATCGCGATCCGCCCATCACACACACGATGATTTATCTAGGACGCGAAAAACGAACGAACAAGCGCGTCATGGTCGGATCGAGCGACGGCCGTACATATGATGGCAAACAACGCTGGGGCGTCAGCGTTTTCGACTTCAAACTGCCGCCGCCTCCCAAAAGCGGCGATGCGAAGATCAGCCCAGTTTTTGTCGGCTACGGACGGATTCCGGGCCTGGTAGCCGAATAACGCTACCGATCACCGATCGTTTCCAAAACGGTCGGAGACGGGTTCGGTTGTGTTGATAATGCCGACTCAACCGGAGAATGACGAACGCGGCGCTCGTAGGCGACGAATGCGATTGTGATCAAAATGAAAATGATGATGAGCACGACGCGTTGTTCGTTCGCAGAAAGTTCGATGATTCTGAGGAGGCGTTTCATTTGGCGTTACATTTACAGCAGGCTTCTCAATCATCGTATCTGTCATGTTGAACGAAGCGAAACATCTCTGGCTTGTTTGTTTGTCGGAATTCCAACGATTAGAGATTCTTCTCCCGCGTCTGCGGGATCAGAATGACAAGGACGGTTGCGTTTCATTTTTTCGCGTAGCGAGTTGGGTCTTTCAGTTTGGCTTCACGAAAACCTTTGAGCCTTAGGAGACAGGAATCGCATTCGCCGCAGGCGAGACCTTCGAGCGGCGGATCGTAACAACTGTGGGTGAGCGAAAGATCGACGCCGAGCTCGACTGCTCTGCGAATAATCTCGGCCTTGGAAAGTTTGATTAACGGAGAGCGAATCTGGAAACGTCGGCCTTCGACACCGGCTTTGGTTCCAACATTAGCCATGTCCTCGAACGCTTCGATGAATTCCGGACGGCAATCGGGGTACCCGCTGTAGTCGAGCGCGTTTACGCCGAGAAAAATGTCACTGGCAGGAATGACTTCGGCCCACGCAAGCGCATACGCGAGAAAGATGGTGTTGCGCGCAGGGACGTATGTGATTGGAATTCCATGGCAGATTTCTGTTTCCGAACGGCGCTTAGGCACGGCGATGTTGTCCGTGAGCGCGGAACCGCCGAAGATGCGCAGGTCGATTTTTGCGATCCGATGTTCTTTTGCGCCTAACGATTTAGCGACGCGTCGAGCGGCTTCGGTTTCGATCTGATGACGCTGACCGTAATCAAATGACAGGGCGTATGTTTGGTAGCCCTCTGAGATCGCAATCGCCAATGTGGTAGTCGAATCAATTCCGCCGCTTAGAAGGACGACTGCGTGTTTCATGCGGTCAGAAAACTCAAAATTCGAAATCCGAAATCCGAAATCAGCACGAAATTCAAAAACGGAATGCTCATAAGGGCTGTTTCGAAGCGCGCATTCTGAATTCGAGCTTCGGTAATTTGGATTTGTTTCGGATCTCGATATTCGAATTTCGAGCTTCACTCCTTGTCCGGATACTCGACGCGGACTGTCAGTGCAATTCCGCCGCGCGCGGAGAATTGGGCTGTGACAATCACTTCGCGCGGTGAACAAGCTTTCACGAAATCGTTGAGAATGTGGTTTGTGACGGCTTCATTGAACGCGCGCTCGTTGCGGTAGGAGGCGAGATAGAATTTGAGTGACTTGCTCTCGATGCAGAGGCGGTCGGGCACGTAATCGATATCGATCCGGGCAAAATCGGGCTGACCGGTTACCGGACAAACTGAAGTGAAATCATCTGTCTCGAAGTGAATGCGGTAGTTTCGTTGGGGAGCAGGATTTGGAAATGTCTCCAGGCGCGCTTCGGCTGGGGATGCAGGAAGCTTTACGTCGCTGTGTCCGAGTAATCTAAATTCCTCTACACGTTTTCGTTTTGCCATCTACTAAAGTTAAGTCGTCGGAGCCCAAACGTTCAACTCGCGTTTCCGGGGAGCACAGGCTGCTAGCGTGTTCGCTTCGGCAGCTTGCCGAGACCGGGGCAATTTCGATGCGATTTCAGAATTACGTGCGCAAACATGTTGCCGGCAGGGTTGCCGGCAACTACAGGCTGGCAGCCTGTGCTCCCCGGAAATACGAGACGTGCGCTTTATCCTCTTTGAAACGCGCGTAGATCGTCGGCCACATCCGGGTATTTCGCCGCCAGCGCTTCGACGTCGCCGATTTCGACGTCGACTTTCTCCACGCCGGGCCATTCTGTGCTCGCGCCGAGGAACCAGCGCTGTTGTCCGATGACGCGTGCAGTGTGGAATGTATTGCCTGGGATCAAAAGCTGCACGCGTTGGCCGGCGGCGAGATCCGGGCCGACTATGGCGCGCTCGCTTGTGCCGTTTTCGTGTAACATTAGAACTTCAATCGGGTCACCAAGGTAACGATGATAAAGCTGATCGTTGCGTATGCGATGGAGTCGCACTGGTGCATCCGGCGTGACCATGAAATAGAGTGCGGAGCCCGCCGGCCGACCGTCAAGAAATGGCGCTGGCAGTCCGCCGGGCGCAATTCGTTGGTTGCTGATAAATGTGACGCGCACAAAACCGCACGTGGCGTGCGGCTCGAGCTTGAGCAGAGCGCGAACTTCTTCGGCACTCAAATCGTTGGTCATCGAATTTGAACATCGAACGTCGAAGATCGAACGTCCAACTCCGAAAGGATTCGCGAGCAGGTATCGAATCGGCTCATGGACATTGAACCTGAAACTTCAAACAACAAAAATCGCACAGGCGTGATCGATGCAATCGCCCACGACCAAAAAACGGGCGAGGTGGTTCTGGTGATGAATGAACCTAACGAGTGGGACGGCTCCGACGATCAACTCTTTTCGTTGCAGGAGCGGTTCAACGCTTACGTCTCATTTTTGCTCGACGGCGAAATGGCGGAAGCGCATCCGGAACTCGCCGGTAAACCAACGCGAATCGAGTTGCGTTGCGCGCACATACCGGATGCCCGGGCGCTCGAATTACTCGGGTTGATTCACGACCAGCTCGCGTTTCAGGAACTTAAGATGGAAGTGGTGGTGAAGGACACCACAGGTTAGAAGAGTTGCAAAGTTACAAGGGTTACAAAGGGCGACGGCATCGTTGTAACTGTTGTAACTTTTTTGACAATCCCGCATGAATCCGCCGGATGTTGGGTCGCTAACTCTGCGAAAAATCACACTACGGTTGATTCCCTTCTTGTTTCTCCTCTACATCGTTGCATGGCTCGATCGGGTGAACGTCGGGTTCGCGGCGCTGCAGATGAATTCCGATCTCGGATTCAGTTCAGCTGCGTTTGGTTTCGGTTCCGGCGTGTTTTTCCTCGGCTACTGCCTATTCGAAGTGCCGAGTAATCTCATTTTACATCGCGTTGGCGCGCGACTTTGGATTTCGCGTATCATGGTCAGTTGGGGTGCTATCTCGGCGTCGATGATGTTTGTTCGAACAGCACCCACTTTTTATGTGCTGCGATTTTTGCTTGGCGCTGCGGAAGCCGGTTTTTTCCCGGGAGTAGTTTATTACTTGAGTCACTGGTATCCGGAAGGACAACGCGCGCGCGCAATCGCAGCATTTATGACAGCAATTCCGGTGAGCGGCGTCGTCGGCGCCCCATTGTCCGGCGCGCTTTTAACCCTGAATGGATTGTTCGGGCTTGCTGGATGGCAGTGGTTGTTTCTGGTGGAAGGAATACCAGCGATTTTGCTCGGCGTTATCGTGCTCGTTTATCTAACTGATCGGCCTGAGACGGCCGACTGGCTTACTTCGGCGGAAAGAGATTGGCTGGTGAACACTCTTACAGCCGAGCGAAGTTCGCGCCAGGGAACATTTCCAATCGGTATCTTTGCAGCTTTAACGAATCCGATCATTTGGCACCTCGGGATTATCTTTCTCTGCGCTGCGATCGGTTTTTACGGTTATTCGTTTTGGGCGCCGCTCGTGGTTAAGTCGCTCACGGAAACCAGCGACCTTGGCGTGGGTGTGATACTCGGGGCAATCAGTACAGTCACAATCATCTGCATGATATTGAACAGTGCGCATTCTGATCACGCAGACGAACGCCCGCTACACGTAGCCGTTCCGTTATTGATTTCGGGCGCTGGATTTTTTGGCTGTGCTGTTTTACGCGAACCAATTCTGGCATTGTTCTTTCTCGCTTTGATTCCGATTGGTCACTGCGCGGCGCATGGTCCATTTTGGTCGATGCCGTCCCGTTTCCTCACTGGAGCGCCTGCAGCCGCAGGGATCGCGTTGGTAGTGACAATCGCAAATGTGGGCGGCTTACTTGGTCCCACAATCATTGGCGCATTGAAGGATCGCCACGGAACGCACGGCCCCGCATTCTTGCTGCTTGGTGGATGTGCGATCGTAGGAGCGTTGCTCGCGGTGCTGCTACGAAACACTGAAGCATTGAAGCGGCCAATGCCTCAAGTAGCGTCATCCTGAGCGGAGCGTAGCGAAGTCGAAGGGTGCCGCAGAATAACCTATCGTCGCGCCACGCGGTTCCTCTAGCCATCGCATGAAGCTACGGCTTGGCAGGCGACTTGGCTCGGAATGACGCGATTGAAGGCTTCGACGTCTCCAATCGTGCAAAGAAATCGTCGAACAATGAATCGTAAATTCGATTGCGCTCAGGGTGATATTGGACAGCTAGTCCGAACGGGTATTTGCGTAGCCGCACCTGCTCGATGATCCCATCGTGCGCAGCCCACGCCTCCACTTCCAAGTCGTCGCCCAATTTATCAATCGCCTGGTGATGCGCACTGTTCACTTTGGGAAAACGATGCGACGCGCCACGCGCACTGCGCAACGCCTGAATATCCCGCTGCTTTTGTTCCGGCAAATTATGTCCCTGGATGTCGAGCTTGAGCGTGCCGCCGAGTGCGACGTTGAAAACCTGAAGGCCTTTGCAAATCGCCAGAATCGGTAACCCGCGCGAGAGCGCGTTCTGTACAGCCTGGAACTCCCAGCGATCGCGCTCCGGGTCGATCTGTTTATCCAACACCGAAGGGTCGGGTATGTCCTGACGCAGAAATTCCGGCGCAATATCTGAGCCGCCCGAAAGTAAAAGGCCGTCCATCCGATCGAGGGGAACGTTTCGGGTACGCGCGTTCCAAACTTTGATGTCAGGATGCTTCGCAAAAATTGCGCGAAAGCTTTTGGCGTCTTTTTGACGGATCCAGGTAGCCAGATTCGGCATCGGGCGAATTTGCGACTTGCCAATGGCCATGTAAAGAGCACTTCGATGTTAAGCGTGGATGTGTCCAACGGATTACACGAGGAACTGGAAGCCCTGGCTCTCAAAAACAAAGCTCGAGCCATAGGAGTAGCACTGCACGATCTCGAGACCGGATTGCGATTTTCATTGCGCGGCGACCGCTGGTTTCATGCTGCGAGTACGATCAAGGTGGCAGTGCTGCTTGCAGTATTTCGGGCGGCAGACGAAGGCCGATATCGGCTCGATGACTCGTTACACGTGCGAAACCGTTTCTTCAGCGCAGCAGACCGAGCGCCGTTTCGCCTTAGCCAGGATCGCGACGCGACGCCGGAGCTCTATGCGGCCATTGGACGGACCGCGAAGATCTCCTCGCTTGCTCACGCAATGATCTGTGGAAGCAGCAATCTGGCGACCAATTTGTTGCTCGAGTTGGTCGGCGTCGAATATTCACGAGCGGTTTTACGCGAGGCGCAAGTTGAGGGGGTTGAGCTCCGGCGCGGCGTGGAAGATCACGGCGCGCACGAACAAGGGATAAATAATGAAGCAACCGCCGACGGGTTATTGAGTTTATTGTCAGCGATCCGAAGCGATTTTCTTACGACTCAAAGCAAAGGAGAGGTGATTCGCATTCTGCTCGAGCAACGTTTCAACTCGATGATTCCGGCCGGGCTCCCGCCGCATGCCACGGTCGCGCACAAGACCGGCGAGATTTCGACTGCCTGCCATGACATCGGAATCGTCTATCTGCCCGAACGCGAACCGTACATCACTGCCATTTTGACTGAATTCGATCCGGACACAGAGGGGCGACGCGAAACAGTCGCAGCGATTTCTGAAGCGATTTATCGATCGCTGCTGCGAACGGACCAGTAATCAAATGACGACTGAATTTCTGCGGCCGATTGACGGCTTACATCTGGCCGAAGAATACCGTGGGCTATTGCGACCGGGCGAAAGCGAGGCCGGTACCGACGGCGCTGTTCATGCTTTGCCGCGTTTCTTCTATGAAATTCGGAGCTGGGAGCAAGCGCATGAGATTCGGCTCGCGCCGCACTTCACGCTCGCGGAATTGATGCTTGTCGACCGTCGCGAGGCGAGGTTGCTGCTAAGCCAGTTCCCTCATTACGTGCCGTGCGCAATCCTCTTGCTAGCCAGATTCTTGGAGGACTTCCGGCGCGAAGTCGACGCGCCGGTGTTCATCAGCGCAAATGGCGCGTACCGCTCGCCGGCGCATCAAATTGGCGGCGCAAAAAGTATTCATGCGTGGGGCACAGCGGCGAATATTTATCGGGTCGGCGACACTTTTCTTTCAGACTCACGATCAATTCAGAAATATCGGACAATCGCTGCATCGCTTGGTCCGGCTGTTTTTGTTCGGCCATTCGGACGTGAAAAAGGACAGACCAGCGACCATCTCCATATCGATTTAGGATACGTGAGGTTAACTCCGCGCGAAAGCAGCGAAGCGAGTTAATCTTGGCTTGTGCAAATGAAGGACCACCTAACAGAACGTAACGCGTATCTTTTTCGCCTTGGCACGCTTGGGGCATCGCCGCCGCGGGCGGTGATCGGGTTGGAAGCGGAATTTAATCTCCTTGTTAACGGACGCAGGCGTCGTCCGGAAAAAGTCTTTGGTGATCCCAGCCGCCTGGTTCGACGGCGAATGATTCCGCGTACTGGCAAATCGTTTCAATTGCCCGCGGGTGGTGCAATTTATTTCGACACCGGCGTCATCGAAGTCGCCACACCCATTGTTGAACTTGAGCCGGGCTGTTGTTATCGGGCGACGCGTTTATTGTGGGAACAGATTCGGTATTTGCGGCGGGAGCTGGATCACTGGGCGAAGCGGCACAGGTGCCACTGCACTCTTCAGGGCTTCAGCACACACTACAATTTTTCGTTTCCAATCGCGCGGAAATCGGAAGTTCGCAACGCTACGAAACTTGCCTATCTGCTGGCGCACATCCTGCCGGTGCCGGTGATCTTGTTGGCGACGAACCGGCAGAGCAGCGCAGTCGGTGTGCGTCCGCGCGGAAACCGGATCGAAGTCACAGTTGATTTCACTCCGGACCCTGCGTTGATGCTGGCGACGACTGCGTTCATCGCGGGCGCCATGGGAACCGTGCTCCGTTGGGAAGATTTTCGCCTGAGACAAACGGCGCGGCGCGGACTCCCTCGCATCGCGCGATTTCATCTACGTAAACATTCGTCGAGACGCGGTTGGCGCGTCACCGCTGATTCGTTAGGCAGAAATCCATTCACATCTGATATCAACGAGTCCCTTTGGAAACTGCGTGATGGGCGTACCCTAAGCCTGCGTGCGATTGCGACTGAAACGTTGCGGCCATTTCGCCAGCGAATTCGACAGATCAGTGATTCGAGCACACTGGAACACATCGCCACGGTGTTCTCCGGAGATGCGCGTTCACTCCTCGACTTCGAAAAGCGTCCTGACGCTTATGACGACGTCGGGCACGGAATCGATTGGGGTCGCCGCCGAATGCGACGCTGGCCACGGTCGAAATACGAAAAAGTCATCCATCGCGTGATCGCGGGCGAACCGATGCGCATTGGGCAAAAACGTTATCGGGTAGATCGAATGAACGGCTGGTATGAGCTCGAGTTTCGAGAAGTGGGAACCAAACGTCATCGCAGGTTTAATCTCGACGAGCTCGTCCGGCTGG
>AF_2010_repII_A1DRAFT_10000304_pt1 | contig 10588 bp, 15 predicted proteins | sample AmaForreplicIIA1_FD_9195 | JGI IMG/M metagenome (IMG submission 9195)
ATAATACTTTATTGTATACTTGAGAATTATACCGTATCTAGTTGACAATACTAACTTACTTGTCAAAGAATAACCCTCCAGAAACATCCTGCTGAATGGTGCCGTTGGTCCGCTTTAACGTGCCCGGAACGGCCGTCGTTGGGAGGTCGGNGTAGTCGTCTGTCCCCCCAAGATCAAAAAAGGCGCTGAGGCTCGTGCTGTCGGCTATGCCCATACCCCGCGAGACTCGATACTGGTCGGGGCCTCCTTCCTCGACAAACACACTCCACGAGGTCAAGTCTGCCATTCCAAGACCGGTCGAATGGTCGAATATGTAGACGTCGCGGCCCTTGTCTCCGTCAACCATGAGACTCACGCCGTAATCCCAAGCCACTCCGCCGTTATAGTAGGGACCTGACGATCCGTAATGATCCTCCCCATGTCGGTCGATGAAGAGGGCCGCGCCAAAATGAGCTGAGGATCCATGTCCGAACCGAGCCGCCTGATGATGGTCTTCGCCGTCCAAATCTAATTTCAGACCCGTGCCGAAGAAATATCCATGCCCTTGTGAAAAGTTGGCACTCTGATATTGATCGTTCCCTTCGATGTCGAGCAGGACTCCCCAGCCACCGGCCAGATTGTGGGCCTGCCATTCGGGTCGCTTGCTGAGAATGCGTTGCCCTGACCCTGTGCCGAGTCCAAAACAATCGTATTGAAACAGCGGATCGCCCGGTTTCCCATTGGGAGCGTCTTGTGCGTTGTAGCTGCTCGGATACTTGTCCCCGCACTGATAGTGATCGTCACCCGCCACGTCGACAAGGGCACCGACCCCCAGCGGACCGCCAAATCCTATGGCGAACCCGTAACTCGTGTATCGATCGTTGCCTGCACTGTCCAGAAGTAGACCCAGTCCTCCAATGGCGGCGCCCTGAGTCAACCGATTTCCCATGTACACATCGTTGCCTTTGCCGTCGAACAATATCCCGAGCCCGCCGAATCCTGTCCCGCCAGATCCACGATCGAGTTGATAGACGTCGTCGCCCGCATGGTCGATCAAGAGGCCTACCCCGAGTCGTCCGGTAGCCACGCCAAGCGGCGCTCCGTTGTAGGTATCGTTTCCGGCGAGGTCGATGACCACGGCATTGCCCTGATCTTCGCTGGTTGAAGCGGCAATGGTCCCCCGGTAGAGATCGTTTCCCCCAATATCGATCACGAGACCGAACCGGCTGTCGAGTTCATATGTATTCGGCCCCGCACCCCCGATAATGATCGTGCCGTAGGAGGTGTTCTGAACCAGCAGCACGCTCCCTGTCACCCCGGGGGGTACCTGGTTGGTTGGGAGAGGCTTGGAGAACGCAGTTGTCACGTGATGAAGCCAACGTTCGTTGGCGAGACGCGCGAGGACTTGGGCCGCAGCAATGAGAGCTGCGTAGTCGACCTGTTCATCCAGTAATTCAGTAAAACGAAAGTTGGCTTNGATGAAGGGAATTGTGTTGTCTGCNACGTTCGAGATCTGCGGCGTGAATTGCTCAACCAGTGTCTCAGCATGGGTAAAAAGAAAATGTTGGTCTTCCTCCGTCAAGTTTGCCAGGGCCTTGTCACGCAGCGTCGATGCTGCTTCTAAACTGTCGACCATGAACGTCAGCAATTCAGCCTGGGTGGTGCCCGAAGGTATTGGGACCGCCTTGTGAAAAGAGGAGGTGCGGTCCATTCCGGCTTCCAGAATATCGAGAAGAGCCGGGAGATTGACCGGGCCCCCTTCCGATATCTCGGCAATCAGCAGTCCCTGTCGCTCGAGGTCTGTCAGGCCTTCCCACGGACGCTTGAGCGCCGTAATCGCCAGCCGTCGTTTGAACCGCGCAGGGTTGGTCTCGATCGACTCATGGGCCTTCAGCACCGCAGCTTGACGAATGCCGACTAACCGTTCCAGCTCGTTGCGAACAGGCGGCCCTACACGATCGAGCACGGATTCGCGCATGTAGTTGTGAAGGGCTGGCGATGACCCGATCCGTTCCAAAATGCTCTGAACCACACTACAGCCGGGAACGAGTGACAGAAGGAGTAAACTAAGGATCACCAATATCTCTCTGCACATAGAATTGAGTCCGACATCCTGTGAACGATTACCCATCGCTCTGGGTCATATGTCTGGCTTTGCGCATCGATCCTTCAAAGATCTGGAATTCATAGAGGCGACATTCCAGAGATCCATTAAAAAGCGGGACCCTTTTGGAGGGGGACAGGCCGATCAACTTCGGGAGGCGACTGTCGCCAGTGAAAACGTAGGCCTTCCAGCCTGCAAACCGCTGTTTCAACCAGTCGCCAAGCCTGGGATAGAACGTGTCGAGTTCATCGGGCCGGCACAGCCGCACGCCGTAAGGAGGGTTGATCAGGATTATGCCCTGTTCAGCGGGGGCTGTGAGATCCAGGAGTTCGCTTTGCCGCAGGCGAATATCGACGGTTACTCCCGCACCTTGGAAGCGTCGTTGCGCGATCTTGACACAGGCGGGATGGTGGTCTGACGCATAGATAGGCCTAGGAACTTCCGCCACTTGCTGCAATCGCGCAGATTCGCGGAGCTGCCCCCATTGCTTTGGATCATGGATGAGAAATCGCTCGAAAGCGAAGGAGCGAGCTTGTCCCGGCGCAATCCGCCGCGCGATCAGAGCTGCTTCCAGAGGAATCGTTCCGCTTCCGCACATCGGATCGAGCAGGACGTCATGAGAAGTCCAACCGGCTAATCGCAGAAGACCGGCAGCCAAATTTTCGCGGAGCGGCGCCTCAACGGTCTCAATGCGATAGCCCCGTTTGAACAGTGGCTCACCGGAAGTGTCGACATACAGCGTGACAGTTGTTGGATCAAGAAAAGTATCGATGCGTATATTGGGGCGATGCGTATCGACGCTTGGTCGTCGATGCCGCACCGAGAGGAATTTATCGCAAATGGCATCTTTGATGCGCAACGTCACGAAATCCAGGCTGGTGAGCGGACAGTGTCGTGCACTGACCTTGACCTTGATTGTGTGTGACGGAAGGAACCAGTCGGACCAGGGAAGTGCATAGGCCGCGCGATAGATGTCGTTCTCCGACCGATAAAATGCCTGGCCGACCTGCCATAATACGCGACTGGCGATTCTGCTTTGGAGATTGACCTGATACAGAGAGGACCAGGGAGCATGGAACGCAATGCCACCCTCAGTACTTTTCGTCACCGAGATACCGAGATCGTGGAGCTCCTGTTCGAGCACGACCTCCAGTCCCCGTGGACAAGGTGTAAAGAACCGATGGTTTGTGCTATCCATCTAGATCACGTCCTGAGTGCTCATGGTTGACGAATGAACTATTGCAGCGTGTGCGGCAAACCGGTGTCGAAGAAAATTCCCCCGGGCGACAATTTGCTCCGCTTCGTTTGTGAGTCCTGTCAGACGATTCATTATCACAATCCGAAAATCGTCGCGGGTTGTATTCCCGAGTGGGGCGATCAGATTTTGCTGTGTCGTCGTGCGATCGAGCCTAAGGCCGGCCTTTGGACTTTTCCCGCCGGGTTCATGGAAATCGGCGAGAGCACCGAGCAAGCTGCTAGGCGTGAAACGGAGGAGGAAGCACATGCCCAGGTGGAGTTGACGTCGCTGTATGCCGTGCTTAGTTTGCCACATATCGGCCAAGTCTACATGGTTTTCCGAGGTCGGCTGATTACTCCCGAGTTCAGCGCGGGAGAGGAGAGTCTCGATGTCCGATTATTTAAGCGCGATGCCATCCCGTGGGATGCAATTGCTTTTCCTGTCGTGAAAGTCGCCCTGCGCCGATATGTCGAGGACGCCGTGCACGGCCTTTTTCGCGTACATGTCGCGAGTCTGGCAGATCGACTTTTGTAACCGGATGTGTGCATTCATCAATTGAGCGTAGGAATGGTCAGGAGGGGGAGCTCCGCTCTTGCTCGTTGTGCAGAAACCGAAATCCCTCGGTGCTGGTGTAATCCAGTGTCACTGCGTCCATCCGGGAAAGGCAGCGTTGGTCGAGTGCAATCGTAAGTCCGTCGACCAGTTGAATGGCATCATCAGACTGAGCGGCGGCTTCGAGGGTAATAGTGAAATTCAAGCGGCTCTGGTCTAGATCACGTAGGGTAATACGAATGACAGGATCTCTGGGATGATCGACGTGAATTTCTTTCAGCCGAGTGATGGCGGCGACTGTCATAGTGATCATTTGCGCAAATCCCCTAGCTGAATAATGCCGTGAATCTCGACAAGGTGTTCCATTCGGTCGATCGTATAAAAGATGCGCCAGTCACCGACGGCATACTTGCACAATCCGGGCAGCCCCGCTGTGAGTGATTCGTGTCGGAGGTTCTCGACGTTGGAGACCAGCCATTTTGTCTTGTCGAAGAGTCGTTGCGCCATACTGGAGTCGAGCTGAGCAAGATCTCGGATTACGGCCGGACGAAAGGCAAGACGATACCAAGCCATGAAGGGTTACCACCGAAGACCAAGCTGATCGGCAAGCTCTTCGCCTGACAGGCGTTCTGTACTGGCCAGAGATTCTTTCAGTCGTGTACGCAGGCCTTCACCGAGCTGGAGTCCAAGGTCAGGGTCGCCAAGTAGCTCGCGAAGACGATCGTCAACGAGCCCGCGCACTAGGTCTTTCAGCTGCTCGAGGCTCAAGCGTGAGATATCCATGATCTGTGAGAATACGGAGGGACACGGATGAATTGCAACTGGCCTAGAGAGCAGGAGGGTCGTTCATGAAGCGGCTGGAGGGAAAGACTGCGATTGTCACAGGAAGTAGTAGTGGGATCGGAAAAGCGATTGCCTTGCGGTTTGCTGGGGAGGGCGCCAAGGTTGTCGTTGCAGCCAGACGCGGCAAGTTATGTGACCAAACGGTGACTCAAATTCGCCAAGCCGGAGGGGAGGGTGTGGCCGTTCAGACGGACGTCACGGACGAGCGTCAGGTCGACGCGCTCATGCAAGACACGGTGAAGCGATATGGACGGATCGATATTCTGGTGAACAACGCCGGGATCTTTGGCGGGAGACGCCTAGCCGAGACCACGACAGCAATTTTTGATGATGTGATGAATGTCAACCTACGCGGGACGTTCTTCTGTTGTCGAGCCGGATTCAAACAGATGAAGAAGCAGGGCGGGGGTTTAATCATCAATATGTCAAGCGTCGCGGGTGTGCAGGCCTGGGCGGGAACCGGGACGTATAGTGCCTCCAAACATGCCGTGATGGCCTTGACAAAGTCGTTGGCTGACGAAGGACGTCAGTTCAAGATCAAAGTCAGCGCGATTTGTCCAGCCGGCGTCGCTGATGAACTCGTTGATGCTTCGCCAGAGGAGATCCTTCGCAGTGAAAAGATCAGCCCCTGGGATATCGCGGAGACGGCTCTCTATCTTGCGAGCCTGGGTCCCTATGCAGTAGTCCAACAGCTTGTTGTGGATCGACTGGGAGCGGATTGGTGAGGTGGGAACGGTCGTGACGAGAAAACCGGGGGAGCCAATCTACTTACGGGTCCACATGGTGGCACTCGGGCTGGCCATCGTGGCGTCTCTTGCCATTCCCCATCTCTATGAGCTGTTCTTTGGTCCGATTAGTCTTGGAGCCCGTCTTATCTCAGGGCTCATTATTGCTGTTGTGGCGGGCATCGTCCTCTATCGGACTTATCAAACCTCCGCCAGGAATGAACCTTAACCACTAGACCTTCTTTGTAAGTTGCTCAATCACCCGAGTGAGACGTGCTTGTTGGGGTGGGGCGACAGTCAAAAACTCCATGCCGACGCCGTGGGAGCCGGACCAGCGCACCGTTGCGTTCGAGATAGTAATCGGAGTCGGATCCCCAGGGATGTGAAGATGAAGCTCCACTTGCATTCCGGTAAAGGGCTGAATCATCGATTCGACGCGGCAGCCTCTTATGGAGAGATCTCGCAGTGATCCCCTGTGTCGAAAGGCATCCTGCTGTACGAGCGTACTGGAGTAGGACACGGGATACCGAGAATATTTCCGAACAACCATGGGTGTTTCTTTCGTGATCAGCTGCTGCCGTTTGAGCCGAGAATGAGTCTAAAGCGTTGACAGGAATTGTGGCAGAGGCTGCAGTTGATGGCTAGAAAAACGACGATTCTCAACAGACGTGCCTCGTTGCTTTTCAGAGAGTGCCCTCCTACAATGCCGCAGGACTCGGTGATCCTGGATGCCTCGCAAGACACAACCTCGAGCCTCCATACATTCCAGCTCCAAGAAGCCATCAAACCCCTCGTGGCTGGATGCCTCACTGAAGCGTCGATTTCAGCAGCGTCTTCTCAAATGGTACAAGGAACATGGGCGGGACTTGCCTTGGCGGAAAACGGCGAACCCGTACCATATCCTTGTGTCAGAAGTCATGCTCCAGCAGACGCAAGTCGACCGTGTCATTCCGAAATATCATGAGTTCCTCGACCGCTATCCCAGCCTAGAGGATTTGGCGGGAGCACCGGTTGGAGATGTGAAGAAGACTTGGTATCCGTTAGGCTACAATATTCGTCCCGAGCGCTTGCATAGCATCGCCTGCGAAACGGTCGCTCGGTACGGAGGAAAGCTTCCGAGCGGCCAGGAGGAATTGCTGTCATTCAAGGGGATCGGCCGCTATACGGCTGGTGCCATTCGATCATTTGCCTTCAATGAAGATGCGGCTATTCTCGATACCAACGTCATGCGTGTACTGCATCGAGTCTTCATGGGAGAAGGAAACCCCAAATCACAGAAGACCAGGTTGTGGGAGTTATCCGCGGCGTTGATTCCGCGGGGCAAGGGCTACGACTTTAATCAGGCGATGATGGACTTTGGGGCTATGTGTTGCACGGCGAGGAATCCCTACTGTTTGCTGTGTCCCATGAAAACCTTCTGTAAGTCCTATCCATGTGACCCTGCTCGGGAGGCCTAATGTCGGTGGTGCGCACAATTGAAGTTGCCGCAGGTCTGATCAACCGAGAGGGTCGTTACCTGATCGCGCGGCGCAAGTCGGGCGTCCATTTAGCAGGACTCTGGGAATTTCCCGGTGGAAAACGCGAATCGGGAGAGACGCTGGAAGAGTGCCTCCGGCGAGAACTGTGGGAAGAACTAAAAGTACGGGTCGACCTCGTAAGACCGTTTCATATGATCCGACACGAGTATCCCGAGAACTGTGGAGCTTCATTTCTTTCGCTGCATGCTTGAGAGCGGGCAACCAATTCCACTCGACTGCGCCGAAATCCGTTGGGTTTACCCCCATCAATTCGAGGATTTTGAGTTTCCTCCAGCTGATCGGCCTGTGATTGAGGCACTGCGGGAACAAACACGAGGGCCGCACCAATGAAAGTCGTGCTCGACATTGAAACGATTCAGCCCCCGAGAGAAGAATGGGCACGACTAGTCGGCCATCTGCCGACAGACAGCGGGGTTGAGCCCGTCGACCGAGGATATGACCTCTTCACCGCGGGAGAGTCAGAAGCACAACAACGAGCGGAGGATGAGTTATATGCAAAATCGGCCTTCGACGGCACATATAGCCGAATTGTCTGCATCGGTCTACTCGAGTTCTCGGATCAAATGGAGCCACGGGGGGCGGTGGCCTGGTATGGGCCGAATGAACGAGAACTCCTGCGGCAATTCTGGAGCCGACTGGCGCAGGATCGCCCCGCGCTATTCATTACACATAACGGGCTGGCTTTTGACCTACCGTTCATCAGGAAGCGATCTATGATTCATCAAGTGAAGCCCAGCCTGGATATCAACTTGGCGAAGTTCCGTACGGAACCGGTATATGACACAATGGCAGTCTGGAGTAATTGGGACACGCGGGGATGGGTGAAGCTCGATGTCCTGGCGAGGGCGTTGAATGTCGAGACAAAATCAGGAAGTGGAGAGCAGGTGGCTGAAATGTGGGAGAAGGGACAGGGGCTTGAGCTGGCCCGGTACTGTCTGCAAGATACCTATGTGACGTATGCCTGTTATTGTCGGATGAACTTTCGACAGCCGCTGTCTCGCGAAGTCGTCCTGCTTCAGCCGGAGGTAGTAAAGCTCGGTTGAGATAACCTAGCGTGTCCGGGTCGCCTCAGCGGTTTTCTTCTTCGCCGCGGGCTTTGTCGACACCTTGCTCGCCTTTATTGCCTTGAGTTCCAGGTCACGCTCCCGCAATTCCCGCTTCATCCATTCCGACTCCTTGCGAAGCACCTTGATCTCAGTATCTTTTTTCGCGAGAGCTTCCTTCGCCTTCCTTGAGCTCGTATTGTTCCTGGGTCATCGACAAGCTGTCTTTGCTGTCTTGCACTGCGAGGTTTGCGATGGGTAGCGGCTTTGCCTGTGTTGGGGCAGCCACCGTAGCGAAAGTCGGAGGCATTTTCGGTGTGGCCTGCGCAACAGGCAGAGGTGCGACAGCTGGGGTAGTGGCAAGCGCCTGATAATCAATTATTGCTGCCATGTATCCTTTGCTGTCGCCTGTTGCGTAGCCAGGCGCCTGCTCGATACGGGCGACAGACGCAGGCATGAATCCTTTCACGGGTCGCCCCTGGGTGATCGTCACATACAAAGAGCCTTTCTGTAGATAGATGCTGCCCGCGGCGGGTTCAGAACCTGACCCTGCCGATGAAGATGTGCGGAAACTCACGAGTTGTTCGGGTTTCGCCTTGGATAAAGCGAGCGTGAGCAGGGGAGTCAAGAAGTCAACATCCTCATCGCTGAATATTCTCATCGGCTTGCCGCCGCCAGCGGACATTTGCGAGGATCCGCTTTGAGTGTTGTCAGAGTAGACTCCACGAAGGGCTTTCGCCATGGTGACCTGATCGATCACTGCGGGATGAGAGGCTTCAAAGGCCCAGTCGGGAACTTCTTCAAGGTACACGCTGCCTTTTGAGTTCTGTGCGATCGTCGACCCGCTGGAGCATGCTGTCACGATCAGACTGAGTGCAGCCAGCCCGATGAAACCGCCTATGACATTGTGACTAATGTGTCGAAAGGCTGGATGGATCCGCATGGGGCTTCTCCTTTTCATTCTGAATCAGACATAGGCAGGTGTGTGGATGGTCTGAGCGGTTGGTGAGTCGGGCAGATTACCAGATACCGAACCCCATCAGAATCATGCTGACCGTCAGCCATCCGAAGAGGCCCAGGGCTATGATGGTTTCAAGGCTCAGAGATGACCCAGGCTTTTGCTCCGTAATCTGGTTCTGGTTCATGAGAGCCTCCAAAGGTGAAGAATGAGAAGAGTGAAGTGCTTCAATTACAAAGCAAAGACTATGCCTTCTGAAGTTTCGATTTGCCTAAACAGGTTAGCGTGGCAAGCTCGGATTTATGAAAAGGCCTTCAAAGGAGAAAGACTTACACTGAAGAGAGGTCTTACAGAGAACGACCTTCTAACTCATTGAAATGACACGGCTTATCAAACGATCATTCCAAGGGTCTAATACCGAGGTTTAAGGTCCGGGGTCTACACTGACTTCAATGAGGAAAAGGTTATCAGAGTGGATCTGTCACGAATGTGTGACAGGAGGGACATTAGGTGAGCTTCGCTGTTCATAATTGTTCGGTGACGGGTTCTGGCTACAGCGTGAGAAAGGGATTTCTCGACCTGCCGGACGTGTATGAGCAAACAACGTCGACGGAGAAGCATCGCGAACCGGAACGCCAACGAGATCTCCAGGTCGGCACGGAAGCAGATTTATCCCAAACGACCGTAATATTGCCATCCGTCTTTCCCGTCAATTGAGAGTCGGAGCGTTTGGAACTCCCTTCCACCAAAACCGTCACGGTGGTCCCGATAAAGAGTCGGTTGTGTTCCTGGGAAATCCGCCGTTGGAGATCGACAAGCCTAGTGACTCGTTCGCCCTTCACTGATTCTGAGATATCATCTGGGAATTTGCGGGCCGCAATCGTATGCTTCCGTTCCGAGTACTTGAAGACAAAGGCATTGTGAAATCCGATTTCTTCGGTGAGTTTGTAGGTCTCGGCAAATTCGCCATCACTTTCCGAACAGAATCCAGCAATTATATCTGTGGTCAGAGCGATGTCTGGACGAACCGAGCGAATGCGATCGACCAAGGCACGATATTCGCGATTCGTATAGCTGCGGTTCATCAGGCTGAGGATACGATCGCTACCCGACTGCATGGGGAGATGAATATGTTTACAGACGTGAGGATGCCACGCAACAACTTCGAGCAGGCTCGGGGGGAAATCCTTCGGATGGGGAGAAGTGAAACGCACGCGCTCGATACCCGGCACGTTGGCGACCGCTCCAAGCAACCGTGCAAAGTCCCAACTGCCATGGCGATATGAATTCACGTTTTGCCCTAAGAGGGTGATCTGTTTAAATCCTTGCGCGGCGATCTGTTGGGCTTCTCGAACNATTCCTTCTGGATCACGCGATCGTTCCCGTCCCCTTGTATAAGGCACCACGCAAAAACTGCAGAAATTGTCGCATCCCCGCATGACGGCGATCCACGCATTCACCCCATCGATCCGATCGGGGACGACGTCGTCGTAGGTTTCGTACTCTGAGAGATCGACAGCCAATCCCTTGCGAGCCACTCCTTCCTCTTGTGACCGGATCGCGTTGGTTATCAGCATGGGCAGCTGGCGGTACGCGTCAGGACCGGCGA
>AF_2010_repII_A1DRAFT_10000307_pt1 | contig 10572 bp, 11 predicted proteins | sample AmaForreplicIIA1_FD_9195 | JGI IMG/M metagenome (IMG submission 9195)
CAAGCCGGCCGGCAACGTCACCGGATTTACCATTTACGAATACGGAATGAGTGCGAAATGGCTAGAAATGCTCAAGGAGATCGCCCCCCGCGTGACGCGAGCGGGTATCCTGCGGGATCCCGCCAGCGTCGCCGACATCGGCATGTTTGGCGCTATCCAATCTCTGGCGCCGTCGCTAGGAATGCAGTTGAGCCCAATCAGCTTGGACAACGCCGGCGAGATCGAACGTAGCGTTAGTACATTTGCGCATGAGCCGAATCGCGGACTTATCATCGTAGGAAGCGCGGGCTTCGTTCACCGGGAACAGATAATTGCACTTGCGGCCCGGTATCAACTTCCTGCGGTGTACCCGGACCGTGGATTTATTACCGCGGGAGGCCTAATCTCTTACGGGCCTGACCGGCTTGATGACTACCAACGCGCCGCTGGCTATGTCGATCGCATCCTCAAGGGTGAGAAGCCGGCCGATCTGCCAGTGCAGACGCCGACCAGGTTCGAACTGGTGATCAATCTTAAGACTGCCAAAGCACTCGGTCTCACCTTGCCGCCGCCGCTGCTCGCGCGTGCAAACGAAGTGATCGAATAGCAATCCTTTTTGCTGCGCTGCATGAGTCCGCTATTGGCCCAAATCGGACATCGGCTAATGCGCTGCACATCTCTGCTTCTGACCCAAGGCGGACATCAGCTTTCATTAATTTTCGCTTGTCTGCCTAGTCTCTCCCTCCGGGTGCTCGGTGGTAGCATGTGTCAAAAATTGGATCTTGCGGATGCCATATTCGGAGCGGGACGATGAGCATGGCAAAGCGTTGCCTACGGTTGATTTGGCACTCCGTGTGCGTCGCGTTCCTGCTGATCAATGTAAATTCGGAAGCCACGGCCCAATCAGTTCCAATTTTGGGCTACGCGGCTAATACGAACACCGACTCGAAAAGACTCGATGCGTTTAAACAGGGGCTGACTGAACTTGGGTATTCCGAAGGTAAGAATATCCGGATCGATTATCGGGAAGGAGTTCTCGACGCGGACTATCAACGGCTGATGACAGAATTTGCCGCCGCCAAAGTCAAAATCATTTTGGCAGCGAATGCTCCAGCTGCGGTCGCTGCAAAAAGGGTAACCAGCACTATCCCTATCGTGCTGCTCGCCGTTAACGATCCAGTCGGGCTCGGACTGGTCAAGAGCCTTGAGCGGCCGGGTACAAACGTGACCGGCACGACCATGTATGCGCCACAGTTAATTGGTGAGCGATTGCGTATCCTCAAAAGAATTATCCCTAACCTCGACAAGATTGCGATGGTGATCAATGGCGACAACCCCAATAACTCTAGCCAGGTAGAGCGCGTTCGTTCAGAGGCGCGCGGTTTGCGCATTGAAGTACTTGCGCTTGACCTCCGGAAACCCGAAGAGATTGAGCCTGCCTTTGATCGAGCGATCGCGTTTGGTGCGAAGGCATTCGTCAACGGGGTGGACAGCTTTATCAATTCTCAACGTTTTGCTTTGGCGGCACAGGCGGAGAAACACAAGCTGCCAGCTATCTACACGGACACCGAATACGTGGCGGCGGGTGGTTTAATGGCGCTCGGACCGGGACATTTGGACGGTTACCACGGAGCGGCAAAATACGTGGATAGGATTCTTCGTGGCGCCAACCCAGCTGGGCTGCCGATCGTCAGCTCGACCCAGTTCACGTTCACCGTCCGCCGTTCAGCACTCACAAAACTTGGGCTGGCGTTACCTCCTGACCTTACGGCCAGAGTGAATGAATGGATTGATTGAGGTGGAGGAAAGTGCGTTTCCTGCAATTTGCCGGCGCAAAACCATATCCGCCTACGAGTGTAAATCGGACCTTGCGTACATCACGCATCTGATTACCAGCTGATAGTTCTGTCAAAAAATTTATCAACGACTTTGAATCCCGAGCAGCATTTATTTGGTTGTGTCCGGAGGAACACATAAGCGGTTCCCGAGTTTTGGGTTTGACGGGAGAAGCTGTCGCAAAGGAATTCTGCAACGGACCAGAGCTCTGGCCGCGCTGTCGGCTGGACAGAGTAATGGAGACCAATGATGGAAACCGTGCTTTTTACCGACCACGGTATAGTGGTGTTCGCGATAGTTACCGGTGCCCTCGGGCTGATCTTTTCGGTCGTCGGACTGGCAACAACGATCCAGACACGCTCTGACATTAAGCACCAATTAGGAGTGCGTTAAGAGCGCTAGTGGCGGCGAGAGCGCTATGTCTAGTAATCCGGTTGATGAATGGAGCTTGGTAAGGGAGCAATTTGAAGCGCTCGTGCGCGAGCGCTCCGATAACATAGACGATCTTCTTGATGCCCAGTTTTGTAAACGGTTCAGCCAATTAATAACTCATGCGACGGATCGCGCACGATTACGAGCGCATAGCGAAAATAAGGGAGCGCCAGCGGGAACGAGAGCAAAAGATCCCTTGGATGACAGTGACCCGGCATTTCGCGGCACCGTTTATGCACTTGTCATTATCACCGTTTTCTGCTCGGCCGCTCTCGCTGTCGGAATGGTAGTCGGGATCAACTGATAAGTATGGCTGCTGACCTTAAAGACCCGCATTGCCGGGGCTTTCGCGCAGAAGAAGTGTCCTCGGACCGACCGCTGCGCCAAATTGAATAACACCAGGCTGCCTTTGGCCTCGTCAAATGTCGCTTCTTGCCCTTAGCGGACATCGCCCTTTGCGCTGCACATGTCTGCTTTTCCGCACCGAGATCCGGTGCGGTAAAAAATCAAACAAAAATCAAGAGTCTCTCAAAGTCTGCCACCTGTCGGACGGCTATGACCCGAGAGACTTGTCGTCCGCCTTTCACTGAAAGACGCGAGCACAATAATCGAGGGTCAAATGTCTGTGTTGCCGCTAGCCGAAATCAATTGTGGTTCTCATTTGCTTCTAGGCACGAACTGATTTGGCGCGTTATTGAAGCATGAGGCCAATTATGGAAGGCATGAAAGTCGCAGCCACCGGATACGATTTTGGGCCTGCGCACGCTGCAATGCAGCGGTACGTTGACGGGGGCCTTCTTTCTGGATTCTCTTCAGCAGTACTCGTCGGCAGAGATTTGGTGGATGTGAAATGCATTGGATGGGCCGACAAAGAAGCGCAGATACCATTGCGAGTCGACCACATATTCCGCGTCTTCTCAAATACGAAGCTGGTTACCTCCTGCGCTGCTCTTCTTTTATTCGAAGAAGGCCGCTTCCAACTAGATGATCCGATCGAGCAGTTTATTCCGCAGCTCGCGAACCGTCGCGTGCTGCGCCCCGATGCGAAATCACTGGACCAAACCGAACCTGCTGCTAGGCCGATCACAATTCGCCATCTGATGAGTCACAGTTCGGGGCTAAGCTATGGTCTTCTTGACCCGGGCACGTTGATTTTTAATGCGTATAACGAGCGAAAAGTACTCAATCCCGCGACCACGCTTGCAGAGATGATGGATGCGTTGACCGACTTGCCGTTGGTTTTTCATCCTGGGGTGTCATGGGAGTACTCAGTGGCCACTGACGTCTTGGCGCGTCTTGTTGAAGTGACAAGCGGTCAGCGTTTCGACGCATTTATTCAGTCACGAATTCTAGATCCGCTTGGCATGGTGGACACGGGATTTGTGGTGTCTGATCGCAATCGTCTCGTCGCTTATTATTCGGGGGTCGATTTGGCCGACCCGATGAAGCCGGGACTTACTCGCATAGATAACGCTCCATATCGGGATGCTTATTTGCGTCGCTTTCCGAGGCAGAGCGGCGGGAGCGGCCTGGTTTCGACGTTGCCGGATATGGTGACGTTAATCCGAAGCTTGCTTCCGGGTGGGCCGAGCTTGCTCAAGCCAGATACTGTTGAGCTGATGATGACCAACCATTTGCCGGAGGGCGTGTGGTTACGATTTGCTGCCTTCGGAGAACTTCGCGGCAGGGGGCACGGGCTCGCGGGAGCGCTGATATCGGAGCCTTCTGCGTTCGATCATCAGGACGCGAGAGGAGAGCTCTTTTGGGGCGGTCGTGCAGGCACCCAATGGTGGATTTCGCCTAGGAAGAATACTGCAGGCTTGATAATGCTGCAGCGTGAGACGGCCTTTGCTCACCCCGTTGGTGTTGAATTCAAGCGGCTCGCGTACGAAGCGGTGAAGTGCAAAAGCTGACAAGAATGGCCTGCATCTTCTGGGTGAGTCAGCTTTTGGTCCTCAACGGACATTGGCTGTCGCACTGCACACGTCTGCTATCGGCCCGTAGCGGACATCCCTAGCGGCACTGCACGTGTCCGGTCTTGGGGGTAATGCAGACATGACCTTTTGCGGCGCACATGTCTGCTTTTGACCCAAAGCGGACTTCAGTCGGCGCCGAGGCCGAACCCCTTCCCGAGTGCCAGTGCAGATTGGTACCGTTGCATGTCTCAGCCTCGGGGTGAGCAATGAAGCGCAGTAGGTTCATCACACTTCTCGGCGTCGCCGCAGCGCTTTGTCCGCTGGTGACGTACGCTCAAGAACCCAAAAAAATTCCGCATCTTTGCTTTCTTACATTCGACCCGGGCACGTTGCAGTCGTCTCCACGGTTTGACGTTTTCTTCAATAGCCTACGTGATCTGGGTTATGTCGACGGGCAGACAATCGTCATCCATTATTTATCCGCTGATGAGAAGGACGACCGATTTCCAGCTCTTGCTTCAGAATGTTTGCGGGTCAAGGCGGATGTTATCGCCGTGAGTACGACTCCCGCGGCTCAGGCCGCGAAGAGGGCAACCCGCACGGTTCCAATTGTCATGATTGCGCTTGGCGATCCTGTTGCGACCGGCCTCGTAGAAAGCATTGCCCAACCGGGCGGAAACGTGACCGGCATGTCGATGATGGTTCCCCAGCTTGCGGTGAAACGTCTTGAACTACTGAAAGAGGCGGTTCCGAGCATTTCGCGCGTGCTCGTTTTGTCGTACCTCTCCGACCCGATTGCGCCATTGCAGGTAGCAGCTCTGGACAAAGCTGCACCTTTGCTCGGAGTGACACTATTTGTCCGGGACATCCGTTCAAGCGCGGATATTGCGGCAGCATTCGATGCTGGAGCGAGTGAACACGTCGATGGCCTCATTATGACAGCCGAAAGTGTTCTTCTTGTTCACAGCCCTCAAATTAGTGACTTCGCCACGCGGCTCAAATTACCGTCGGTTTATCCTTACGCACTTCAAGCCAAGGCTGGCGGCTTGATGGCCTATGACGTGAACATTCCTGACTTGCACAGGAACGCGGCTATCTATGTCGACAAAATTTTAAAAGGTGTCAAACCATCTGATCTGCCGATCCAACAACCGGCAAAGTTAAGGCTTGTCATCAATCTCAAAGCCGCCAAGGCACTCGGCGTCAACGTTCCTAATACATTGATCGGGCGCGCCGACGAGATAATCGAATAACTGGAGCGAATGTCTGCTTTTGGCCCAAAGCAGACATGCACCAGTGCACCGCAAATGTCCGCTTTTGGGAGTAAAGCGGACATGACCTTTTGCACTGCACATGTCCGCTTCTGACCCAAAACGGACATCGGGTGGCCCTTAACCAACCCAGCTTGAACCGGTACGATCCATGCCTGACGGCCTCATCAAGCGATTGGGGTCATGGATGCCCGAAATTGAGCGCTGGTTAAAAACCATCGGCCTTGAAAAGTACGCCGAAGTCTTCGTGAGAAATGACGTTGACCTCGACGTAGCACCAAATTTGAGCGAGCAGGACCTCGAGAAGTTGGGCCTCTCGCTCGGTCATCGTCGAAAATTTCTTGCCGCTGCAGCAAAGCTCCGCGTGGGCGGCGCCCAAACCACTGATGATTTCAAGCGAGCGGATGCACCGCGACTAGAGGCGGCTGATGTTGAGCGTCGCCAAGTTACTGTGCTCTTTAGCGATCTGGTCGGCTCGACTGCGCTTACGAGCCAACTCGACCCCGAGGACATGGACCATTTGTTGCAGGAATACCGCAAGGTTTGCGCCGCGATCGTCAGCAGATACGACGGCCATGTCGCGCAGTACCTGGGCGACGGCATCATAGCATTTTTTGGCTTTCCGGCCGCGCAGGAACACGCGGCCGAACGTGCGGTCCGCGCCGGACTGGAAATTGCCGCTGCCGTCGGGCGTCTGAAAGGCCCCGATGGTGAAGCGTTGCAATCACGCATTGGCATCTCGACCGGGCTGGTTGCTGCCGGGACTACAGGCGTCACGGGCGAGCAGACTGTCGTTGGCGACGCGCCGAACCTGGCGGCGAGGCTTCAGACGTTCGCCGAACCTGGTTGCGTGCTTGTCGGGCCGGTAACGCATCGGCTGACGAAGGCTTTCTTTGAATATAGGTTTGTCGGCGAGCATGAGGTCAAGGGATATCGCGAGCTGGTCCCAATGTGGAAGGTGGTCAGCGAAACCACCATCGAGAGCCGCTTCATTTCTGGACGCACCGCGGGTGCGGACCCCATCCTCGGGAGGGAACGCGAAACAGCATTCCTAACCGATGCTTGGCAGCGCGCTACGAGCGGAAATGGCCACCTTGTCGTAATCTCAGGCGAGGCGGGAATTGGTAAGTCGCGGCTGTTGGAAGCACTCGTCGAGCACCTGCACTACACGCCGCACCGGCTGCTGCGTGCGCAGTGTTCCCCGTATCACGGTAACACTGCGCTGTACCCGATTCTGCAGTTGCTACGTCATCAACTCGACGTGCGGCGCGATTTGAGCGACGAGGAAAACCTTCAGCGCGTCGAGCGCATGCTAGAACGCATCGGGCGGTTCACGCGTCAGGCTCGTCTGCTGGTGGCGGAGTTGCTCGAATTGCGCACAGAGGAGACCTTATCAGAGGTCGAGATGACAGCTGCGCAGCGCAAGAATGCAAGCCTCGAAATCCTAGCGACGTTCCTCACGGCATCTTTGGACGGCACCACCGTGTTGCTCCTCCTGGAGGATGCGCACTGGAGTGATCCGACTACACAAACGCTCATCGAGCGTCTGCTGGATAGGATCAATGGCGATCGCGCGCTGATCGTTGTGACACACCGTCCCGAAATGAAATGCGTCTGGGCGGACCATCTAAACGCGACGCCATTGCGCTGTAAGCCGCTGGGGCGCGAGCACTGCGTAGCGATTGCTCGCCACCTTGCGAGCCGTTGGAGAATAGATGATGCGCTCATTCACGAAATTGCCAGTCGCAGCGATGGCGTGCCGCTTTACGTCCACGAACTCACCAAGGCAGTACTTGCCCAGCAGTCGCCAGTCGCAGGCGCCGTACCGTTGACGTTACGGGATTCCTTGATGGAACGTCTCGACCGACTGGGCGGCGCGAAGGTGGTCGCGCAAACCGCCTCGGTTATCGGACGCCAGTTCCCTCACGAATTACTGGCGACGGTTGCTGGAGCAGATGACAACGAGTTACGGAAAAACCTCGAGCGGCTGCGCGAGTCCGGATTGATTTTCACCACGGGAGCAGAGGGGGAGCACGCCTACAGCTTTAACCACGCGCTGATTCAGGACGCGGCCTATGAAAGCTTGTCACGTGACTGGCGCCAGACTCTACACGAGAAGATCGCTCGCGCCCTGGAATCCGGAGTCGTAGCTGGTGGCGCAAGCGAATCTGCGGTCATCGCACATCACTACAGCCGCGCGGGGAAGTTCGAGAAGGCGGCTCAATTCTGGCTGCTTGTGGCCGACCGGTCCGTCGAGCGCCTAGCGTTCGTCGAGTCCGTCAACGCGCTCAATTTTGCGCTCCGCGATGCGGAACGGATCGCGGACCCCGCGGTGCGCGCGAATCTGAGGCTCGATGCGCAACTAAAACTCGGTCGCTCGCTAGTCTTCCAGAAAGGTCCGCAGTCGAACGAGGCAGAATTGGCGTTTACCGAGGCCCATCGGCTCGCGAAGGAAGCGAATGCTGGCCCACAGCTCTTTCAGTCCGTTTGGGCGCTGTATGTGAACGCGGCGCGCAACCGTCGGTATGACAAGGCCAAGCTCCGCGGCGACGAGCTGCTAGCGATCAGCGAAGAGGTCGGTGATGATGACCTTAAGTTTGAAGCCCTTCATCACCACTGGGGTTACGCATACTTTACAGGCCAGACAGCGAACATGCTGGCGCATGCCGCCGAGGGGGTAAGACGTTATGATCCGGCGCGTCACCATCGGCTCGCATACACTTTCGCCGGACATGATGCGGGCGTCTGTGCACATTGCATTCGCGCTATGGGCTTGAGCGTTGCTGGCGACCCAACAAAGATCAAACCCGAGCTGGAAGCTGCGCTTGCACTTTCGGACCGGCTGCAGCACCCGATGTCAGCCCTATTCGTGCAAGGCATCATGTGCTGCACGCTGTATATCAACCACAATTTCGATTCCTGCCAGGCATCGGCCAACGAAATGCTGCGCTTGGCGACCAAATACGATCTGCCGTTCTATGAGGCGATCGGATCGTTCTGGCTGGGCGCGACGCAGGCGACACACGGCGAGGTTACCGGCGGTTTGCGGCGGATGGAGCCGGCATTCGAACCCCTAGACGGCATCGGCTTGTTTGTCTTGCTGCCTGCCGTCGTTATGGTCGACACGTTGGCGCGCGCTGGCCGTGCCCGTGATGCGCTGGCGCTCATCACGCGGGTACTCGACAACATGAGCGACCCGAAATTGGGTATGTTCGTCTCCGAGCTGTGGCGAATTCGTGGTGAGCTCATTGCACGCGAGCGTGGGGGAGACACGGCGCTGGCAGAGCACTCTTTGCGGGAGGCGCTGCGGATCGCGTGTGGGCAAGAGGCAATGCTTCTGCAATCCAGGGCAGGTATCGCGCTCGCGAGTCACTTCGCCGAACGCGGCCGTCGTGAGGAAGCAAGGATGGCACTTGCTGAGTGCGGCGCGAGCGCCCTTGCTGACAGGGCATCGCCCGAGATCGTTGCGGCAAACAGACTATCCGCCGCGCTCGGGTAACCCGGACATTAAAACTGGGGATGTCCGCTTTTGGCCCAAAGCGGACATTGGCTAGTGCACCGCACAGGTCCGGTTTCGGGGGTAAAGCGGACCCCCTCACCAAATCTGCATGAAAAATCTGAAGGTATGGGTCTTCACCTTCGCCCGAAGGGGCTCAGCGGACGAAATGATAGATGCCGTTCAGCCCAATAACCCCGACCACGATAAGGTAGATGGCAACGATGTAGTTTAGCGCCTTCGGCATAATTAGGATCAAGATGCCAGCGGCGAGAGCGATGATCGGGGAGATATGTGCGGGGGTAAGGGTCATAGTGGTCTCCTTAGCGGTGGGATTGAGCAACTACCACGGAGGTCCTACTAAGAAGTTAGTGCAATGCGTCACCCGTACATATGTGTTTGCGGAAAGAGCGGTGATCCCAGGATTGGTTCCTCTCACAGCCTGATTAGTTCGCCGCCAAACTCTTCTTGAAACGCCTTCGCTTCTTCGGGGATCGGCAAAGCACCATCGAGTACAATGCCGACCTTCGTGATAACTGCGTCGAGATAAAATCGCGTAGGGCAACTCAGGGGAGGGAGTTGAGATGTCTTACACATTAATCACCGCACTCATCTTTGCCTTAGTCGCAATCCTACACGGCTACAGGATTTACGAGAAATGGCCTGCGACGATTGGCCCCCACTCCATTTCCATGGATGTCTCATGGGCCGGACTTGCTCTAGCTTCGGTGCTGGCGGTTTGGGGCTTCAGTTTACTTTGAAGGGATCACGTCTTTCCATCGATCGGCTTGATCGTCACAAGCACCCGCTTGCTCAATTCGTTGTTAGCCCTATTCTGAAATTGCCAACGTTTTTTTGTTGGCTGTACTCTGATCGGGTGGTTGAGTGAATTCAGGAGAGCAATCACATGGCCAAGAAACGGAAGGCGAAGAAAACCAAGGCCAAACGCAAGCGAACGGCGAAGAGAAACAACCCTAAAAAGCGAACCCCACGTAAACCCGATCTTCGTGTTGTCGCCAAAAGAAACGAGGGAGCGGAGATACCCCGAGCCCTAACGCCGCAGGATATCTTTGAGGGGATCAACGGTCGTCGGCCGAAGTCAGATGAGGAGCTGAACGAGTGGCTTGCTTCTCCTGAGGGGAAAGCCGCAATGCGATCCGAGCAGTCTATTGATCGCTGGGGGGAAACCATCTAGGCGACTGAATGAATGCGGTTTGTAGTAAACTTTCCCTTCCCAGCCCCAGCGATTACTTCGCTACCTTTCCTATAACGCTGTCATTGCCCCGCATCATTTCGCAACTACATGTAGGCCATTAATTCGTGTTGGCCCCTTGTGCGCCAACAGCGTTGAAGAGACATCGGCCAGCGCTCAGGGCGTCGCTACGGCAATGTTCAACAAAAACGCCCTTTAAGAAAAGGAGTGCGTCATGGCTGAGAAGGTCTCTACCCAAGCGAAGGACGCTGTTGAAAGAATGAGCGCGGCAACCAGTGAAGCGGCCAATGATATACAACATAGCTATGCGATAGGCCTAAAAGGCGTACAAGATTACAACAAGAAGTGGATGGAATTTGCTCAAGCCAACACACAAGCCGCCATCGAGTTTTATCAGAAGTTATCTGGGGCGAAGTCGCCTTCGGAGTT
>AF_2010_repII_A1DRAFT_10000308_pt1 | contig 10538 bp, 7 predicted proteins | sample AmaForreplicIIA1_FD_9195 | JGI IMG/M metagenome (IMG submission 9195)
CCCCGCCTCATCATCGAGGCCTGCATTGCCGGGCTCGCCTGCTTTGCCCTGGTGCGGCTCGGTCATCCGCCGTTTTCGACCTCGCTGGTCTTTCCATTGTTCAAAGCGCTCGTGCTCAATCTCGGCTGGTTCTTTGTGCTGTTCGCGATGTTCGTCATTGTCGGCGCGGGAAACGCGGTAAACCTCACCGACGGGCTCGATGGCCTTGCCATCGTCCCAGTGATAATCGCGGTGACAAGCTTCGGGGCAATTTCCTACCTCTCGGGCAACACCGTGTTCGCCGATTATCTGCAAATCCACTATGTCGCCGGCACCGGAGAACTGGCGGTCCTGTGCGGCGCCGTGCTCGGCGCTGGCCTTGGCTTTCTGTGGTTTAACGCACCGCCCGCCTCGATTTTCATGGGCGATACCGGCTCACTTGCGCTTGGCGGCATGCTGGGCACCGTGGCGGTCGCCACCAAGAATGAGATCGTACTCGCTGTGATAGGCGGCCTGTTCGTGCTGGAAGCGGTCTCGGTCATCGTGCAGGTGGTGTCGTACAAACTGACCGGAAAGCGCGTTTTCAAAATGGCGCCGATCCATCATCATTTCGAGCAGCTCGGCTGGACCGAGCCGCAGATCGTGATTCGGTTTTGGATCATTGCGGTCGTGCTCGCGCTTGCCGGGCTTTCCACCTTGAAGCTGAGATAGGCGGCGTGATTCCGATCACGACCTTTGCCGGCAAAAGGATTGCGGTTTTTGGGCTCGGCGCTTCGGGCCTGATCAGCGCCAGTGCGCTATTGGCCGGCGGCGCCGACATCGTCGCGTTTGACGACGATGCGGCGAGCATCGCCAAGGCGAGTGCGGGCGGAATTCCCACGGCCGACCTGCGCCAGGTCGATTGGGCAAAAATTGCCGCGCTTGTGCTCGCGCCTGGTGTTTCGCTTACCCATCCGGCACCGCACTGGGTGGTACAGTTCGCCCGCAAAGCGAACGTCGAGGTGATCGGAGACGTCGAACTGTTCTGCCGCGAACGGCGGCAACATGCGCCGAGCGCTCCGTTTGTCGCCATCACCGGCACCAACGGTAAATCGACCACGACCGCGTTGATCGCGCATCTGACGGCCGCGGCCGGCATGGATGCGCAGCTTGGCGGCAATATCGGCACCGCCATCCTCTCTTTGGCGCCGCCGTCGACTGATTGCGTGCATGTAATCGAATGCTCGTCGTATCAGATCGATCTCGCGCCGTCGCTCGACCCGTCGGTCGGGGTCCTGATCAATCTCAGTGAAGACCACCTCGATCGCCATGGCACGATGGAAAACTACGCTGCGGTGAAGGAACGTCTGGTCCGCGGCGTGCCCGATGACGGCACCGCGATTATCGGTGTTGACGACGAACGGTGCGAAAAGATCGCGGCGCGGCTTGTGCAAGCCGGAAAACGCGTGATGCGGATCTCGGTTCGCCGGAAACTAAAAGATGGTCTCTATGTCGAGAGTGGCCGAATCCTGCGCGCACAGGATGGCCAGTCCTCGCTGATTGCCGAGCTCGGCGGCATCGGCTCTCTGCGCGGGTTGCACAATGCACAGAACGCCGCCTGCGCGGCAGCCGCTACGCTTGCGCTCGGGCTTGAACCGGCGGCGATCCAGGCGGGGCTGCGATCGTTTCCCGGATTGGTGCACCGGATGGAAGAGGTCGGACGCCTGGGCGCCGTTCTCTTCGTCAATGACTCCAAGGCTACTAACGCCGATTCGGCCGCCCAGGCGCTGGCCTGCTTTCACGATATCTTTTGGATCGCTGGCGGGCGCCCCAAAACCGGAGGAATCGAAAGCCTGCGGTCTTTTTTTCCGCGCATCCGCAAAGCTTATCTGATCGGCGAGGCGGCCGATCAGTTTGCCGCCACTTTCGCCGATACGGTGCCCCACGAGACCACCGGTACGCTCGACAAGGCGCTTGCGGCCGCGGCGCGCGATGCCGCAATGTCGTCAGCCCTGGAACCCGTGGTGCTACTGTCGCCAGCCTGCGCTTCGTTTGATCAGTATCGGAATTTCGAGGTGCGCGGCGATGCCTTTCGGGCGCTGGTTCAAGCGCTGCCCGGGCTAATACGGAAGAATTGAGTCGCACCGGTCACGATCCGCAGCCGGTCAGCGATCTTAATGGCCTTTAAACCATGTCGGATGCAGGACTAGGCGGGGAATTTTTGCGGACGGACATCGCTTCACTATGGCATCCCGCGCGCAACCGACCTTATTCAGCGAGTGGTGGCGAACCGTCGACCGGCTGACGCTGGCGGCGCTCGGGGCGCTGATGCTCGGCGGCATTGTGCTGTGCCTCGCCGCAAGTCCGCCAGTCGCGGCGCGAATCGGGCTTGAGCCGTTCCATTTCGTGGACCGTCAAGTCCTGTTCCTGATCCCCGCGGCACTGGTGCTGATCGCAGCCTCGTTCCTTTCGCCCCGCGAAATCCGCAAAGTGGCGCTGGTCGTGTTCGCCGTAAGCTTGGTTCTGACCGCGCTGACGCCTTACTTCGGCGCCGAGATCAAGGGAGCGCGGCGTTGGCTCGTCATTCTCGGGATGAATATTCAGGCCTCGGAATTCTTAAAGCCCGCTTTCGTCATCCTCATCGCCTGGTTGTTCGCGGAAAGCGGTAAGCGACCAGAAATGCCAGCGAACTCGATCGCGCTCGCGCTGCTCGTCGTGGTCGTGGCGCTCTTGGTGCTGCAGCCCGATTTCGGCCAGACCATGCTGATCGCGTTGGTTTGGGGCGCGCTGTTTTATATCGCCGGCATGCGTCTGATCTGGGTAATCGGATTGGCGGGCGCGGCCGGTGCGGGTCTGATTGCGGCTTTCTTCACCGTCCCGCATGTCGCGCAGCGCATCAACCGCTTCCTCGATCCGGCATCGGGTGACACTTTCAACATCGATATCGCCACGGAATCCTTCATTCGCGGCGGCTGGTTCGGTCGCGGCCCGGGCGAAGGCACGATCAAGCGCGTGCTCCCGGAAGGTCACACCGATTTCGTCTTTGCAGTGGCGGCCGAGGAGTTCGGTGTGGTGCTTTGCCTTATTTTGGCGGCGCTGTTTGCGTTTATCGTTATTCGCGCGCTGGCGAAAGCAATGGCCAGCGACGATTCGTTCATTCGTTTCGCGACCGCCGGTCTCGCCATGCTGTTCGGGTTGCAATCGGCCATCAATATGGCGGTCAACCTTCATTTGATGCCGGCAAAAGGCATGACGTTGCCATTCATCTCTTACGGCGGCTCGTCTTTGATCTCGCTAGCTTACGGGATGGGCATGCTGGTCGCGCTCACCCGCGAGCGGCCGCGCGCTAAACTTGTGAGCGCGCATGTATTGGTTGCGAGTCCGGCCTGATGGACAAGTCGCAATCGCCGTCGGTGCTGGTCGCCGCCGGCGGTACCGGCGGTCATTTGTTTCCGGCTGCGGCGCTGGCTGGCGTGCTCAACGAACGCGGCTGCGCGGTCCATCTCGCGACCGACCGTCGCGCCATACGATTTGGCGACACATTCGCAGAGGAAGCCGTCCATGTCGTCGCCAGTGCGACAATTCGGTCGCGTAATCCCGTCGCCCTGACACAAACGGCAGCCGCACTCGGTATCGGCTTGCTTCAGGCCTGGCGGCTTATCGGCCAATTACAACCGGCGGCCGTGATCGGCTTTGGCGGCTATCCGAGCGTTCCACCGGTGCTCGCTGCCGCATGGCGCGGGGTACCCACCGTGATCCACGACGCCAACGCGGTCGTCGGGCGCGCCAACCGGCTCTTGGCGCCGCGCGTCACCGCCATCGCCACGACTTTTCCAGAGACCTTCCGCGACGCGCCAAATCTGGCAGCCAAAGCGACGCTCACCGGCAACCCGGTCCGATCCGCGGTGATCGCCGCCGCGGCGACACCTTACAGCGCGACTGCCGAGGCGCTGCGCCTCTTGATATTTGGCGGCAGTCAAGGCGCCCGCGTCATGGCCGATATCGTGCCGGCGGCAATCGCGCGGCTCGAGCCCGCACTGCGGGCGCGGATGCACATTGTTCAGCAGGCGCGCGAGGAGGATCTCGCCCGCGTCCGCGAAGCTTACGCAAGGCTCTCGGTTGCTGCGGAGGTGGCGCCGTTCTTTTCCGACCTGCCGGCGCGTATCGCGGCGAGCGATCTCGTCGTTGCCCGATCCGGCGCATCGACGGTTGCCGAATTGGCCGCGATCGGCCGGCCGTCTATCCTAGTGCCGCTGCCGCACGCGATCGATCAAGATCAATTCGCCAATGCCGGCGTGCTCGACCATGCCGGCGGCGCACTTCGGCTGGTCCAGGAGACCTTCACTCCCGAGCGGCTGGCGGCTGAAATTGCGGCGCTGGCCGGGGCCCCGCAACGCCTCGCGGCCATGGCCGCGGCGGCGCGATCGTTAGGCAGGCTCGATGCGGCGGCGCGATTGGCCGATCTCGTTCTGCGCGTGGCAGCGATCGCCAAGCCTTAACAGCCCACCGCGCCAACAAAGAATTGCGGACTTGTTCCTGCCATCCAGCTCGTTCATTGATAAGCTTGAAACAAGGGCCGGAATGCCGGAACGACAAGACCGGAGAACCGCATGAAATTGCCGCGCGATATAGGGCCGATCCATTTTATCGGCATCGGCGGCATCGGCATGAGCGGCATTGCCGAGGTGCTGGTCAATCTCGGCCACACCGTCCAAGGATCCGATCAGACCGATGGTGCCAATGTCAAACGCCTGCGCGACAAGGGCGTGAAAATTGCGATCGGTCATGCGGCGGAAAATCTCGACGGCGCCAAGGTCGTGGTGATTTCGTCGGCGATCAAGTCCGAAAACCCGGAACTTGCGGCCGCCCGCGCGCAGCGGCTGCCGGTGGTCCGCCGCGCCGAGATGCTGGCCGAACTGATGCGCTTGAAGAGCTGCATCGCCATTGCCGGCACCCACGGCAAGACAACGACGACTTCGATGGTGGCGGCGCTGCTCGATTCCGGCGGTTTCGATCCGACCGTGATCAATGGCGGCATCATCAACGCCTACGGCACCAATGCGCGGCTGGGCGCCGGCGACTGGATGGTGGTCGAAGCGGACGAGTCGGACGGCAGCTTTCTCAAGCTGCCGGCCGACATCGCTATTGTGACCAATGTCGATCCCGAACATCTCGATCATTTCAAAAGCTTTGACGCGGTACAGGATGCGTTTCGGGCCTTTGTCGAGAACGTGCCGTTCTACGGATTCTCGGTGATGTGCATCGATCATCCGATCGTCCAAAACCTGGTGGGGCACATTGAGGATCACCGCATCGTCACGTACGGCGAGAACCCGCAGGCCGACGTGCGGCTTGTCGATGTGTCGCATGCTGGTGGCACGTCTTTGTTCACCGTATTGTTCCGCGAAACCGCCGCGCGGCCCGCCCACGAGATCAAAAACATCGCGCTGCCGATGCCGGGCCGTCACAATGCGTTAAACGCCACCGCAGCCGCTGCCGTCGCGCATGAAATCGGCATCGCGGACGAAACAATCCGCCAAGCCTTCGCCAAGTTCGGTGGTGTGCGCCGGCGTTTCACCCGCACCGGAACGTGGAACGGCGTCACTATTATCGACGATTACGGACATCATCCGGTGGAAATCGCCGCCGTGCTGCGCGCCGCCCGCGAGTCGACCAAAGGCAACGTGCTGGCCGTTGTACAGCCGCATCGCTTCACGCGGCTCGCAGCATTGTTTGACCAGTTCTGCACTTGCTTTAACGACGCCGACACGGTGATCGTCGCCAATGTCTATCCAGCAGGCGAGGCGCCGATCGCCGGCGTCGATCGCGACGCGCTGGTGCAAGGCTTGCGCACGCATGGCCACCGCCATGTTGTTGCGCTCGACGGGCCGGAGATCCTGGCGGAGCTTGTCGCCGCCGCGGTCGGACCGGGCGATTACGTCGTCTGCCTGGGTGCCGGCTCGATCACGCAATGGGCCTATGCCCTGCCGGCCGAACTTGCGGCGCTCGAGGCGCAGTAATGGCGTTTCCCGATCTCGTGCCTTTGCTCAAAAACATGATGCCGGAACTGCGCGGCCGCGCCTTGCCCAATCAGCCGCTTGCCGAACTGACATGGTTTCGGGTCGGCGGCCCGGCGCAGCTTCTGTTCATGCCCGAGGACGAGGCCGACCTTGGCTATTTCCTCGCNCATTTACCGGATGAGTTCGCCGTGACGGTGATCGGACTTGGTTCGAATTTGATTGTGCGCGATGGCGGTGTCAGGGGCGCGGTCATCAGGCTGGGACGCGGTTTTAATGGCACCGCCGTCGAAGGCACGCGGATTCGCGCCGGTGCCGCTGTGCCGGACGTGAAGGTCGCGCGCGCGGCACAGGAAGCCGGCATTGGCGGTTTGTCGTTCATGCGCGGGATTCCCGGCGCGATCGGCGGCGCGTTGCGCATGAACGGCGGTGCCTACGGGCGTGAGACCAAGGACGTGCTTGTCGAGGTCCGCGCGGTCGATCGGCGCGGCCGCCTGCATGTCCTGAGCAACGCGGACATGCATTACACCTATCGTCATTGCGGCGCGCCTGACGATTACATCTTCACCGAAGCCCTGTTCGCGGGCGAACGCGGCGATCCAAAACTCATCGCCGCCGAAATGGAAAAAATCACCGAAGCGCGAGAGTCGACGCAACCGGTCAAGAGTCGCACCGGCGGTTCGACTTTCAAAAACCCGCCCGGCGGCAAGGCCTGGCAATTGATCGATGCCGCTGGCTGCCGCGGATTGACCAATGGCGGCGCCCAGGTGTCGGAGATGCACTGTAATTTCCTGATCAACCGCGGCCGTGCAACCGCCGCCGAGATCGAGGGCCTGGGTGAGCTGGTGCGGCGCAAGGTTGAGGAGCGTTCAGGCGTCAAGCTCGAATGGGAGATCGCGCGGATCGGTGTCGCCGCGTGACCGCATGTCTGGAACCGTACCGCGTCGAACCGAAGCCCTGCTTGCGCTCCCCATGCGCGCGATCTAGATTCGGCACTTGGGGATAAGCAGACTCCCCGTTAGACGCGTCCCGTCCAAGCTCTGCGCATCACTCGCTTTAGCGAGGAGCTTGCGCATGGACGGAACAATAATTCGAATTCCATCGGACAGGTTTTGGTACGGCGCGGACACCTGCTTTGGCCGCGCCGATCGATCGACTATTGGTGCGCGCCGCCGAACCGTTGCCTTCAACACGGTTAGAAATTGGTCATGACGCAATTATCGAGCGCCGCGAACGTCGAATCTGCACCGGCGCACGGCGTATCCTTCGCGGAAGCTCTGCGCGTCCGGACACGCGTGGCGCTCCTAAGCTTCGGCGGACCGACGGCGCAGATCGCCGTGATGCATCGCATCATCGTCGATGAAAAACATTGGATTTCGGAGAGCAGATTTCTCTACGCGCTCAATTATTGCATGCTGCTGCCAGGCCCCGAGGCAAAGCAGCTCGCAGTCTATATCGGCTGGCTCATGCATCGGACCCTTGGCGGGATCGTTGCGGGCAGTCTCTTCGTGGTGCCCGGCATCATCTCGATCATGGCGCTCAGCTATGTCTATGCGATCTACGGCAAGGTACCGGTCGTGGTTGCCTTGTTCTTCGGATTGAAAGCGGCAGTATTGGCAATCGTCGTTGAAGCGGTCGTGCGCATCGGCAAGCGTGCGCTGAAAAACAACGCCCTCCGGTTGCTGGCGGCGGCGGCATTCATCGGCATTTTCTTTTTCAATATCCCGTTCCCCGTCATCATACTCGGAGCGGCGGCGATTGGGTTTTTGGGCACTGCGAGTGGGGCCGAGGTTTTCAAAAGCGACGGCGGACACGGCAAAGGTGCGGACAAATACGGTGAGGACAAAAGTCTGTTGGGCGATGAGCTGCCCGAGCACGCGCGCCCCAGCGTCGCGCGGGCCTCGTTGGTGTCTGCGGTCTGGCTGGCGCTTTGGCTCATTCCGGTGATCGCGCTGCTGGCGACGCTGGGCAACCAGAATGTCTTTAGCAACATTGCCGTGTTCTTCAGCAAGATGGCCATCGTCACCTTCGGCGGAGCCTATGCGGTGCTGGCTTACGTCGCGCAGGGAGCCGTCGAGCAATATGGCTGGCTCAAGCCCGGCGAAATGCTGGATGGCCTGGGCATGGCCGAGACAACGCCGGGACCCCTCATCATGGTTCTGCAGTTCGTGGGCTTCATGGCTGCGTACCGCGATCCCGGTTCGTTATCGCCATTGGTTGCGGCGACCTTGGGCGGACTGCTAGCAACATGGGTCACCTTCATTCCATGCTTTCTTTGGATTTTCCTTGGCGCACCGTTTGTCGAAACGTTACGCGGCAACAAGGCCCTCAACGGCGCACTATCCGCGATTACCGCTGCGGTCGTGGGCGTAGTTCTCAATTTGGCGGCATGGTTCGCAATCCATAGCGTGTTTAGAACGACCGTCCCTGTTCGCGCCTTCGCGCTGTCTTTTGATGCTCCGGTTCTCAGTAGTGTTGATCCATCGGCGCTCGCGCTCTCTCTCGCCGCCGCGATCGCAATCTTCCGTTTCAAAATTGGGATGATCCCGACACTCGCGGCATGCTGCGCTGCGGGCGTGGTTCTTCATCTCGTAGGCGCTGTTGCGTGATCGTTTTGCGATTGCCTGGCTGCCGGGAGAGGCGCGAGCGAAGGTTGCGGGAATAGCCGACCGGAGCAGCCGGTCCTGTTCGAATTGACGGGGATGAGGGGCGTTCAAAAGGGCACGAGCCCGATACGGAGAAAATGATGCGACTTGCTTATGTGCTTTTCATTGCTGCCACCGTGGCTGCGACGTCGGCCGCACAGAGCCAGGAAATCGACTGGCAGAAAGTCGACGACGCGATGGGCAGAAAGCCCGCCGTCGTCTCCGGCGACGTGCACCGCTACGGCTTTCCACGAAGCGACCTCAGCGTAACGCTCGACGGCGTGGGCATTAAGCCGGCGCTTGCACTTGGCGGCTGGGTCGCGTTCAAAGCGATGAGCTCGGGCAATCAAGCCATGGTGATGGGCGATCTGGTCCTGCTCGAAACCGAGATCAAGCCGGTGATGACCAAGCTTGTCGAGGGCGGTCTCGATATCACGGCGGTTCACAATCATCTGCTGCGCGCCAATCCGGCGACTTTTTACATGCACGTCGGTGGTCATGGTGATCCGGCAAAAACGGCCGTTGCGATTCGAGCGGCGTTGAGCGAAAGCAAGACTCCGCTCGCTCCGCCGTCATCGCCTGCGGCTGCGCCCGCGATCGACCTCGATACAGTGCAACTCGACCAGATCATCGGCGGCAAAGGTCAAGCCAACGGCGGCGTCTATCAATTCGCGGTGGCGCGCCGCGATGCCGTCACCGAGAACGCAATGACGCTCGGGCCGGCCGGCCCATTGGGCCTGGCGACCGGAATCGGCTTTCAACCGACCGGCAACGGCAAAGCCGCCATTACCGGCGATTTTGTGCTGACGGCGGACGAGGTCAATCCGGTGATCCGGGCGCTGCGCGACAATGGCATCGAGGTGACGGCCTTGCACAGCCACATGCTTGACGAGCAGCCGCGCCTTTACTTCATGCATTTTTGGGCGAACGACGGCGCAATCAAACTGGCCAAAGGCTTGCGCGCCGCCCTCGATAAGATGGCAAATGCCAAAAGCTGAAACCGTGCCGAAGAAGCGGCGACGAGCCGATTCGCATAGCGATCATCGACAGGAAGGAAAAAGCGCTGAGTCCACGTTCCAGCTTCTTGCTCCTCTATAGCGCGCGCGCATTGCGCGGCTTTGGCGATGGCTTTGCCACCATCGTGCTTCCGGTCTATTTGGCAAAGATCGGATTCGATGCTGCGCAGATCGGACTTGTTGCCGCGGCGGCTTTGCTCGGCACCGCCGTCCTGACGCTCGCCATTGGATTTGCCGCGCCGCGCCACGATCTTCGTCGCTTGTTGATCGCCGGCGCGGTCTTGATGATCGCAACCGGAATCGCCTTCCCTGTCTTCGAGCAGATCGGGCCTCTCGTCGCGGTGGCTTTTTTCGGCACTGTGAATCCATCGACCGGCGATATCGGCGTCCTTATACCGGTCGAGCACGCCGCGCTGGCGCAAGGCGCAGCCGATCATGACCGTACGCGGGTATTCGCGCGTTACAGCTTGATCGGAGCGTTGTCGATGGCCGCCGGCGCGTTGGCCGCGGCCACTCCGCAGCTGTTGACGCGCATCGGCATGAGCGAGCTCCCGGCGCTACGAACCATATTCTATGGCTATGCGGTTCTCGGCGTTGCCAGTGCGGCAATCTATTCTTGTTTGCCGCGCGGGAAAGTCGAGCACAGATCCGCGGCAGCGCCGTTGAATGCCTCGCGCGGCGTTGTGTACAAGCTCGCCGCGTTGTTCAGCATCGACGCATTCGCCGGCGGATTTGTCGTCCAGTCGCTGCTCGCGGTGTGGTTGTTCAAACGCTTCGACATGTCGCTCGCAGCTGCCAGCGTGTTCTTTTTCTGGTCGGGCGTGCTTAGCGCCTTCTCTTATCCGCTGGCGGCCATAATCGCGCGACGCATTGGGTTGGTGAACACGATGGTGTTCACCCAC
>AF_2010_repII_A1DRAFT_10000309_pt1 | contig 10525 bp, 7 predicted proteins | sample AmaForreplicIIA1_FD_9195 | JGI IMG/M metagenome (IMG submission 9195)
TGACCTCGCTTTTTCAGCTCTTCGGTGCTCGTCTTGGGTACACGGTTTTCCACAACCAGCACGCCTGGGCGAGCCGTACGCGGCCAGAATGAAATCGGGAAGTGCTCCGAGTGCCACGCGGGGGCATCGATCGATTCCTGCAGGTTCATCTTGCAATCGACGTGCCGTAGGAAGAATTGCGTCGTCCATTGGTCTTGCTGATCGCCGCCGGGTGAGCCCCACGCCAGATAGGGTTCGCCGTCGCGCAACGCGAGCGTAGGGCTGAGTGTCGTACGTGGACGCTTGCCCGGCGCAAGGCCGGCCGGGTGCTTTTCATCGAGCCAGAACACCTGTGCGCGCGTGCCAAGCCCGAAGCCAAGTTCGGGAATGACCGGGGAAGACTGAAGCCACCCACCAGATGGTGTCGCCGATATCATATTGCCGGCGCGGTCAATGATGTCGAAATGAACCGTGTCGCCGCGCACGTCGCCCAAGCGGCCGACGGTTGGCTCGCCGGCGCCGAGCGCGCTGACGGCAAGCCGAGGGCCGCTTTCTCGGCGCAGCTCGACAATCGCCCCGAATCCTTCGACCGATCCAGGCCTCAATTCGAGCGATGCCTTTTCGGTGATGAGCTTGCGACGGTCGGCGTTGTAGGTACCCGACAGCAAGGTCTCGATTGGCACTTTGACAAATTCTGGATCGCCATAGAATTTTTCACGATCGGCGAAGGCCAGCTTTGCCGCCTCGACCTGCAGGTGGATGAATTGCGCACTCGTCGGATCAAGATCATCAAGGCCCATGCCTTTGAGCAGTGCCAGTTGCTGGAGCAGGACCGGTCCTTGGCTCCAGACGCCTGCCTTGCAGACGGTATAGCGGCCGTAGTCGTATGTCAGAGGAGCCTCGACATGTGCCTCCCAACTCGCCATATCGCTTCCGGCCAAGACGCCGCGGTGCCGCCCACCGCTGACGTCCATGATTTCCTGGGTGCGGCAGAAGCGATCGATGGCATCGGCGACAAAGCCTTGCGACCAGACCTTCCGTGCGCGCTCGATCTGCACGACGCGGTCGCCGCCAGCACTTTCGGCTTCCTTCAGCACGCGCGAATAGGTTGCTGCGAGAGTCCTGTTCGTGAAGAGGGTGCCTGTCTCCGGCACGCGCCCACCGGGAAGATAAACCGCTGCCGATGTCGGCCAATGCTCGCGGAACAGGTCTTGAACCAAGGCGATCGTTGCATTGGCGCGCTCGACCAAGGGGTGACCATGTTCGGCATAACTGATGGCGGGGCTGAGCACCTCTGTGAGCGTCATGCTGCCGTAGTCGCGTAGCAGCACCATCCACGTGTCGAACATTCCTGGCACGCAAGCAGCAAGCAAGCCGGTCCCCGGAATGATTTCGATGCCTTCGTTGCGATAGTGCGCGATCGTCGCCTTGGCCGGGGCGGGGCCCTGTCCGCAGATGACGTCCGTGCGTCCACGCTTGACGTCGTGAAGGATGACCGGGACGTCGCCGCCCGGTCCGTTGAGGTGGGGCTCGACAACCTGAAGCGTAAAGGCCGTTGCCACAGCGGCGTCGTAGGCATTGCCGCCTTTTTCCAGCGTCGCCATGCCGACTGCTGTCGCAATCCAGTGGGTCGACGTCACGACGCCGAAAGTGCCGTCGATCTCAGGTCGGGTCGTGAACGGGTTGGGATTTATTTTGGACATACGCGGGGGACAGCGTCAGGATTTTCAGCCGGCACGGCGATTGTTTGCTCTCGGACAAAGCTTAGCGAAACGAGTGTATTGGAAATGCCACCCTCGTCCACGACTATTCGGCATCGACCGGCGCGTGTAGCCGAACGCGCTGACCGTCGCTACCTCCCAACGGGGGAGTTACGTTGCGAAGTACAACGCAATGGGGTGGCGCCAAATGGCGTAGTTTTATTGCGCTGAACAAATCCCTGGGCGGTCCTTGGCCCAGTTCCCAACTCCCCGAAACCATGCTGCAATAAGCTGGAAAATAGACCGTGCCGCCGCTGATGGACTTCAGATCTTTGACTAGTCCAGAACGTTTGTTTGATGGAGGCCAACGTCGAGGGATCAACTATGCTTGGGTCGATCGGCATTTTCAGTCCCTTCAAATAAGAACCCCCGGCTTCTGACCGGGGGCTTTTATTACTTTACTCCCACACACTCATGTCACCGCGTACTCTCGGTCGATAACGAGCAGCGACGCGACAAACAACGCGAGTGCCGTCCCCGCCACAATGAGAACGAATAGCATGTTCGAACTCCTGCGTGACGTGACAGAGCGTATGGTACCGTTCAACCGCTCCGGAGATAGACCTTTTACGGTGAGAGGCGGCTTACGAGGCCCCCGCGCGGCTAGGGCCATTGCAGGCGAGATGTCTTGGGGGTAGGTAGGTAGGTAAGGGTTGCAGGCCTAGTAGTAGGTTGATGTGGTGGCAATCAAGGGGTTAAACCGGGGGTCGCCGAAGGCTACCGGCAAATTTGATAGCAAAATCAAGAGTGCCGGGCGGCTTAAAAAGCCGCCGACGGACAAGCGTCGTCCGCATCGCAAAACACTCGACGGTTCCCGCGAGCCGGCCCTCCACCAACAGCTTGACCAGCGCAATCGCGAGCTGCGTGAACTGCAGGAGCAGCAGGCCGCGACGTCGAAAGTGCTTGAAGTCATCAGTTCATCGCGAGGCGACCTTGCGCCCGTATTTCGGGTCGTCCTCGAGAATGCCGTGCGCTTTTGCGGTGCCAAATTCGGTAATCTCTGGCTGCGAGAAGGCGATTCTTTTCGTATTGGCGCCATGCATGGCGCTCCTCCCGACTATGTCGAGCTTCATCGCCGCGAGCCTCTCACGCGTGCCGTGCGAGGAACTGCTCTCGCTCAAGCCGCCATGACAAGGAAGCCAGTACAGATAGCCGATGTGAGAAAGGTGAAAGCCTACGGCGGATCAGGCCCGATGCACGTAGGTCCCATCAAACTCGCCAATGCTCGCACCGTTTTCGCAGTTCCAATGGTCAAGGACGACGAGCTGATCGGCGTCATAATCGTTTATCGTCAGGAAGTTCGCCCTTTTACGAACAAGCAGATCGAGCTTGTCAAGAACTTCGCCGCGCAGGCCGCGATCGCGATTGAGAATGCGCGACTCCTGAACGAGCTCAAAAATCGCACGGACGAACTTTCGAAATCGCTCCAGCAACAGACTGCGACGGCCGACGTATTGAAGGTCATCAGTCGGTCGGCTTTCGATCTGCAGACGGTGCTCGACACCCTGGTGCAATCTGCAGCGCAACTTTGCAGTGCCGAAATGGTCAACATCTGGCGCCCGGGCGGGGGAGGCTTTCGGCTTGCGGCGGGTTATGCGGTGTCGGGCAAGCGGCGCCAGGCGCGTGAGAACAGGGAATACCTAGAGAGCCTGATCATTGCGCCTGGACGCGGGTCGGTTGTCGGCCGCACTCTCAAAGAGGGGCGCGTGACTCAGGTCGCCGATCTGCAAAATGATCCCGAATATCATTTGCAGGGCGTGCTGAAACTCGGCAGCTATCGAACAGCCCTCGGGGTCCCGCTTTTGCGCGAAGGCACGCCCATCGGCGTATTGTTCCTTACACGCACGAGAGTCGAGCCCTTCACGCCACAGCAAATCGCGCTGGTCGAGAGCTTTGCCGACCAGGCTGTAATCGCGATCGAGAATGTCCGGCTGTTCAATGAAACCAGTGAGGCGCTCGAGCAGCAGACCGCGACTTCGAAGATTCTGCAGGTTATCAGTAATTCACCGACCAATACTCAGCCGGTGTTTGACACGATCGTGCAGAGCGCTCTGAATCTTTTTTCAGATGCCGCGGTGAGCCTGGCTCTCGTCGACGGCGATCAGGTCGAGGCCGCTGCAATCAATGAAAATGACCCGGTGCGTGCCGACATGTGGAGGGAGAAATTTCCGATCCCGCTCACGCGCGACTATGTGAACAGCACCGCCATTCTTGACGCCAAGGTTGTGGATATCCCCGACGTTCGAAATGCGCCGGCGCAATTTGTCGTTGGCGCGAAAAATTTTGACGACAGCGGCTATCGGGCGGTGACGAGTGTCCCGATGATGCGCGGTGATGTTGCAATCGGCTGCCTCAGCATCATGCGCACGCGACCGGGGCCACTATCAGACAAACAATTGGCTCTGGTGCAAACCTTCGCCAGCCAGGCGGTTATTGCGATCGAGAACACACGATTATTCAACGAACTGCGCCAACGCACAAACGATCTTTCTGAATCACTGCAGCAGCAGACGGCCACCGCAGACGTGCTGAAGGTCATCAGCCGTTCGACGTTCGACCTGCAGACGGTGCTCGATACGCTGGTCGAATCGGCGACGCGCCTGTGCGAAGCAGACTACGCCTGGGTCTTCCAGCGCGAGGGCAACTATCTCCATTGGGTCGCGAGCTACGGCAACGATCCCGATACTCGTGCGATGATCCGAGACTATTTCAAGCCGCTGGATGTCCCGATGGATCGCGGCAGCGTCACCGGGCGGGCAGCTCTCGAAGCGAAAGTGGTCCATGTTACGGATGTCCTTACCGATCCCGACTACACGTGGACCGGGCCGCAAAAGATCGCCGGTTATCGCGCCGCACTCGGCGTTCCGCTCTTGCGCCAGGACGACATCGTCGGCGTCATCTTCGTCGGAAAGACCACGCCGGAACCATTTGCGGAACAGCAGATCGAGCTGGTAACGACGTTTGCCGACCAGGCCGTCATCGCCATTGAGAATACGCGGCTGCTCAACGAATTGCGGGACTCGCTGGAGCAGCAGACGGCAACGGCTGATGTCCTGAAGGTCATCAGTCGATCGGCCTTCGATTTGCATGCAGTTCTCGACACACTGACTGAGTCGGCGGCGAAGCTATGCGACGCCGATATGGCCGGCATCGTGCGGCCCAGAGACGGACAGCACTATTGGACCACCGATTACAACTTTCCACCGGCATTCATGGACTATGTCAGGACTCGGCCGATCTTGGCTGATCGCGGGTCGGTCGCTGGGCGCGCACTCCTCGAACGAGGTGTCATCCACATTGCGGACGTTCTTGCCGATCCAGAGTTTACTTTCAGCGAGGCGCAGAAACGGGGCAACTACAGGACGGTTCTCGCCATTCCCCTACTGCGCGAGGGGATGCCTGTCGGTGTCATCGTGCTGACGCGCGTTGCTGTTAGGCCATTTACCGACAAGCAGGTTGAAGTCCTCAGGACTTTTGCCGACCAGGCGGTGATCGCCATTGAGAACGCTCGACTTTTCGATGAAGTCCAGGCCCGCACGGCCGAACTGACCGAGGCGCTCGACCAACAGACGGCAACATCCGATGTGCTCAGCGTCATCAGTTCTTCTCCGGGCGAACTGAAGCCGGTCTTTCACGCGATGCTGGAAAATGCGACGCGCATTTGCCAGGCCAAGTTCGGTACGATGTTCCTTTATGACGGAAGTGCGTTCCGATACGCGGCGGATGTGGGCGCGCCTCGCGAATATACCGATTTCCAGAGTCAGCGTGGGCCTTTCCAGACGACTCCGGGCAGTCAACTCGACCAGGTTCTGCGGACGAAGAAGGTCACGCATACTGCTGACTACGCTGCCGAGTCCATCGTTGGGGTCTCGGGCAAACTCGGTGGTGCCCGCTCGAGCGTCTGTGTGCCCATGCTGAAGGATGATGCCTTGATCGGCGCGATCCTTATCTACCGGCAGGAGGTCCGGCCATTTGCCGAGAAGCAGATCGCGCTACTCGAAAACTTTGCTGCTCAGGCAGTCATCGCCATCGAGAATACGCGTCTTCTCAGCGAGTTGCGGCATTCGCTTGATCAGCAGACCGCGACCGCCGACGTCCTTAAAGTCATCAGCCGCTCAGCGTTCGACGTTCAATCCGTGCTTAACACACTGGTCGAATCGGCGGGCAGNCTGTGCCAGGCGGAGAACGTGCAAATTTTTCTTCGAGACGATGAGGGCGTTTTTCGCCTGACTGCGCACAATGGCTTTTCGCTCGAGTATCAAGAGTACTTGAAGACAAATCCGATCCGGCCAGGCCGGGGCACATTAGTCGCCCGAACGGCGGATGAGCTGGCGCCCGTCCACATCCCCGACGTTCTGGCCGATGCGGAATACACTTGGCACGAAGGGCAAAAACTTGCCGGGTTCCGCGCAATGCTTGGTGTGCCGTTGATGCGCCAGGGAGATTGCATCGGTGTGATGTGCATGACGAAATCAGTCCCGCAGGCATTCACCGAAAAGCAGATCGAGATCATAAGTACTTTCGCCGACCAGGCGGTGATTGCGATCGAGAACGCCAGGCTGTTCAATGAAGTGCAAGCGCGCACGGCAGCGCTAACAAGATCGTTGGAAGACTTGCGGACCGCGCAGGATCGACTGGTGCAGACCGAAAAGCTTGCCTCGCTCGGTCAGCTTACCGCCGGCATTGCACACGAGATCAAGAACCCGCTCAATTTCGTCAATAATTTCTCCGCTCTTTCCACCGAGTTGATCGATGAGATCAAGGAAGCGCTGGAAGTCGTCAAACTGGATGAGAAATCCGACGCCCAGCTGACCGAGCTCATGGAAATGCTACAGAGCAACCTCGAAAAGGTCGTGCAGCACGGCAAGCGGGCCGATTCGATCGTCAAGAACATGCTGCTTCATTCGCGCCATGGGTCCGGGGAGCACCGGCCGGTCGACATCAATGCCGTTGTCGACGAAAGCCTCAACCTTGCATATCACGGCGCCCGGGCGGAAAAGCAGGGTTTCAACATCACGCTGCAGCGGTCATTCGACCCGGCCGCAGGCGAGGCCGATCTCTTTCCACAGGAGATCACGAGGGTACTCCTCAACCTGATTTCTAACGGCTTCTATGCTGCGACAAAGCGCAAGGCGCAGGTTGTGGCCGGTGGCTACGAACCCACGCTGGCGGCTTCGACGAAAGACCTCGGTGACAGCGTCGAAATCAGGATTCGCGACAATGGCAACGGCATTCCGCCCGAGGTGAGGGAGCAGATGTTCAACCCTTTCTTCACCACCAAGCCCGCGGGCGAGGGCACGGGGCTGGGCCTCTCGATCAGCCACGACATCATCGTCAAACAGCACGGCGGATCGATCGATGTCGACACTACCGCTGGAGAATACACCGAATTTCGCATCGTTCTTCCACGCAAGGCAGCAATACTGGCCAAGACAGGAGCACCCGCGTGAAACTTCTTATTCTCGTTGTCGATGACGAGCCGGATGTTGAGATGCTGTTTCGGCAACATTTTCGACGTGATCTCCGGGCTGGCCGCTTTACCATGGAATTTGCGCAATCTGCTCCGGTGGCGTTGCAAAGTATCAGCAATGCGAGCGATGCTTCGCTCATATTGATCTTGTCCGATATCAACATGCCGGGAATGAGTGGGCTTGAGCTGTTACCTAAGGCCAAGGAGGTCCGGCCCGATGTGCCGGTCATCATGATCACGGCCTATGGTGATGCTGAAACAAAGCGAAAGGCACTCGAAAATGGCGCTGACGCATTGCTCACAAAGCCGATCGATTTTGTGTTGCTTCGCAACGAGATTGACACGCGCATTGAGCGGGCCGCATGACCACCCGGATCCTTGTCGTTGATGACGAGCCCGATCTGGAGGCGCTCGTCTTGCAGAAATTCCGGCATCAGATCCGGGACAAGACGGTGAGCTTTACGTTTGCCCACGACGGCGTCGAAGCGTTGGCGGCGCTGAAGGCGAACGGCGATATTGATCTGGTCGTCACAGATATCAACATGCCGAGAATGGATGGGCTGTCGTTGCTGCAGAAACTGCAGGAGAACGAAGACAACATCATGACCGTGATCGTGTCAGCCTATGGCGACATGACAAACATCCGCACGGCGATGAACCGCGGCGCATTCGATTTCGTGACCAAGCCGATCGACTTCTCCGATCTGGAGACCACGATCACCAAGACAATTCGCCACATCCGATTTTTGCGAGAGGCGCGTGAACGGCAGGCCACTGCCGAACGCGCGTATGCGTCGCTTTCCCGCTATTTCTCGCCGAACCTTGCCCAGCGCCTGGCTGGAGACACGGACGCGGTTGATCTCGAAGGTCAACGTCGCGAAATCGCGACTTTGTTCACCGACATTGCAAGTTTCACCGCGTTGGTCGAGACGCTGGAACCCAGCGTACTCGGACCCCTCCTCAATGAATATCTCTCGGGCATGACCGACATAGTCTTTGCCAATGACGGAACGGTCGCCAAGATCGTCGGCGATGCCTTGCACATCCTTTTCGGTGCGCCTGGCGAGCAGCCAGACCATGCTGCCCGCGCCGTCGCCTGCGCGCTTTCTCTGGATGAATTTGCGCAAAGTTTTAGCGAGCGCTGGCAGAAGAAGGGCATCGCATTTGGCGTGACGCGTATCGGCGTTCACGCAGGGCCGGCGATTGTCGGAAATTTTGGCGGTGGTCGATTTTTCGATTACACCGCCTACGGCGATACGATCAACGTGGCATCGCGTCTTGAAAGGGCCAACAAACAGCTCGGCACCCGGATCTGTGTCAGCGCGGAGCTCGCCGAGGGAGTCAAGAATTTTCGTGGGCGGCCGATCGGCGATCTTGTACTGCGGGGCAGGGGCGAGGTGATCCGAGCATTCGAACCGCTGCAGGAAAAACAGTTCAACGATCCAGCGACAAAAAGCTATCTCGATGCGTACGCCTTGCTTAAGGCCGAGGACGCAGGTGCGGTTGCGGCCTTTGCGGCCCATGTCGGCAAGCAGCCGGAGGATCGCCTCGCGGCTTTTCATCTCAAGCGGTTGCTTAATGGGGAAAAGGGTTCGCGCATCGCAATGGATTAGCGGCGAATTGTCGCGCGTTTACCTGTTTCGCAAATCGCCAGTTCTGTGACTACCATCACAGAGAATCTCCGGTCACAGCACTAAGTTTAGATCATGAGATTCTGATGACTGGAGGCACCCATGTCGGTCACCTATGTGAACTGGACGAGCCGGGCCGCTATCGCGATACGCGTCGCGAAAACGCGCCGCCAGTTCCACAGCTCGAATGAATCGACGATCCAGGGTGACTACCATCTGCCGTTCGGCAAAATCGAAGCACGGACGGAAGCACTCAAGTGGATCTGGCACGCCTAGGCCCGATCATGGGGCTACACAACTGAACATCAGCGAACAAAGGACCAACGCCATGACGACGAAGACGATCCTCGATCGAAACGAAGAAGAGCTCTTCATCAACCTTATTTCCGATGAAGCGCTCGAGATCGCGGCCGGCTCGACGAAGGAGAAAGCCAATTTCACTCTCGGAGCCTGCAGCGGCCTCTCGGTTTGCCCCGGCTGATCTTTTCAAATTCACGATTGTGATTCAGGCGACGATGAGGTCTCCGGCGAAAGCCGGGGGCCTCAATTTTTTTGCATCACGCGCCAATGCGCCCTGCCTGCACCAGCCACTCGTGCACGGTTTTCCATCCATCGTCGGAGGCGAAACCCAGAAGGTGAGGCTTCTTCTTCTGCAAATGTTCGAAGAAATATTTGCCGGCGTTAACGTCTTCCAACTCATCCGTGTGCAGTGCTGACCAGTTTTCCCATTCGTGAATAATCGCGCGCCTTGCGGCGAGATGGTCGTCGCTTTCGCTGACGACCGGCTGATTGGTCGCTTCGCCGAGGATCAATTGGCCCGGATCTGGGTCAGCGATGGCTGCGATCGTCGTGTCGTCGGGAATGATGAGTTCTTCAGTCGCGTGATCTTCGATCGTCTGACGGAGAAGAGCTTTCATTTCGTCGTCGTCGATAGGCGGCGGCGTCAGTGAATTGTCGTCAATAAAATGACTGCCAGCAGCCAGATCGCCGCCTGCGGTTGGCCTCGAGCGCAAAGGCGGCTGTCGGCCGCTTTTGGCGTGATCGCCTAAAGCCTGCATACGTTCCGTAACAGTCATACGTTCCCGCTCCCCAACGGAACAAGCGCAGCATAGCCCATCGCAAAAAGGAAAGCACAACGGGCGCCCGCTGCGCGTTTCGATGCACAAGTTCCAGGTGCCGTTATCCACAGGGTGAAGGTGTCCGGCTCCACCACGCGGAACCCGCATCGTCATGGAAAAGCGGGCTTGCGCGGCCCAACCTCGCGATACTTTTCAAAGTTGCAGGAACAAGGCGTGTGGGAATCCGTTGCCCAAGACGAGCGTTACCAAACCTAACACAAGAAAAGACACAGCGTGTCTTCAAGGGAGAGGGCAATGGCACGAGATTCGTCAGACTTCGCGCAACAAAGCAGCGAGCGCGCAATGCAGGCCGCAAACTTCGGAATGACATGGAGCCGCGAATTCGCGGAACAAACTTTCGGTCAGAGTAGACAGGCGGTTGATGCCTTTTTGCGAGTTACCCGAAAGATGGCCGAGGATTTTGAGAGCCAGGCCACCGTTGTTCGTGAGCACATGACGTCTCTGACACAGAAGACTCTGTCAAACACGATGGAGTACGGCGAGAAGCTGTCGCGCGCCAAGGAACCGCAGGAGTTCGCACAGTGTCAAAGCGAATTCCTGGCCCGC
>AF_2010_repII_A1DRAFT_10000310_pt1 | contig 10519 bp, 9 predicted proteins | sample AmaForreplicIIA1_FD_9195 | JGI IMG/M metagenome (IMG submission 9195)
GATGAAGCGGGTGACAAAGACATGTGTAACCTCTGTCCGAGCAGCAAAACAGGCATTGTAATTTCACGCTCGGTACCTCGATGCTTCGGGCTCCCTTAGCTGCGGGCTATCTTTTATGGTTTAGGCTGAATTCAGGGATATTCCCGTGTCCTGGAAGAGGCGGTCCTTTTAGGGCTTAACAATTAATTTTTTTTGCGTACAATACAAAAGTTATGGCTGAGGTCCAAAAGAAATGCATGATCTGTGGCAAATCGGTTGTGCTTACGAAGGCTGGAATTTGTGAACCTTGCCAGGACCGAATTCGAAGAGAGGCCATGGGGGAGCAGGCAGGGGTCAGCGACCGGGCGGACCAAGAGTTAGCTAGGCATGGGGTGACGCCGACCAAGAAATAGGTCGGAACGTGTCCAGCTTGAGATTGATTTGCCGTTCGCCATATGTGGAATGAAAAAGTCAGGAAAATTAGGGCGTTCCTTTCTTTTTTATACTTCACAAAAAAGCTTAAGCATGATATAAAGTAGTTTTATTTGGACTCGTTTCGAGGTGGGCTACCGCTTTAACGGGCATCAAGCAACGAGGAGGTTTAAGAAGCTGCACCCGCGCCAATACTTTCAAATCGTTCCCACGCTAGTCCTTTTTCTGTTATTTATCTCGGGTACTTCGGTTTGGTGTTTTTCTCCTGACGAAGACTTGACTGCGCGAGCGGCCATACTGATGGACGCGACCACAGGAAAGATTCTCTATCAAAAGGAGCCGGACCTGCGTTTACCTCCGGCGAGCACGACGAAGATCGTTACCGCCATCCTTACTTTAGAGAGCGGCCGCAAACTTAACGACTCGCTTACCGTTTCGAAATCGGCTACGCGGGTTCCAGCCTCCAAACTATATCTTCGTCCCGGTCAAACCATTACCATCGAGGATTTACTGTATGCTTTGCTGCTATCTTCAGCCAACGACGCCAGCATGGTGTTGGCCGAAGGAATCGGCGGTTCAGTAGAGCAGTTTGCCGAGCTGATGACCAAGAGGGCACATGAGCTAGGAGCTACGAATAGCAACTTCTCGAACCCCCACGGACTGACAGCCCCGGATCATTATTCGACCGCGAGGGATCTGGCAATTTTGTTCCGCTACGCGATGAAGAGCGCTACCTTTCGCGAGATTGTCCAGACCAGAATCAGCTCGGTGAGCTCCAGTTCCGTGGTAAGGAAAAAAACTGTAGCGCGGCGAATCTCGGTTAGAAACCATAATCGTTTACTGTGGAATTTTGATGGCGCCATTGGCGGCAAAACCGGTTATACAGCGGCGGCGCAGAAATGCTTTGTTGGCGCTGTGGTGCGTAACGGGGTGACCTTGATTGTGTCAATCTTGGGTGCGCGGGACCAGTGGGGAGACACGAAAAAACTTTTGGAATACGGATTTGACAATTACCAAACGCTAAAAGCTGCCACGCAACCCGCGGGTAAACCCATGTCGGGGGAACAGGTAAATATTCGGCCGGAATCGATTTCCACGTCCGTTGTGGCTCCGGAAGGCGACGATAAGCCCAAGAGCGTGAACGGCTACTTTCTCCAAATTGGCGCGTTTAGAGAGCGTGATCGGGCGGATTCTTTGTTGAAGCAAGTGAACGAGAAGGGCTTCAATGCGTTCGTGGAAAGAACCTTGTCGAACAAAGATCAAACCACCTATCGAGTGCGAGTGGGACCCTACGCAGATCTGCTCCAAGCTCAAGAAATCGCCGGGGAGCTGCTGGATCGAAGCGGTTATCAAGCTGTCATATTGCCGCCGCCTTAGCGCGGCCTTAATAAGGTCCAAGTAACTCTTCATTCACCGTCTTCAAATCTCGACGACCATACCGTCTTCCGCTACTGTTTCCGCTATCTCTTGTCTGCGCGCAAGCATTTCCTCGCCGAGGTGAGTCAGCACGAGCCGCTTGCAGTGAAGACGCGGTAGATACTCCTGCAACTGAAGATAGTTTAAATGGTTGCCGGTGCCCGTATCGTAGAACGAACATTCACAGAGAAAGAGATCCGCTTCGCGCGCGTGGTCAAGAAAGCGATCGGTCCACGTCGAATCTCCGGAAAAGAGAATCTGCTTTCCGTCACAACTAACTTTCAAAGCGAGGGATATCTCCTGCACCTGATGGGGCACGCGAAAAGAGAAAACATTTATGCCTTCGACGACGGCAGCGGCTTCAGGCTGCAATAGATGAAAACGAGTCGGCGGCATACGTCGAGCCACGGAACCGTGGCCGTACATTAAGCCGAAAAGCTCACAAACTTTTTCTTCGGTTCCTGGCGGGCCGGCGATATGCAGAGGCCGGTGACGAGGTTTTTGATAAAGATATTCGATGAAGAAAAACGGAATGCCGCCGAAATGATCGCCGTGCAGATGGCTGAGAAAAATTACATCAAGTCGTTGCGGGTCAAAGCCGGCCTTTTTCATGGCTAGAAGAGTGGTTGGCCCGCAGTCCAAAAGAAAAAGTCGATTTGAAGCTTCAACAAGATAACCGCTCTGATTGCGGCCACCACTACCAAAGGCATCTCCGCAGCCGAGAATGTGAAGTTTCACAACATACTCCGCCAAGCTCTTTTCCTTGCTTACGTACCACTCGGGAACTGTTAGGCGCAAGCCGATGATCCAGTTATCAGTTTCCCGAGTAGAGAAAAGCTGGTGCAAATCGTGTTGCTTTTTGATGCCTCTGCGAATAGATTGAAAAACGTGGCCGTGTATAAACGTCCCTTTTTTTCCTCCTACACAACGAGTTTATGGGTCCGATTTCTCCGCTTCGGCCTGCTCTCGCATAAGAAGCTGGAAGAGGATTTGGAGAAAGTTGGACTAACCCCGCCACAATTTTATGTGCTTGCGACCATCGGCTACGCGGGCGGTCTTCCTTTCGGTGAGATCGGGGCCAAGATGATGGTAACGGTCAGCAACTTAACCGGTATCGTTGACAGACTCGAAGAGAAGAAAGTCGTTTCTAGAAAGCGAGACGAGAATGATCGCCGCGTGGTTCATGTCGTGCTAACTGAAAAGGGAACCAAACTATACAAGAGCACGATTCCGCTTTTTGAGAAGAGCCTAGTTCAAATCTTTTCCTCACTCGATAAGCCCCAACAGAAAGAGCTTTCCGCTCTTTTGCGCAAACTTAACCACGTCTCCTGGGTAAACTAGCTCCTGAACATATTCAAGGTCGAGGAGTGTAGAGAGTCTATAAACTGGCCGACGTTTGTTGACAGAAGTTGTTACTCAATTGTAAAGTCAATATATTAACTATTTGTGAATTGCCGTGAAGAATGAAAGCAAAAAGGTCTTGGGCCTCGATCGAGTCAAGAAATGGCTCTACGCGAAGGGGCTCGAAGAACGCAGCGCGGGGTGCGTTTTGTGCGGGTCATGCTATGGTCATGGGCCGGTCAATCCTATGGAAGATTTTCCCGGGCCCAAAACCAAGTGCCCGCCCTACGAGTTTTATCGGCTCCAACGCTTCACGCCGAAATCGCGTTGGCTTATGGCACAACGGGTATTTCATGGACTCGACCAGATCACGCCGGAGCTTAAAGAGGTTATTTACACCTGCAGCAACTGCCTGATGTGCCAAGAGCTGTGCGGCGTTCGAAACGATGGCTATGGGCCTTGGGATATTACCGTTGCGATGCGCGAGGAGATGACCGAGAAAGATGGACCCCTCGATGCCCATCGTCCGTTCCTCGAAGGTTTAAGGCTACACGATAACCCGTGGTCGAAACCGAAATCCCAGCGCGGTTCATGGGCGGATGGGCTGGGATTAAGAAAACTCGGTGACGGGAGCGCATCGACTCTCCTTTTCGCTGGCTGTTCCGCGGATCAGGCAGCAGTTGCGCCGGGCGTCATCGCACTCGCACAGTTAATGAAAAAGGCCGGCGAGGATTTCGTCATTTTGGCCGACGAAGAGAAATGCTGCGGCTTGTATGCTTACGATCTCGGTTTTCGGCGGGAGTATGAGCGCTTGGAAGATGAAAATCTTGCTACTCTAAAGAGAGCGGGGATTCGCAACGTCGTGATTGCATGCGGAAGCTGCCAACGGATCTGGCGCGAATACGCCAAGCAAGCAGGATCTGCGCTGAAAGTCGTTCACGGCGTCGAATTTGTGGAAAACGCGCTGCAGGCGGGTCGGTTGAAGTTTACCAAGATGGTCCGGCAGAAAGTTACCTACCATGATTCCTGTCATCTCGGCAGAGGTTGCGGCGTTTACGAGGCTCCGAGGACGATCTTGCGTTCAATCCCCGGCGTGGAGCTTGTGGAGATGGAAAGGAATCGGCGGTGGGCGTGGTGCTGCGGTGGCGGGGGAGGTGTGCGGGAAGCCTATCCCGAGCTGGCGCAGTGGAACACCGAGGACAGGTTATGCGAGGCCAGGGAGACAGGAGCTGAATTGGTGTTGACCTCCAGCGCGCTGTGCCAGCGCCGGTTCGCTGACGGCGGCCAAAGCGACCCGCCGACTCAGGATTTACTCGCCTTCGTTTTGCGAGCTATTGAGCCATGATCCACGAAGCCCACTTTACGCCACAGAAAATGCTTGGCCTGCTACAGCTTAAAACAAATTCACTGGGGCCCTACGCGCTCATTCCCGGGCCGAAGGAACGTTGTCAAAGACTGCTCGAAAGTTTGCAAAACCCCACGAAGAATTTCTCATTTTTAGACTACGAAATGTATACCGGCAGCCTCGACGGGAAGAGAGTTACGGTGGGCAACGGCGGCCGCTATGCGCCGGATACCGGCATGACGACGGAGATTTTGTGCGCCGCCGGCGCGGAGTCTCTAGTTCGGCTCGGCAGCTGCGGTTCGCTGCAGGATCAGGTTAAGGTCGGCGATCTCATCATCGTGACCGGGGCGATCCGCGGTGAAGGGACAACGAGTTACTACGTGCCGAAAAATTTTTCCACTGTCGCACATCCCGATATTGTGAGCGCGTTGCAAAAGGCGGCGGAGAGTATGCAAGTTTCGCATCATGTGGGACGGATTTTTACGACCGATGCGCTGTTTCAAGAAACGCCGGAGCTGATCCGAGAATTAAATGAACAAAATGTTTCTGGCATTGACATGGTCACATCGACGTTTCTGACGATTGCGCAACTGCGGGGGAAAAAAGCCGGCGCGATTCTCGCCGTTTCCGACGAGTGTCTTCACGGCAAATATGCTTTTCGTGATCCGGTTTTTCTCGCTGCCGAAGAGAAGATGATCGAGGTGGCACAGAAAGCACTGCGCTACCTTTGAAGCGCTTTCTCGTCTCGCGATAAAATCATGAAAATCGCCGACAGTCCGCTGTTCGAGCCCGTCATTTGGCAAGGCAGCGGCTTCAAGATCCTCAACGAAATCTCGATCCCGGAAAAAATCGAATATATCGAGGTTACGGAAATCGCCCAGGCTTTGGCTGCGGTTCGAGAGATGAAGACCCGCGCCTTCGGCCAAGTCTTAACCTTTTTCTACAGCGGCGCCCTGCTAGCGCAGGAGTACGCAGGCAAAGAGCCCGCGCCATTACGCCAGGCGCTTGCGCGGCTGACGGAACAGTTCTGCGAAGCCCGTCCCACCTTCGATTTCGTGGGTTTGGGTGAATTTTTCTTCCGATGGTTTGATAAATTGCCACAGGACGTAGCGGTCGGAGAATGGATGGCAAAGCGTGCGCGAGAGTTTGGCGCGGAGATTATCAACGCGCGGCAAGGGCGGGCCAAACGGACCGCAGAAATCTTGCCGCGCTGCGCGCGAGTCATGACCCACTGTAACGTCAGCGGCGAGTTGGTGGCTGTGGCTCGCTACTGCAAAGAGATGGGGAAAGAGTTTTCCGTCATTGCCACTGAAACGAGGCCCTATCTTCAGGGTTCACGGCTCACGGCGTGGGAACTGTCTCAGGCGGGCATTGAGGTTTCTCTGATTCCAGATTGTGCCATCGCCCAGGCGTTGGCCACGGGTGAAATTAACGCGGTCGTTGTCGGCGCTGATCGGTGCGCCCAGAACGGTGACATTATCAACAAGGTCGGAACCTATCCACTGGCGCTGATGGCCAAAGACTACGACATTCCCTTCCACGCTCTGGTGCAAGATCCCGGCGACCTGGCGAGAGGGGATGCCGTCACCATAGAAGAACGGAGCGCGGATGAACTGCTTGAGTTCCAGGGCCAACGATTGGTGCCTGAAGGCGGGGAGAAACTGACCGGCCGTTATCCGGCGTTCGATCTTACGCCTGCTTCTCTGCTCACTTCTCTGATTGGATTTGACGGAGTGTACACGCCCGAAAGTTTCAGAGATAGGTTTTTTAAAAGTTCGTCTGCGCCAGGGAGCCATGTGAAAAAGAATCGGGAAAAGTATCTTCTCGTCTTCGGGGTTCCGAAACTAAACGCTTATGATTTTCTCCTGCATGCGCTCAAAGCGGAACATGGGTCCGGGATTCTAGTGCCGGAGATGCGTCCGGAGCTTTGGGGGGCTCGAATCGTTGCCCCGGAGTTGTTGCGGCGCAAAGTTCCCACGACTCTGATCTCGGACAACATGATGGGGACACTCTTCGCTCAGGGACAGATTGGCCAATTGTATCTTTTCTATAGCGGGCTCAACCCAAGCGGACCAGAGGGAATCTGCGGCTCGTTGCTCGCTGTGCGTTTGGCGCGCGCTCATGATGTTCCTATCGAACTACAGGAGTGCGCCACGGTCGACGAAGCGCCCCCGGATCGGGACATTTCCAGTTTTATCGGACAAAGGATTGCTACCCATGGCGTTTCAATTCAGCCGCTCCAAAAAGAAATCGTTCCTTGGGAACTTTTTCAACCCAAAGGTGGCTCATGACACCTGTGGAGAGAGAGATAATTCGCTGGGGAAAGCTCCTCTTCGAGCGCAGGCTCATTAGCGGCTGGGGAGGAAATCTCAGTTGCCGCGTTGGTAAGCAACAATTCGTGATTACGGGTCAGCACGCGCCTTTGGGTTTCCTCACGTCAAAAGATTTGGTGCGAATCGATCACGAAGGTAAGCCGACCAAAAGAAGCCAGCGGACTTCCAGCGAGACGCCTCTGCATCTCGCGGTATACCGCGGCACCGATGCCCAAGCCATCGTTCATGTCCATCCTCCTATGGTGCTGGCATTTTCATTGACTCACGAGGTTTTTGTCCCGGTAAGTTTTGAGGAAAAGTACACCATCGGCGAGGTACCCATCGTCCCGCAGGATACGCCCACAGTGACAAAACCGGAGCAGGTCGTCGAAGAGCTGAAATATCATCCTATAGTAATCGTCAAGGGTCATGGAACCGTGGCCATTGGGAAAGACTTGCAGGAAGCTTTTCTGGTGACGGATCTACTAGAAGAAGCGGTGCATTGCCAGTTTTTCAAAGAACCCTTCGGAGCCACGGGCGCGGCGGCAACGCAGGCTTCTCACATGCAAGACGGCAAAACGATACGGGCTGCAGCTGATGTCAAGCGTTACGCGTTGTTTTCTCACGAACATATGGCTGCACTCACGGAAAGCGCCAATGAGGACACGCAGTTTCGAAACCACGGAGCCGAGACCAACCTTTCGACATCGCTCACGCTTCATCTCGAGGATCCCGCTACATCGTGGACGGTGAAGTTCGTCGCTGGCAAGATCACAGAGCTGGAGCAAAGGATGGACGGCGAGTTTATGATTAGCGGCAAGGAGGAATGGTGGAAAGCGGTATTCAGCAATCGCATCGACGCCTTTCTCGCCACCCAGCAAGGTAAATTAAAACTAGAGCGCGGTGAGCTGGCACAACTTTCGCGTTGGTACAAACCTTTTCAGAGGGCTTTTTCGCTATGGCAAACGATTCCGGTCAAATAGGCTTCTTCGCGGCGGAGGCGCTGGAAAAGACAGCCGCGCGACAGCCGCAGAAGAAGGCGATCATCGCCAAGGAAGAGGAGCTTACGTTTGCGGTTTTAGGCCAACGGGTACAAGCCCTGGCTGGCCATTTACAAAAAGAGGGCATCAAGCAGGGAGACCGGGTTGGCATTCTATTACCAAACTCCGTCGCGATTCCGCTCAGCTACTACGCGACTCAGAAGATCGGCGCGGTCACCGTTATTCTCGATGCCAGGCTGCGCGGCAAAGAACTGCAAGGTGTGCTGGGGGACGCCGACCTCAAACTCTTGATCGTTCACAATCAATTGTTCCCCGAGGTCCAGGAAGTTTTTCACTCCATGCCATCTATTCCAGTCTGGGTTGCCAATGGCGAGGGAGACCGGAGTTTCGAAAAGCGATTCACTGGAGCACCGTCGATGCTGAGCCTGAGCCCAGTGAAACCCGAGGAGGACGCGCTCATTCTTTACACGTCTGGGACAACGGGAGAGCCCAAAGGCGTAGTGCTGAGTTACATCAATCTCGCCCAGTATCCGCACGTGATGAGCGACATGGGGGTCACCAATTCTTCAACGATCCGAGGTTGCATCTTACCCATGTCCCACATAGTGGGACCCATGGTGTGTAACGAGCTGGTCGAAAAGGGATACACGCTCGTTATTTTTGATCAGATCAATCCCGTGACGTTGCTGGAAGGTATTCAAAAGTATCGCGTCAGTGTCTTCGAAGGCGTCCCGGTCGTATTCCAATTGATCTTGGGAGTTCGCAATCTCGCCGATTACGATACCAGCAGCATGAAAATCGCCGCGATGATGGGAAGCACCGTACCAGTGCCGTTATTGCGGGCTTTCCGAGCTGCGCAGCCTCATATCCAAGTGATTCAAGGATTCGGCCTCACGGAAACATCTCCCTTGATTACGCTGGTCGAACCCGATCGGGCGATAGACAAGATGGGTAGCATTGGCCGCGCCGTTCCCGGAGTGGAGGTCAAAATTGTCGACGAGAATGGCAACGAAATTCCAGCGGGTGAACCGGGAGAGATCATTACCCGGGGCCCGCACGTGATGAAAGGATACTTTCGCAAGCCGGAAGCAACCGCAGCGCGGGTTCGGGATCGATGGCTTTACACGGGGGATGTGGGGAAACTAGGAGAAGACGGTTATTACTTCCATTTGGGCCGGCGCGACGACATGATCATCACCGGCGGTTTGAACGTTTATCCCGCCGAAGTCGAAAATATGATTTACCAGTACGCCAAAGTTCAAGAGGCCATTGTTTTTGCTATCCCAGACGCCAAGAGAGGTCATGTGATTGGCGTTGCGGTGGTGGCAAGGCAAGGCGAACCCATAGTCGAGAAAGACCTGTTGTCGTTTCTCCGCGTCAATCTCGCGAACTTTAAGGTGCCCCAGAAAATCGTTGTGCGCGAATCACTACCACGTACGTCATCAGGGAAAGTGATCCGAGACGCGGATGTACTTCTGGCCGGTTAACGAGGCGGCCGCATGAGAGCATAGGCGAGGAGCTAATCGAACGTATCAGAAATGCCGCCGGCCTGATTCTCGGCGTCTCTGAGAACCGGAGTTGGATCGAATTTTTTTTCGAGGGCGATCTCATGCACAGCAAAACCGTCAACCTCCCGGGGGATTCGATCTTCGATTTCTATGTCGAAGAGATTCCCCATAAAACTACGGTCTACGAGCATCCACGCACCATGGTTTTCTTCACCGGCCCGTGCGACGTTGCGATCGTCCGCGACGGTAATAGAGTGATTGTCAGAGGGGCAGAACAGCGAGACCCCGACTCTGTCTAAGTCTCCATNAATGTTCATGATTCGCCGGCCGCCCAGGCCCATAAATCACCGTCAGGAATCCGCCGATAATAAGTTTGTAAGGGTCGATTCTCTCAATTCCGCTCTACCCGCGCTGGAAGCACAGGAAGTTACACCCGTGGCCAGGCAGCGCATCCCAAACACGACATCACTGGATTGGGCAAATAGCGCTCTCCCCCCTGGAATTAGGACAGGAGTTCGATGCTGTTGTTCTGCAGCTCTTGCGCGGGGATCGTGTGCTGCTTGAACTGGATGGGAGGCAGGTTGAAGCCGACGGTCCGAGCGGGCTCAACGCTGGGCGGCAGCTTCGTCTTCGAGTGGATCAGATCCATCCACAGGTCCTGCTGCACATAATGGAAGTTGAATCTACGCTTGGAGCGGAAGCAGCCAAGTTGTTACGGAGTCACCTGCCAGCCCACGCAGACGCGGGGGAGCTGTTGGAACATTTGGTCTCACTGATCGATACCAACAATCAAAATCCGCTTGCTGCGCCGGCGCTAGCCAAGTTGAAGCAAACTCTCGCAACATTGCTTTCCGATGGTAAGCCACCCGATGCGGAACGCCTAAAGAGTTTGTTGCAGGATGGGGGCGTTTATTATGAAGCGAAATTGTTACCAACAGCAAAGGAAGATCTTCAACGCTTACCGGAAATTGCCGACGGCGATTTGAAAGGGTTGCTGCTGTCGGCACTCAAGGAAAACGGCGCTGGTATTTCTTCTACGGCTCTGAAAAATGCCATCAGCGGGCAGCTGAACAACATAGAGACCCAACGAGCCGTCAATCTGCTGGCTCAGTTGGATCGCGGGCTGTTTCAATTTCAGATTCCATTTTTTTACCGACGGGGGATTCTCCACGGTGGCGCTTTCGG
>AF_2010_repII_A1DRAFT_10000311_pt1 | contig 10496 bp, 9 predicted proteins | sample AmaForreplicIIA1_FD_9195 | JGI IMG/M metagenome (IMG submission 9195)
TATTAAGACACGTATGGCTTGGGGAACTCGATTCTTCGGTCATCTGGACATGCCAGGGAGTCAATCCACTCCTCACAGTGGAAGCGGACTAGAGACCTACCTCTAGGCACAGGAGAATACATTTATCATAGGAGGGCAAAGCCAGCAAGCGGATCATCAAAACTGTCCAACAAATCAAATGGTTGTGATGCATGTCGTGAAAAAATCAAGGGAAATTCCACGCTCATCTCCAGCTAGGTATCGTCCCTGACGACGAAAGGCTGGATATCCAAAGAAGATTCAAGGCGAACTGCCGCAGCTTGGGCTTGAGCCTCTGTTTCGAACTCCCCGACCTGAACACGGTACCGACGTCCCTCTGGAAGCTCGATCATGACAATTCGCCCGCCACGGTAGCTGGCTCTTAGCCGCTCTAACAGTTTGACAGCGTTCTGATGATCGGCAAAGGAACCGACCTGGATCCTCAGAACCCCCATGTCCGCCGAACGACCTTGGTACCCGACCACATGTAGTTCTACCTGATCGGTTCCTACCCCTGTCATGCCCAATGCCTGGGCTCCGGCAAGCGATAAATCGAGCATACGACCCCTCGCGAAGGGACCACGATCATTGATACGAACCGTGACATGCTTTCCCGTACTCAAGGATCGGACGACAGCCACCGAGCCCAAGGGGAGCGTACGATGGGCAGCAGTAAGCTTATTCATGTCATACCGCTCGCCGTTGGCAGTTTTGTTTCCTTGGAACCCTGGACCATACCAGGATGCAACTCCTCTTTCGACATACCCAACGGGGTAACCGGGGAAATACGTTGGACGAGGAGCCGCTCCACCACAGGACACCAGCAGGTAACTACTGCCCGTCAGGAGAGCTAGGACCAATGGGCGGGACCAGACCACGACGGGGGTCCTTTCCACGTGGTCAGAATTCGTCAAGTGATTGATCGCGGAGGACGGTGAGGGCCTTTTCTGTATTGGAAACCGTGAGGACAACGATTGCCCGTTTGCCTTCACGCGATGGCGTGCAATAGCCACACTTAATGTTAATTCGCGCTTTGGTTAAGAGATCGGCGACGTCTTTCAAGGCTCCAGGCTTATTCTCTAAACTCAGCAGCAGTGCCGTCTCGTCGGAAAACTTGATTTTCGCAGCTTTTAATGCAGCCCTGGCTCCATCGAGGTCCGCGACAAGAAGCCGTAACTTTCCGGTCCCCGTGACTTCGGGAGCAGAAAATGCCTTGATGTTTACCCCTGCTTCCCCTAGCACGGACGCCACTTGGGCAATGACACCGGGCTTGCTTTGACCACTAATCAGCAATTGCGTCGTTGTCGGCATCGACAGCACTCCGGTTAAGACAGCTCATTGAGTACGAAAATTCATGACCCTTCAAGATTATCGGTCTGGGATTCTATCGACTGCTACAAGAATCTGCAACGAGGAACGGTCGACACACGAGGTACGGTGTCCACCGCTCATAGGCTCGGGACCTTGTCTCCTCCCGGTTATTCGATGGGTGGGACGCCAAGTGCGCGATCCGTCTCTTAAAACTCATCATAATAGTCCTCTATTCCAGTCCAACAACAGGACCTGATGAGGGGAACGCGGGAAGCTTAGACCACATGACAAGCGTCGTTGAGAAACGCGTACTCATAGATGCATGTGAATGACACCTCGGCATCGTGGGCAATCTTCTGAGCCATCTCCTTCTGCCCACGGGGTACCAATAGGTAGATCGGAACGCCTCGCACCACTGTCTTGTGCCAGCGGGTCCTGGTCTCGGCATTTAGAAGCGACTCGGCTGTTTCGACTTCAGCCATCCATTCCATACTATTTCCGCCTGAAGTCACATACCAGCCAACGATGTCGCATTGCTGGTTTGGATCGGCCCAAGGATTTTGGTCAATACTCGTCTTAACTGTGACCCGGCAATGAAACGCTTGCGCCCATCGGTGAGCCACCAGGCTAACGACTTGGTCATGGAGTGTTTCAATACCACGTTCGTGCATTGTTGTGTTCATGAGTCACCCTCTTAGTTATGTCGGAATTCGTGGATTATCCTGTCAAGGACGTCGCTCTTTCCTCACATCGAGCTCTCGTGTGACATATGCTTTCATTTGGTTGAACCCTACGAGCACCCGCTTGTCGCGCCGCAGGTATCGCATTTGAGACAGGTGCCATTCCGCACCATCGTGAACTGCTTACACTCTGCGCAGGGGTCCCCTTCATATCCCTTTTGACGGGCAATCTGTACGGCAGTAAGCGTCACCGTTTCCCGCTTGATTTCGACCTTGTGTGCGACGTTCCCGTTCCCGTGTCCATGGCCATTGCCCTGGTGTCGAGACGTCACATTCTGTCTGGACGGGAACAGCTCGGTACTGATCGATGCCGATGCGAGGGTCTCCGGAGTGGCTTCTTCCTCCATGCATTCCGGATCGTGCTCGTCCTTCTTCATGGAATCCATCCGCAGATCTTCTTCTTGGACCTGCGCGAGATCAAAACGATCCAGATAGGTCACGGCCAGTTCACGGAAAATATAGTCAATGATCGAGGTCGACATCTTAATCCGATCGTTGAGCTTCACCGGGCCGTTGGGCTCAAATCGCGTAAACACGAAGGCCTCAACGAACTCCTCTAGCGGCACGCCATGTTGAAGTCCAAGTGAAATCGCAATCGCAAAACAATTCATCAAGCTGCGGAAGGCTGCACCTTCCTTATGCATGTCTAAAAAGATTTCACCCACCGTCCCGTCTTCATATTCACCGGTGCGGAGATAGAGCTTATGTCCACCAATGACCGCTTTCTGCGTATAGCCGTTGCGACGGGTTGGAAGCGGTCGGCGTTTTGCCAAGTATCTAACCAGAACCCGTTCCGTAATCTTTTCTGCAGCAGCAAGCGCTTCAGGAACAGTTTCCGCAGTCTTTCCGCTATCAGTTGATGCAGATAATGGCTGACTCAATTTCGACCCATCGCGATACAACGCAACAGCTTTCACCATGGATTTCCAGGCAAAGAGGTATGCCGACTTTACATCTTCCAATGTGGCATCTGCCGGCATATTGATGGTCTTGCTGATCGCGCCGCTAATGAACGGCTGTGCGGCAGCCATCATTCGGATATGAGCATCTACGGGAATGTATCGTTGGCCGATGCGGCCGCAGCGATTCGCACAGTCGAACACAGGCAGATCTTCGGCTTTGAGATGCGGTGCACCCTCGACCGTCATCGTTCCGCAACAATAGTCGTTCGCCGCAGCGACTTCCTCCTGCGTGAACCCTAGTGCCTTCAGCATATTGAAGTTGGACTCATTCAGTTGCACATCGGTTAATCCGAGCTTCCCTCGGCAGAAATCCTCGCCCAGGGTATATTTATTGAACGCAAATTGAATTTCGAACGCTTGTGCCAGCCCGCTTTCCATGCGAGCAAGAGCGGCGTCGTCGAATCCATTCTGTCGCAGGGTCTCATGGTTAATGAACGGTGCGCCTTGTAAGGTCTGGTGCCCAACACAGTAGCTCACGATGGCGCGAATCTGAGACTCCTCATAACCCATTGATGCCAACGCCGGCGGCAGACTCTGGTTGATGATTTTGAAATATCCACCGCCCGCCAACTTTTTGAATTTCACCAGCGCAAAATCCGGTTCGATGCCGGTGGTATCACAGTCCATGACCAAACCGATCGTCCCAGTGGGTGCAATCACCGAGACTTGTGCGTTTCGGAACCCATAGGCCGTGCCGAGTTCCAAGGCACGATCCCAAGCCCGCCTGGCAGCAAGCAACAGTTCCGGTGGACAATGTTCCGCTTGAATGCCCATCGGCTTGATCGTCAAGCCTTCATATTCCTCGGCAGCAGCATTGTAGGCGGCTCGACGATGGTTGCGGATCACCCGCAGCATGGCATCACGATTCTTCGCANAGCCTGGAAACGGCCAGAGCTCCGCCGCCATTTCAGCCGATGCAGCGTAGGATTCACCGGACATGATCGCGGTCAAGGCCCCGCAGATCGCCAAGGCTTTGGGAGAATCATATGGAATCCCTTGTCGCATCAGAACAGTGCCCAAGTTGGCATACCCAAGCCCGAGAGTTCGGAAGTGGTAACTTTTCTCNGCAATCGAGCGGCTGGGAAAAGANGCCATCAATACGCTGATTTCCAACACGATTGTCCAGAGGCGCACNGCATGCCGGAAATTTTCCAACTCAAAACGGCCATCAGATGTAAAAAACTTCGCCAGATTAATCGAGGNCAGATTGCACGCGGTATCGTCGAGGAACATGTATTCCGAGCACGGATTTGACGCATCGATCCGGCCGTCCTCCGGACAGGTATGCCATTCATTGATCGTCGTGTCGTATTGCGTGCCGGGATCCGCACAGATCCAAGCCGCCCAGGCGATACGATCCCATAAATCACGTGCCTTCACTGTTTTGGACACTTTGCCATCGGTACGTCGTTTCAATTGCCAATCACTATCGGCTTCCAATGCCGCGAAAAACTCGTTGGGGATGCGAACGCTGTTGTTCGAGTTCTGACCCGAAACCGTCTGATATGCCTTGCCATCCCAGTTGGTATCGTATTCATGGAACACGAAATGAGTGAACCCCTGTTGGGCATATGCAAACATCCGCTGTATGTAGGCTTCCGGAACCGCATCGCGTCTTGCCGCCGTCAGGGCTTCTTTGAGGATGGGGTTCTGCTTTGGATTAATCCCAACCTTCATCTGTCCTGCACCATCGACCACATGACAAGCTTTGAGCACCGCATTCAGGCGGTCTGCGCAAATCTTGGACCCCGTCACCATGGCAGCGACTTTTTGCTCTTCGATTACTTTCCAATCAATGAACTCTTCGACATCCGGATGATCCAAGTCCAAACACACCATTTTGGCAGCTCGCCTGGTCGTTCCACCCGACTTGATGGCGCCAGCCGCACGATCCCCAATGCGAAGAAATGACATCAGACCAGACGAACGTCCTCCTCCAGACAGCGATTCGCCCTCTCCACGTAGTTTTGAAAAATTGGTTCCGGTACCGGATCCATACTTGAACAGGCGAGCTTCCCGGACCCAGAGATCCATGATTCCGTTTTCATTGACGAGATCGTCCTCGATCGACTGAATGAAGCAAGCGTGCGGTTGAGGATGTTCAAACGCGTTTGTAGATTTCACGACCTCACGAGTTTTCGGATCGACATAATAGTGTCCCTGCGCTGGTCCGCTTAATCCATAGGAGTAGTGTAGGCCTGTGTTAAACCATTGGGGTGAGTTCGGCGCGGCCATTTGGTACGCCAGCATGTAACAGAGTTCATCGTGAAAAGCGTCGCTGTCTTCCGGAGTCTTGAAATAACCGTAGCTTTTGCCCCAGTGAGTCCAGCATCCTGCCAATCGCTCAAAGACCTGTCGCGCATCGCGCTCACCTCCTGAGGCCAGCTTGCCGTCTTCTGTGAGAAGTGGGCCGCCCTGTTCATCACGGAGAGGAACCCCCGCCTTTCGGAAGTACTTTTGCGCAAGAATGTCAATCGCCAACTGAGACCAGTGTTCTGGAATGTCGATCTGATCGAGCTTGAAGACAGTCGAGCCATCCGGATTCCGTATCTCCGAGGAGCGTTTCACGAACGCTAGACCTTCGTAGGGACTTTGTCCGCGGCGCGTAAATCGACGTTCTATTCTCACGATCAATCCTCCTCACGCGGTAGGGTTGACTTGGCTATTCTGCCCTTTGGAATTGAAAGCCAGATAGAATCGTGTCTCCGCCATGTGGTCTCGTTTCTCATGCGATTTGGCAATGAAGTCAGCTTAGAGCCAGTGGCGGAGTAGCTACATATAGGGATTGGGAGGATTTGTCAATACTAAATATTGTGGGTTCACTGTGGAAAGAGGGGAAAACGTGTGGATAACGACCGGCGTCGGACCAGCGCCCTTCCCCGCGAATTACGCTCGACTTATCCACAGATTCGAGACGGCCATCGTCGCACTTTCTTCGGGGAAACGACTGACCATTTTGATCACGCCTTCAAAAACTGAGTCGACCGAGTTTCAACACGGCTTCGTCAACACCCTCGACTGGAATAAAATGCCCTCCTATTCCGACCACGACAACATGGACATCGATAATCTTGGTTTCAAAACGACAGAGCAGCCCCCAGTTTCGGCGAATTGTGTTCGGTCGTACTACCCCCTGTATAAGTTCCCGACCATGTGATCGAAAGATGTTTTGTATGACAGTTCGTTCTCTCTCCGGGGTCGAGGGATCCATATGCTCGATTGCCTGACTTAATTCCGACTGGATAAAAGCAAGATATTGGTCTGTCGTTGGATTCGTCAGTGCGAGAACGACAGCTATAGAAAGCCCTATGACCAGACACAACAATCGTACGAGACTCATCGCATTGTCCTAGAGAACACCGTTCTCTGTTGCAAAGATTCTGTGGTGCTTCCTGTTCCCCAATTTGTTTGACAAACTATTGTCACATGATTAGCCTACCGCGCAAGAACGGGTCGTCTCGCATAGCGCCCGCATTACTCTATGCAGGAGGAAGATTATGTATGTGTGGAGCAAGCGTCTCGTCACGGCATTATTGGGAGTATTTCTGTTGCTACTCGGCATTTTTCTCGTCCATGGTGCTCCGGACACGGTCAGCGGCCTCAAAATTCACACAACTCGATGGATAGCGCTCAACTATGTGGGGTTGGTGATCTGGGTGTTTGTGTGGATGATTGATCAAGCACGCATGCGAGCGAAGAACGTCTGGATTTGGCTCGTCCCCTTTCTTCTGGCCCCTCTTCCAACACTGATGCTGTTCGTTCTGTATCTCCAACGCAGACTGAAGCCGTTATAGATTATCCGACGTCGCACGCTGATCTGGACGCCGAAAGTCGTGACACGCCTGAAGTCTCGCTCTTAGGACCCACACCAACCACACGCCTGGCAACGCGACCAGAAACGACAGGAAGAAGAATTGAATCCAGCCGACCATTGCGACTAACTCGGCCGATGGACGTCCGGAAAAAACCCGTCCGAGTGCCTCCAGAGACGAGAGCAAGGCGAATTGCGTGGCCGTATAACGATGATCACACAGCGACATGATCAAGGCGACAAACGCGGCGGTGCCCATTCCGCCGGTCAGATTCTCCACGACTATCGAGGTCGTGAGAGCTGTATAGCTCTTTCCCAACCAAGCGAGCCACATAAAACCCAAATTCGAGATCGCCTGCAGTAGGCCAAAGACCAGCAGCGACCAAACCAGTCCCAACCTCGCCATCGCTATGCCTCCGGCCAACGCCCCAATCAGCGTCGCCGCGAGGCCGATCCCTTTCACATACCCGACGTCGCTGATGGAGAATCCTACGCTTCCGATGAGAAAAGCAGTCTGGAGTGACGCAGCAACCGCATCACCAATCTTATACAGCACAATGAGCGTGAGGAGACCAAAAACGCCGGGACGAGTGAAAAGTTCCTTCAGCGGACCACCGATCGCCTCTCCGAGGCTCGCTGGCGCCCCGCGAGTGTCCAATGGTTCAGGACTGACAAGGATCGTCACGGCCCCCGTTGCCATTAAAGCGGCGAGCAAGAGATAAGTATTCTGCCAGCCAAGACGATCGGCCAAGACCAACGCACCCGCACTGGCGAGTAACAGCGCAAAGCGATACCCATTCACCCATACCGCTGCGCCGAAGCCGCGCTCCTCGGGGAGAAGTACATCGGTCCGATACGCGTCGAACACGATATCGAGCGAGGCGGAGAGAAATGCCACCAGCACAGCAAGGAGGCCCAGAAGGTCGGGTCGATCACTGGGACCGATCCATGCCATCAACGCAAGCCCCATGGCNACACCCAATTGCGTNACCAACATCCAGCCGCGCCGCCGGCCCAGCCANGGTAGCGTGACTCGATCCATGACCGGAGCCCAGAGGAACTTTACNGTGTATGGGAGCCCTACGAGCGTAAAAATCCCGATGGTTCTCAGATCAATCCCGACAACCGTCAGCCAGGCTTGGAGCGTACCGGCTGTCAGCGCTAACGGCAGACCAGAAGCAAACCCAAGAGGCAACATGATACCGATACGCCGGTTCGCAAGAATCTGAACAAGAGAAACTGGACTCATTAATTCCTCTTAGAATCGCTCACAGCCCAGCGTATCACTGGGCAAGAACCCACCATCAGAAGTTTTTGAAAATTGGACGAGAGATGGGACCGGCGTAGAAGAGAACGCTTGCCTGTGAGCTATGCACCGTCCACAGCTTCAGCAGGACTGTCCGTTAAAAGTGCAGGGCTTGTAGCGTAGGATGTCGAAATCGACGTTTTCTTGATAGATCCGCTCGTTGCCGTTGACCCCGTCTTGCTCAGGATCATTCCACATGGTGTGGTTCCACCAGTAGAAGAGAGGATGGGCTTCAGTCTGGTAGACTGGATTCCCAAAATTACTGCGTGCATATTCTCGCACCATCCGGCCCGTCACGTAATCGACCTGGCCGTTCCCTTGGAGCGAATAGAGCATGAGAAACAGGCGTGCTTCATGATCATAGAGCTCGTCGAGTCGAGTGCTCAAATCGGGCTCAACGGGAAGCACGTCTTTCGTCCACCCGCCTGACGCAGGCCACAAGAGTAGGAGACTCAGAAAGAAGCTGACGCCGAGGTACTGGGGAAGGTTCATGCTAGACACACCGTCTCGCCAAGGGCGGGAATTACATGCATAGTAGCATGAGATGACGAGGTCTTCAACCACCATGCGCCTTGTCGTCACCTGAGCAACCTCTCTATAATGTTCCTTCACATCATCGTTGTATGAAACGAGTCTCTCTCCATACGCTCGGGTGCCGGTTGAATCAGGCAGAAACGGCCGTGCTGGAATCGCGCCTGCGACGAGACGGTTATCGTGTCGTCGAATTTGGTGAGCCGACGGATTTGCTCGTCGTGAACACCTGCTCCGTGACTCAAGACTCAGAACGTACTTGCCGCTATGTCATTCGGAAAACGTTACGTCATTCTCCGAAAGCATTCGTCGCAGTCACCGGTTGCTACGCTCAAACCGGAGTCAATGAGTTGCGCGACATCCCCGGTATCGATCTCATCATCGGAAATCAATTCAAATGGGATCTGCCTTCGTTTCTTCCCTCCCCTGAGGCATTGAAAAAACAGGTGCGAGCGGACGTGATCCACACCAGAACGATCGACCGTGATGACTTCGTCTTGCCCGAATATGGCGAACCGGACTCCACAAGACCTCTGCTCAAGATCCAAGACGGCTGCAACGTCATGTGCAGTTTTTGTCTCATCCCGTTCGCCCGAGGTCGTGAACGAAGTCGCCTGCTGGAAGACGTGATACAGGAAGCCACACTGCTTGCTGACGGCGGATATAGAGAGGTTGTTCTGACAGGGGTAAATATCGGGCAATACCGTCAGGGAAACGTGGATCTTGTGGGATTGATCGAACGACTTGAGACGATTGCAGGACTTGAACGAATCAGAATTTCGTCGATTGAACCGACGACGGTCACAGACGCGCTCCTGCATCTGATGGCCTCGTCGTCAAAACTCTGCCCCTATCTCCATGTGCCGTTGCAAAGTGGAGATGACGAGATGCTGGATGCTATGAATCGTCCTTACCACGTGGCGGAGTTTCTCAACTTGATCGAACGCGCGGTTTCATTGATTCCCCGACTGGGACTAGGCACCGATCTCATGGTAGGGTTCCCGGGCGAAAGCGAGACCGCCTTCACGAACACGCTACGCGTGGCCAGGACTCTCCCCTTCTNCTACTTTCATGTATTTACCTATTCACCGCGACCAGGTACAGCTGCTACAAAACTTTCCCATCAGGTGTCGGTTCGAGTCGCCCGAGAACGGGCACAAAGAGTGGCAGAACTGTCACGACTAAAACGGTTGACCTTCGCGGAACAGCATATCGGCTCCGCCCAGCCTGTCCTCTTCGAATCAGGAAAGGTAGATGGTCTGAGGGTTGGAACAACAGCCAACTTTTTAAGGGTGGCGGTGGATTCGGAAATCAATCTTACGAATCATCTGAGGCGAGTGCTGATTACCGGAGCGTCAGATCGCTGGGCCGTTGGCCAGTTGACGGAAGATCATCGACAGGCTCAAACAGGGCCTCCAGCCATACCATGACCACCCATTCCTCACCACCTCTCATACATCTCGAAACGTTCGGATGTCAGATGAACGATTACGACTCTGAACTCGTTCGCTCTCTGCTCAAGCGGGAAGGGTTCGTGTTCACGGACGATCGCGAGCGCGCCGACGTTATACTCTTGAATACCTGCGCCATCCGTGAGAATGCCCATAACAGAGTTTATAGTCACCTCGCCGACCTTAAGCTTCTCAAGAAGCAGCGCTCGTTGGTGGTGGGAATTTTGGGTTGCATGGCCCAGAACCTGAAGGAAGAACTTACGGAGCACCAACCCCTGGTTGACGTTCTCGCCGGTCCTGACGCGTACCGCCAGCTGCCCATGCTGATAACCAACGCGATCCGGTCCCAAGAAGAAGGACTGGCTC
>AF_2010_repII_A1DRAFT_10000312_pt1 | contig 10494 bp, 10 predicted proteins | sample AmaForreplicIIA1_FD_9195 | JGI IMG/M metagenome (IMG submission 9195)
CAGCGGCGGTCGTTCATTTCATGATAGATAGCAAATGGCCGCCCGCCGCTGCCCCCTATGCGGCGATCGGCAGCCACGCTACTCACCAAAGACCCTAATCTCCACGACCTTGCGCTACAAGGCACGTCTTGGGTCGAGGAATTCCACACGCAATAATTTTCTTAGTGCAACGCTTAAGCCAGCGCCAAAGGATCAACGATGTCCGGCTGTTTGAGGATGAAGATTTTGGCGTCACCCGCGTCGGTGACCGCCGTCAATTCCCAGCCCTCTCGGCCCAGATCATTTAGCTGATCTTGAAGTCCTTGGTGGCCTAAAACGTCGGCCCCAGCCTGGGCACCTACCGAAATAACGAAAAGCTGATATCTCCAAGTTGTCATTTTGCTGCTTCCTTTGCCCCACGCGGGGTTCTGTTCGGCGTTGGGCCTGATCGAGGTGATGCTTGGGCCGATACGACTACGCCAGCGGGTAAGCTAATGCTGACAGTGTTAGGTGGGCTGGCGGAATATGAGCGCCATCTCATCCTCACCAGAACCGCAGAGGGCCGCACTCGAGCGCAAGCTGCTGGCGTTCGGTTTGGTCGTAAGCCATCCCTTACCGCCTACCAACGCGCAGAAGCCCTTCGTCGTCGCGCTGCTGGTGAGACGCTCGTTGAGATCGCCAGGAGCTTCAACGTCTCTCACATGACCATCGCTAGGCTGATGGCGCAATAGAACAAGACTTTGGCGCACCAAAACATGACAGCGATCTCGTGCTCGGCCTACCACCACGGCAACGGAGGGGCGTTCGGGCAATGAAGGAAGCGTTGTCATGGTTTCGGACACAATAGTTTTCGGAATGCTTTTGGGACTGGCAGTGAGCCTTTGGTGTTGCGTGTATTACGTTGCCACTGATAGCGGCTTAAACCCTTGGCACGAGCAGCGCGAGCGCAATCGCAAGCGTAGGTACTGGTGAGCGTAGTCGGGGCGACTGACGTGGGCGAGGTCAGCGATGGCTTCGCCCACTTTGCATTTCGAGAGAGCGTGGCACTCACAATCAGGCGGGGCAGTGCTTGGTCGGGGCCGACTAGGACACTGCCCCTAACCATGACAAGGGGAAGTGAAGTCATGTCATGGCTAAGCTCAGCATACTGCCGCTAATGCCTTCGGTTAACCCTCATAACGAAAGTTGGCTACTGAACTTGGACCTGAACGCGTTAGGGTGGCGTGGAAACAAGTCAGTAGTCTTATAGATGACAGCAACTCTACTATCGCTCTCGGTATTAGTTGCGCAGGCACTACCGGGAATAGAAGGAGCGGGGCTGACCATTAAAGAGGTGATAGCCGTTACCTGCGCGCTGTTGAGCGTGCTTGTGGTTGGGCTTTGGGTGCGCTCGCGCAGTAGCAAGCGAAAGTGAAAAAGAATTTGTGATCGCAGCGGCCCACTGAACGCCTTAATCGATTGCAGAAATGACGACCCCGACCTCGGGGGTGTCGGGGGATGGGGCCTAAGATCGGGGCCGGGCTCTCTGGAGAACCGGCCCTAATTTATGATGGCTGCAACATCAGAATATTGATTTAAAACAAAACGTATTGTGCGGCAGATGACATTGCTCGAAGGGGCCAGTTGATTGTGCTGACCCCTTTTCCGTTCAATCCTATTCTTCATGTTCAATAGCTTTTGTAGGTGGGATCAACCTACGCTCAACAATCAGAACAGCCTTTTCAAGTCTACCAGCAAAACTCTCATCATATGTGATGCTCATCGAAGACGGCTTCTTCGGATATTCATAGGGTGCAGCCTCAATCGCTGCACGCAACCTTACCGACAGCGGAAGCTCGTCATTCAGATAAATCGCCTGCAAGAATTTTCGTTATTGGCGCGCCGGTTATTTGTTGCCGGTTATTGCGTCGATATGGTCGGCCCACTTTTGCAACGCCGTTCGCATTTCATCGGCGTATCGGGCGCGATTATAAATTCCGGCCACACCAGCCTTGTGACCACTCACATGATTAAGCACGGCTTCGATGATGTGAGGCTGCACACCAAGCTCAGCCATTCCAGTGGCGGCAGTCCTGCGAAGATCGTGCAAGCGCCAAGGTGCAATCCCCAATCGACGGTCTAATCTCGCCTTGCCCTTATCCCAATTCTTAAACCCCTCCGTTTTGCTGAAGAGAGAAGCGCGTCGGGGTTGGCGGGACAAGATCGCCAAGGCTTGGCGGGAGAGCGGGAGTTCGTGCTTGCGCTTGTTCTTAGTCCGATGTGCGGGCAGGATCATTATCCCTTTGGCAAGATCAACTTCCCCCCATTGCAATCCGCCAATCTCATTTCTCCGCTGGCCGGTGAGCAAGAGCAGTCGCACAATGTCAGCGAACCGATCATCGCCAAGGGTCCGCCAAAGCTGACGCAGTTCATCTTGCGTCAACACTCGTTCTCTACTCCCGCCCTCGTTGACTTTGGCTGTGCCTTCGACTGGATTAGCGTCAAGCAATCCCTCAGTGATCGTCCAACCAAAGAACGCGCTCAATGCACTACGAGCGCGATTACGGGCCACTGGACCTCTAGCCCGCTCTATCTCCCCCAACACTAGCGCGACTGCGCGCCGGTCGATGTCGGTGAGGCTCAGCTTGGCCAAGGCGGCGCAATGGACAGTGAGAAAGCGCTTGATCTTCTCCAATGAGGATGGTCGGAGCCCGCGCTTGCGTTCGAGATAGCGCTCGACCTCTGAGCCGAAGGTTTCAGAGAGTGATTTGGCGATGGTCTCATCGCCACTAAGAACCGCACCCAACAATCGAAGCGCCTCAGTGCGAGCAGTATCAGGTGTCCAGGGTGCACCATGTCGGCCAATCGACTTCATGATCTGCGAACCCTTGTGCCGATACCGAAGATAATAAAAGACGCCTTTGGTTTGCCGACGCGCGCCAAAGCCATTGATGGTCGTATCCCAAAGCCAGCCTTCTAAATCGCGGAGCGATGCGATAGTGATCCTGCCAGTTGCCATTCCCGCTATCTCTGCTTGCTAACTGCTTGCTAACTGCTTGCTGAACAGACTGATAGATGAGCCGAACACGTCGGGGATTTAGCAAGTGATTAGCAAGCGAGCAAGCCCGAACTCAGGTCGGGAGGATGTCGGCGGGTGGCGGCTGGTGACGGTGAGGAAAGGACGATGGAATGGGCGTAAGTTGGGTAGTTGTAGCGATGGCTCAGGGGTTGCTCAAACCCCCTAAGACGTGTTACGCGAACCCGTAAGCTTGGGGATTCCCATGCCTCGTCAGCTGCTTCGTCCGCTCATCATCGCGCCCTCGATCCTGGCCGCCGATTTCGCAAAACTCGGCGAGGAGGTGCACGCCGTCGATGGCGCCGGCGCCGACTGGATCCATGTCGATGTCATGGACGGCCATTTTGTTCCGAACATTTCCATTGGGCCGGATATCGTCCGCGCCATCCGTCCGCACACGAAGAAGATCCTCGATGTACATCTGATGATCGCGCCATGCGATCCCTACCTCGAGGCTTTCGCCAAGGCCGGTGCAGACATCATTACCGTTCATGTCGAAGCCGGCCCGCATATCCATCGTTCGCTACAGGCAATTCGCGCGCTCGGCAAAAGGGTCGGCGTGACCATGAATCCCGGCACGCCGGAGAGCTCAATCGAACACGTCATCGATCTGGTCGATCTCGTGCTGGTCATGTCGGTCAATCCGGGCTTTGGCGGCCAGAAGTTCATTCCGGACGCCCTTTCGAAGCTGCGCAATGTGCGCGCGCTCGTCGGCGCGCGACCGATCGATATCGAGATCGATGGCGGAATCACGCCGGAGATCGCGCCGGAAGCGGCGCGGGCCGGCGCCAATGTCTTTGTCGCGGGTTCCGCCGTGTTCAAAGGCGCGATCGCGGAATCTTATCGGGCCAATATCGCGGCAATTCGTAACGCAGCAGCTCTAGTGCGAGGTGAAGCAGCGTGACGATTCCGCGCTACACGCGTCCACTGATGGCGGCGATCTGGTCGCCCGAGACCAGATTTCGCATCTGGTTCGAGATCGAGGCGCATGCCGCCGATGCCATGGCGGAGCTCGGGATGATCCCGAAGGACGCCGCCAAGACGATCTGGGAAAAAGGTAAGGCCGCGAGATTTGATGTCGCGCGCATTGAGGCGATCGAGCGCGAGGTCAAGCACGACGTCGTCGCCTTTCTCACCCATCTCGCCGAGATCGTGGGCCCGCAAGCGCGTTTCGTCCATCAAGGCATGACATCATCTGACGTGCTCGACACCTGTTTTAACGTTCAGCTTGTGCGCGCCGCCGATCTCCTGCTCGCCGACATCGATGCGCTCAACGCCGCGCTTGAGCGGCGCGCGCGCGAATACAAGCTGACGCCGACGATTGGCCGCTCTCATGGCATTCACGCTGAGCCGACCACTTTCGGGCTAAAGCTCGCCTTCGCGTTTGCGGAATTCACCCGCGCGAGACAGCGCATCGAATTGGCGCGCAAAGAGGTGGCAACCTGCGCGATTTCGGGCGCGGTCGGCACTTTTGCTCAAGTCGATCCGCGTGTTGAGGCCTATGTGGCAAAAAAAATGGGCTTGGTGGTCGAACCAATCTCCACGCAGATCATCCCGCGCGATCGTCACGCGATGTATTTCGCGAGTCTCGCAGTCGTCGCCGCCTCATGCGAGCGCCTAGCGACCGAAGTCCGCCACCTCCAGCGCACCGAGGTTCTGGAGGCCGAGGAGTTCTTTGCCGAAGGGCAAAAGGGGTCTTCGGCCATGCCGCACAAGCGCAATCCGGTCCTGTCCGAAAACGTGGTCGGGCTCGCGCGCATGGTGCGCGCCTATGTCGTGCCGGCCTTGGAAGACGTCACGCTGTGGCACGAGCGCGACATCTCCCATTCCTCGGTCGAGCGGATGATCGGGCCGGACGCGACGGTGACGCTCGATTTCGCACTGTCGCGTCTTGCCGGCATTATCGACGAACTGATCGTCTATCCTGACAATATGCGGAAAAACTTGGACCGGCTGGGCGGGCTTGTTCACTCGCAGCGCGTGCTGCTGGCACTCACGCAAAAGGGCGCGGCCCGCGAGGATGCTTATCGGCTGGTCCAGCGCAATGCGATGAAAGCCTGGGCTGGCGAAGGCGATTTTCTAAACTTGCTAAAAACCGACAAGGACGTGCGCAAGCATCTGAGCGAGGCCGAGCTTGCCTACAATTTCGACCTCGATTTTCATTTCGCGCATATCGATGCGATTTTTCGCCGTGTTTTCGGCCGATCGTGAGCGAGGCAATGGGGGCACGTCCGGCGATTCTGGTGTTCGATTCGGGGCTTGGCGGCCTGACCGTCTATCGTGAAATCATCGCGACGCGCCCGGACGCTGATTTCGTCTATCTCGCGGACGATGCCGCTTTCCCCTATGGCGCACTCACTGAGTCCGATCTGACTACGCGACTGGTCGCTCTGCTCGGCGAAGTAATCGCCACCCACCCGCCCAATCTCGTCGTGATCGCCTGCAACACTGCATCGACCATTGCGCTACCAGTGCTGCGCAAGAAATTTGCCGTGCCATTCGTCGGCACGGTGCCGGCGATCAAGCCCGCTTGTGCTGCCTCGCGCACGCGGCGCGTCGCCGTTCTTGGCACTGAGGCCAACTGTGAAACGCGAATATACCCGCGCACTCATTCGCGACCACGCCCAGGGCTGCACGGTCGATCTCATCGGCTCCAACAAACTCGCGGCCTATGCTGAGGCCGAGTTGTACGGTCGGCCGGTCGGCGATGCGGCTTTGCGCGCCGAGATTGCCCCCTGCTTTCGTGACGACGGCAGCCGGACCGACACCGTCGTCCTCGCCTGTACCCATTACCCGTTGCTGACCGATCGCCTGAAGGAGGTTGCGGCCTGGCCGGTAAACTTCATCGATCCGGCGCCGGCTATTGCGCGCCGCGTCATTCATCTTCTTGACGGCGCGGCGAGCTTCGCCGGCAAAGGAGCGGCGCGTGCGATTTTTACATCAGGCCGGGCGCCTAGCGACATTCTGGCGCGATTTGGCATTGGCGCGATGACCGCGGCCGTGCCGGTTTGACACCATGCGGCTTTCGCCTTAGAAACCGGCCACTTCGCGGGCCCGATGGGCCCGCGTGGTGTTTCGCGACCCGTGGTTTAGACCGGCGCTTCGGCGCTAAACCTGTCGGTTCCCGGCATAAAGCCTAAGGAACAGAGGAGGGCGCGATCCTCGAACCAGCACGGCGCAATCCGGCTTTCGGTTTCGGCAAGCATCGTGCCGCACTTGTAACGAACAGCGAGGACGCGATGACCAAGCGCCATCAGGCGAAGTACAAAATCGACCGGCGGATGGGCCAGAACATCTGGGGCCGGCCGAAGTCACCAATCAACAAACGCGAATACGGTCCGGGCCAGCACGGGCAGCGACGCAAGGGCAAGCTTTCCGACTACGGCGTGCAACTGCGCGCCAAGCAAAAGCTCAAAGGCTACTACGCCAACATGTCGGAGCGACACTTCCGCGGTATCTATGAAGAGGCCCGACGGTTGAAAGGCGACACCGGCGCTCACATGATCGCGCTGCTAGAACGCCGGCTCGACACCGTTATCTATCGCGCCAAGTTCGTTCCCACGGTTTTCGCAGCGCGCCAGTTCATCAATCACGGTCACATCAAGGTAAACGGCAAGCGCGTGACGATACCAAGCTTCCGGGTCAAGATCGGAGACCTCGTCGAGGTCAAGGATAAGTCAAAACAGCTTGCGCTGGTCTTGGAAGCCAATGCGCTCGCGGAACGCGACGTGCCCGACTATATCGAGGTCGATCACTCGAAAATGACGGCGAAACTCAATCGCGCGCCGGCTGTGGGCGACGTGCCCTATCCGGTGATGATGGAGCCGCATCTCGTCGTGGAATATTACTCGCGCTAGCGTTCCCTCCGAGCACGCCTACGCGATTCCGACGGGACACTGATTCTCGCCGATGTGCCAGGCTGCGCCAGCGGCTGCACTTATCCCCAGGGCGTTCTATCATCCAATATGCCCGTAAATGCAGACGATTCGCGGGCGCGTTGCGTTCGTGGCCGTCCGCGACTTGAAAAGCTGCCTATTTTAGTTAGGTTGACGCTGCAAATTGTCGCAATTCGCGTGCGTTGCGTGCGTAACGGCTGGGGCTTCCTCACTGATTGGGAGAACGCACATGGACGCGTTACAAAGAATCAAAGGCTGGATCGGGTCACTGACTGAAATCGGGTTGATGCTGCTTGCGCTGGCGATCGTTGCGGCGCTTCTGGTCGGCGCCAACCTGCCGTTCTTCGGCAATGTAACCAACAACATCATGGCGCTGGTCAAAGCGCTCGGCGACGGCGGACTCGTAGGGCTGATCACGCTCGGCGTGATCCTGTGGCTGTTTGCGGGACGGAAAGTGGCCTGAAGCACTACGCAGGCCTCGCGACACGCCGATAAAATTCGCTTGGCGTTCGGGTGGAGAAGATCCTCCACCCGGCGCTGCGGGAATATGACCGCGGGCTAGAGTTGGTTCTGGCCCGTCAGCACCCGCTCTATGAGGGCGTGCTATGCTGGATTATCTGCAAAAGGCCAAACAATACCTTTGGGTCTTCGTCGAAATCGGCTTTTTGACGGTTCTCTCCGTCATTTTGATTTATTTGATTCTTGGACCCGACTCGTCGGGTGTTTTTGTTTCTGGAGTTGCAAACAACGTACTGAAATTTGCGGCGGCCGTTCCCGGACAGAGCCTGGTCGGTTTGGCATTGGTCTTGGCGCTGGTTGTACTGCTCGCAAATCGGATGCGGTAATCGCGCCCGCTGCGCGCGGTGGAACGGGCAAAGCCGGCTATGCGGCCGTGTTCTCCTTCACCGGAATGCCTTTGTCCTTGAGCAAGGATTGCAGCTCGCCAGCCTGAAACATTTCGCGCACGATATCACAGCCGCCGACGAATTCGCCCTTGACGTAGAGCTGCGGGATCGTCGGCCAATTGGAATAGGACTTGATCCCGCTGCGCAGATCGTCGCTCTCCAAAACGTTGAGGCCCTTATAGGGAACGCCCAGGTAATCGAGGATCTGCACGAGCTGTCCAGAAAAGCCGCACATCGGAAATTGCGGCGTGCCTTTCATGAACAGCACGACGTCATTTGCCTTGACCTCATTATCGATGAATTGCTCGATGCCCATCACACTCGTCCTTGTTGGGGGCGCTCGATATTCGTCCGGGCGCCGAATCCCATGCTCATGGCCATCGATATATGTAGTCCAAACCGCATGCAAAACCTATGCCCGCGAACCATACCCGCAATGCATGCAAAAATCCTGGAACTTGCGAATCCGCCTAAGGTGTTGCCGCCTCGCGGGGCACAGCAGGCTGGCCAGCATTGTCAGCGCTCGGGAGTACCGGTCTGCAGCGCCAACGCGTGCAGCTTGCCGCCCATTTCGCCCTTGAGTGCCTCATAAACGATCTGGTGCTGCTGGACACGCGACTTGCCGCGAAACGACTCGGCAATGACCGTAGCGGCGTAGTGGTCGCCGTCGCCCGCCAGGTCGCGGATGGTCACCTGGGCATCCGGTATCCGCGCTCGGATCAGCCGCTTGATATCGCTCGCGCTCATGGGCATGGGAGTTTGCCGCGGGGTTGTTTGGGTCTTTGCATGGCCGCGCACTGAAAACTCTGCGCAATCTGCGACCACAATGCGGCGCGGTCGGCCAAGCGTCAATCCAGGGGGTCTTGGGGGCGATAGAGCGGCCTCAGTGCAGATCGGCCATATAGGCCGGCAACCAAGCCTCGAACCGCTGCTTGAGGTCGGCGACGCTAATTGGGCGCTCGCCCTCGAGCGAAACAACGGCGCCCCCGGTGGCGCCGACGGCAGCAATCGGCACGCCCGCTGCACTGGCACGTTCGAATATCGGCTCGGTCAGTTTCGCAGTGACCATGTAACGCGCTTGGTCCTCGCCGAACCAGAAAGCGTGGGCGGGAACCTTGCACGCGGTCTCCAGGACCGCCCCGATGCCGGATGCGATCGCCATTTCCGCCACAGCCACGAGAACACCGCCATCGGAGACGTCGTGCGCGGCGGTGACAAGGCCGTCGCGGATCAAGCTGCGCACGAAGTCGCCATGCCGGCGCTCGGTGGCGAGATCCACCGGCGGCGGAGCACCCTCCTCCCGCCCGCAAACCTCGCGCAGATACACCGATTGCCCCAGCCAGCCGCGGGTCTCGCCAACGAGGAGGATCGCATCGCCCTCGCGCTTGAACGCAGCCGTCATGGATTGGGTGAATTCATCGAGCAGTCCGACGCCGCCGATCGTTGGTGTCGGCAGAATGGCGCGGCCATTGGTTTCGTTATAGAGCGAGACATTCCCAGACACGACTGGAAAGTCGAGCGCGCGACAGGCCTCGCCGATGCCGCGCACACAGCCGACGAATTGACCCATGATCTCCGGCCGCTCCGGATTGCCGAAGTTGAGATTGTCGGTGAGCGCCAGCGGCTTCGCACCGACTGCGCTGAGATTGCGCCACGCCTCGGCGACCGCTTGCTTGCCGCCCTCGAACGGATCGGCCTCACAATAGCGCGGCGCCACATCGGTGGTCAGCGCCAAGGCCTTGGGACCCTGGTTGATGCGCACGACCGCGGCATCGCCGCCCGGCCGCTGTACGGTGTTACCGAGAATAACGTGATCGTACTGCTCCCAGACCCAGCGCTTGCTGCACAGATCCGGCGAGCCAATCAACGCTTTGAGTGCGTCCGCGATCGCAACCGGCGGCTTGACGGCGGCAGGATCAAGTTGAGCCTGTTTGCGCAGTTCGGCAAATGGCCGTTGATAGACCGGCGCTTCGTCACCCAATTCCTTAATCGGCAGATCGGCGACGATGCCGCCGCCGTGGCGCACCACGAAGCGCTTGCCGGGAGTAGTCTCGCCGACGACGGCGAAATCGAGTCCCCACTTGCGGAAAATTGCCTCGGCTTCTGCTTCCTTTTCCGGCTTGAGCACCATGAGCATGCGCTCCTGGCTCTCTGACAGCATCATCTCATAAGCGCTCATGCCGGTTTCACGGCACGGCACTTTGTCGAGATCGAGCACCACGCCGAGATCGCCCTTGGCGCCCATCTCCACCGCCGAGCAGGTTAGCCCGGCCGCACCCATATCTTGAATGGCGATGACGCAGCCCTTGGCCATGATTTCGAGGCAGGCTTCGAGCAACAGCTTTTCCGAGAACGGATCGCCGACCTGCACGGTTGGCCGCTTCTCCTCGGCATCTGCGCCGAATTCGGCCGACGCCATAGTCGCACCGTGAATGCCATCGCGGCCGGTTTTCGAGCCGAGATAAACGATCGGCATGCCGACGCCCGTCGCCTTGGCATAGAAGATCTTGTCGCTTTCGGCGAGGCCCACCGCCATCGCGTTGACGAGGCAATTGCCGTCATAGCGTCGGTCGAAGCGGACTTCGCCGCCGACCGTCGGCACGCCGAAGGAGTTGCCGTAACCGCCGATTCCGGCGACCACGCCGGCAACGAGCGCGCG
>AF_2010_repII_A1DRAFT_10000313_pt1 | contig 10430 bp, 11 predicted proteins | sample AmaForreplicIIA1_FD_9195 | JGI IMG/M metagenome (IMG submission 9195)
AAGTTCTCGATCACGAACTTCTAAGTGAAAATGAGCGAAATCCAGGGGGGAAATATGCCCTGCCACCGCTTCAAGGCAGCATCTCCGCAAGCCGTTTTAGCTTGGCCGGGGCGCTGCCGGGTGGACTTGCCGGCAGCCAACTGGCCGTTGGTACTGATCGCAAGAGCGGCTTCGGCGGCGTACAGGTACCGATTCCGCTATTGGAAGGCTTCATCCCGGTAGACTTCATGGTGCAAGGCAGACCCGGTGGCGTGGCCATCTATCCCAGAATCCGCACCGGCCAAGACAAAAACGAAGATCCAGAGCTATATCGCTAGAGAGAATGGTTTTGGTGCAACAAGACCTCCGTTCGCGATCCTAAGCAGAAGGCCCGAGCCATCCCTAACCGCCTCCTACATAGAAGCTGCCTGGGCGAAAGGAATGGATACACTTGATGGGTAAGTCAATGAAATTATCGCTTAGAATCGTCACGGTCAGTATTCTGGTTCATTTCTGTGTGTTGGACCCCGTATTCGCCCAGGAGCTTAGAAGGATCCGCATCGGCTACCCCTCGCTTAGTTTCAGACAAAGCAACGTTTGGGTGGCCAAAGAAACTGGACTTTTCAAAAAGTACGGGTTGGATGTGGAGCCGATCTTTCTCCGCGGCGGACAAATGGCTACCCAAGCTCTGGTTGCCGGCGATCCCCCCATCGTAAATATCGGTACCGTAGTCCAAGCCAGTCTCGTGGGCTACAACCTCGTGCTGGTGGCGGCAGTTGAAACTAACTACGATCAGATAGTCTTCGCGCGGCCCGGCATAACCAAACTAGAGCAGCTCAAAGGAAAGAGATTCGGCATCAGTGGGTTTGGCTCGGCAACCCATTACGCGTCTACTATCTTGGTCAAGCACCTCAACATCGACCCCAAAGATCTGCAACTTGTTCCCGGGGGCCCCGACGCGGAGCGGCTAGCTGCCTTGTCTGCCGGAAAGATTGACGCCACGTTTTTTAGTTCGTCCGGCGCCCCGATGGCCAGAAAAGCTGGTTTCGTTGAACTGCTTCAGATTGCGGATCTAGGGGTGGAGGTTCAGGGCAACGGGTTTGCTACCTCGCGCGACTACATCAAAACCAATCGCGACATTGTGAAATCTGCGCTAAAAGGTTTTGTTGAAGCGATCTATTTTATTTACGCCAACAAGAAAGAAACGCAGAAAGTCTTCGCCAAGTATATGCGCACCAACGATCCGGCCGTGCTCGAAGAATCCTACGAAGGCTATGTTAAGATGATTCCCAAGAAACCCTACCCGACTCTCAAGGGGATTCAATTCATGCTGGATATGCTCGCGGAGAAAATGCCGCAGGCGAAAACGGCGAAGCCCGAACAATTCGTCGATCTGAGCTTCTTGCAAGAATTGGAAAAAGAAGGATTCTTTAATGAAATGATGAAAAGATATCCAACCAAATAGAAACGGACATGGAGTAATAACTCCAACACTCTATGCCATTTTGAAAGGAGAAACGCATGGCAACAAAAACTATTCAACCAAAGTCTCTGAGCGATCCGCGACCCAGATATTCCCACGGTATTGTTGCTGAAGGCGGCAAGTTGCTCTTTATCGCCGGGCAAACAGCGTCTGATAAAGATGGCAATGTCGTCGGGAAAGGCGACATCGAAGCGCAAACACGTCAGGTCTTCAAGAATTTGACTGCGGTCTTGCAAGAGGCCGGCGGCACTCTGGACAATATAGTTATGACGACCACGTACATTGTCGACAGACAGTATCGCGAAGGCTACAATCGAGTGCGCAAGGACCAATACAAAAAGGATCCCCCAACGAGCACGCTCGTGATCGTCAAAGGCCTGGCCCACGAGGACTACCTGATCGAAATCGCCGGGATCGCTGTTCTATAATTGTGAAGGTCACGGTTCTCGACGACTATCAGCGCGCCATCGCGGGGACTAAGGCCCTCGAGCGCCTACGGCAAAATGCGGAAGTTCATGTTCTAACCGAGAAGCTCGCCACCGAGGAAGACCTCATCCGGGCGCTCAGAGGCTCGCAAGCGATTATCCCGATCCGCGAGCGCACCAAATTTCCAGCATCTCTGCTCCGATGGCTTCCAGATCTCGAATTTATTTCTCAGACGGGAAATCACGCCTATCATATAGATATTGAAGCCGCCACTCGCGTGGGCATTGTCGTCGCCTTGGCGCCGGGCGGAAACAGCACCACCGAGTTGACTTTCGGTCTGATGATCGGCGTCATGCGTCGCATCCCGCAAAGCGATCAAGCCATGCGACGCGGCGAATGGCCACTGGTCCTCGGCTATGTTCTACGGGGAAAAACCTTGGGGATCTTGGGGCTAGGCAAGATCGGTACCGAAGTGGCTGCGATTGGCCGCGCCTTCGGCATGAAGGTGATAGCCTGGGGACCGACGTTGACCGCTGAGCGTGCGGCACAGTCCCAGGCGACTTTTATGGACCTTGATGATCTTTTGCAACAAGCCGACGTTGTCTCGGTACACCTCAAGCTCTCCGATAAAAGCAAGGGTCTGCTCAACGAGAGCCGGCTTCGCATGATGAAGAAATCCGCTTACCTTATCAACACCGCCCGCGGCGCCATTGTGGACGAAGGAGCGCTGGTGAATATTTTAAGAGAACGCGCCATCGCCGGGGCCGCTTTGGATGTTTTCGTCAACGAGCCTTTGCCGGACAAGCACCCCTTGCTGAGACTGGAAAATATAGTGATGACTCCTCACCTGGGTTGGCCAACGGATTCGGGCTTTGCCAGTTTCGCGGAAAACGCCGTGGATAATATTCTGGACTACGCGCAGGGTAAATTGACTCGGGCCATAAACCCCGAGGCGCTGCAAAACCGCATCCAAGACGGCAAGAAGCTCTCGTTTCGTTACTAGCCGTCAAGCGAATCAGCCGGCGCTTATCTTGGTGCGGTACATCAGATTATTCCGCTCATCAAAAAATTCTACCAAAGCGTACGAAGGCTGCTGCGTAGGATCGACCGTTATTTTGGCGAAATTAAAAGTCTTGTTGGAGAAAAATTCAAATCTCTTGGCCGTGCCGTTAGTAATAATGTTCACAGGGGCTGCCAACGGCCCCGCGGTGATCTCTTTGACGCCCTTTCCCCGAGGAATTAGACTTACCGCGGCATAGTGGAGATCGCCGCTGAGAAATACGACACCGCGAATTTTTTGCCCTGCGATGAAATGAAAAATCTCGCTTCTTTCCTCTGGGTAACCGTCCCAGCGATCACTCCCTCCGCCATACATCGGCACCGAGGTTCCAACGAACTTAAAAAGCGCTGTGGATGAACTTAACCCGTCCAAAAGCCATTTTTTCTGCTCTTTCCCTAGCATTGTCCCCTTCTTAGGATTGCGATATTGCCGCGTGTCCAGAAGAAACAACTCTAAGGCTTGCCCCCAGCGAAACGAACGATAGATCCGCTCCGGCTCATCGGGATTCCGTCGGACTGGCCAATAATCAAGAAAAGCTTTCCTACCGATTGGAGCAAGCGGGTTTTCCGGCAGATAATTGTCCTCCACTTCATGATCGTCCCAAACCACGTACCAACTGGTTTCAAGGAAACATCGCTGGCTGGCGGCGTCATCGCGGTTGGCTCGGTATTTAGCCCAAAATTCTTCCAGTCGATGAGCAGTGCCGCCGCGGTCCGCGTATATGGTATCGCCAAGGTGAAGGCAAAAATCGGGATGTTGGGCGCGAATGGCGTCCATGATTATAAAAGGCTTGTAGCCTTCTCTAGTGTCAGCACTAAAGCAGAACTGCACCACGGCTCTATCGTCGGGCTTCGGAGCTGTCACAAAACGAGCGATCGGGCCNGGTTTTCTCCCGGCAATGCATGCCCGGTAATAGTAGACGGTCCCAGGTTCGAGCCTTTCCAGTTGGAATCGCGCTGTGTTGTCTGCGTCCCCTTCAACCGTGATTGCATCGGTTGCCATAAACTCACTCAAGGCTGGGTCCTTGCTGTATTGCAGACCGACTCGCGTTGCATTCTCCGCTCGTAGCCATACCACCGCGCCATCCGGGGTCACGTCGCCAGCCACATAATCAAGCCAAAGCCCTGTCTCCTGATCGACAGCCGTTACAACCGGCGCGCAGGCTGATTGGCTCAATAAAAAAGGCACGGCCGCCCCCAAGCGCCCGGCGATGGCAAGGAATTCTCTGCGACTAAGTTTCATTTCAAGCATGAAACCTTGCCCAAGTGAGTTCACCGAACCAACCAGCAAGAACAGGAAAAAGGAAACTGGCCGCGATGCAGGCGGCTACAATCCCAAGAATGGGTATCTCCCACATAATGATGTGCTGAAGCCCAAACAGAGACCAAACCGTCAAATAAGAAATCAGCGCGCCGACTCCAACACCGACCTTAAAAAGCGAAGCCAGGATAGGAAAGTGTGTCATGGGCGGCCGGGAGTCACGCTGCCTGAAACATACCGATCATTATACTTCGTACACCGGAGGCTTCTCCATCCATTTTAGAATGAGCTCCTGGGGAACAACTGCTTGAATCAGACCGGCGAGAGTAAATGCCGCGACCATGCGCCGCGTGATTTCCAAAATAAGGGAACCTGTGGCGTTGAGCTCCCGACCGGCGGCATGCGGCGATTTCGAGTATACGAGGATAAGCACAATCACAGCGGCCGCCATCATGATGATAGTCGAGGGGTTCATAGATCTCCTCAAGATGAGACTGCATTTTTCCAGTAATGGCATGCGCCGGGCTTTAATCGCGAAGCGTGATTGGGACTGTAATGGGACGGCGCAGATTTTTCAAGCAGCCCGCGCTTTACCTTGCCCGGACTTTTGTCNGTTTGGCCTTTGAGGAAAGAAATAGCGCCCATAAAAGAAGCGAACCGTGACTGGAGAAACACCGAACTCGAAGAACAGGCGTCGCCTGTGTTGCGATCCAGGCAATTGTCTACAACAGGAAAAGAGACGTAGCAGTTAAAGCTTGGGAGAAATTATGCTCCGTCTTGGTGGGCCGCGCATCGATTGAAAATCCATATCGACATCGCCGCCCATTCCAGGCGCTGTGTCGTGCGGATTTGTCCTCGTGAGCAGACGCGGCGAAGGTTGGGGATATCGCCTAGCTATCGCGAAATTAGGGACGCTTTTGGACGAAGGTGAGAAGCAGGCTGTGCTTGAAGGTCAACGACTCGGAACGGCCATGTCGCCTTTTCTCGCGAGATCAAGCGAATAAACCGATTGCGGGCACGCACTATTGGCGACGCGCAGTTCGAGGGTAGTAGCGGATGAGCCATTCTTATCCATTTCAGGAGCATTAGGAATCGGTATTCCCACTTCTGCATCCTCCTGAGCGACACTAGGACCGGCGGGGATTTCTTTTTCTACTTTTGCTGTCGTGTCAGCGAGACTTTTGTTTGCCAACATAACAGATGACAAAAGTACAGTAGATACTAGGATCGCTATTGTTCTTGTTGCCATAGGTCAACTCCCCTGGACGATTGGTTGTGGTCACGGAGAGTGCAACGGCTGTACCGAAAAACCAAATCAGCAGGCAGAAGGAATTACAGAGAGAAGTAAGGAGTGTTGGCTCAGAAGAGTTGTAACCTGAGTCGCGGTCAAACCCGAAGCATGGTCTGGAAAATTACAATCGCCAATCTTGGCGCCCAGTTTTGTTCGTTGACGAGTGGCGCGACGGCTTATCAACTCAGGGCTTGACTATAAAAGAAGGCTCTTCTTCCGCCTTGGTCTTTTGCTGTGCTAGATAAAAGGCAAAGGTTTTTTGTACTAGCCCCGTGAGAAAAGAAACGTCCAGCGGCCCGGGATTACCTTCCTTGATCTGGATAGCTACGGCGAGAGCAAGTTTAGCAAGCTGTGCTCTTCCCGTCTCGAGAAAATAGAGCGCCATGTCCTCCATCCGGCGCAACATTCGTTTGCCCATTTCTCCAATGCAAAGAGCCGCAACGGCCTCACGCACGATGCTCGCCAAGCGTTCTTCTTTTTGCATCGGATTTAGTACGAGTCGGCTCGTTTGCGCCTCTTGCAACTGCAACAAGAACGACTGCGCAAAATCCTCGTCCAAGATCCAGAACCGTAGCTCTGGTTCGTCAAGTAGGCGCCGAGACAGCTCTCGCCAAGCTCCTTCGCCTACGACGTGTGCATCGAGTTTTTTATAAACGGGGTGATCCTGTGGTTTAGGCTTGCCGCTATGGAGCATCGCGCGCAGCTCATGGAAATTTTCCAATCCGGTCCGGCCTTGGGACTTCGCTTTCTCGAACCCTTCATAGATTATTTGATCGGCGTATTCCCAAGGAACCGCGATCATGGAAATCCCATGTTGTTGTTTGATTTCTTGAGCCATCTGCCGTAGCTCTTTGCGTCGAATCTGCGCTCCACTGACGCGCTGGAGCCCGTCGCGGTCACTTACCATCGCTTGGATCGTTTGCAAACCAAAGTTCGGCTGGGGCTTTACTATCCAAACCAAGCGGCCCCCCGTACCGTCAACAGCGGACATATACGCCTCAATCTCAGGTGGACGATTGAATGCCACCGACGCTCCAGCCTTAAGCGCCTCTTCCCGTGGAATGTCCAACCCTCTTTGGCCGAGCTTGAAAAGCGAGCGGCGGATTTCCTTCTTCAAGTCTTTGTCGACCGAACGTTTCTCGATTTCGGTAAGCAATTCTACGGAAGCGGCGTCGGCAATCTTACCGAGCGTAAAAACGACAGCCAGATCTCTCACATGACTGTTACCGAGTTCTTCTCTTAAGCGGGGCAAGAGAGCCGGCGTGGCGTCTTCGAACACCACACCCGATTGGCGCAGCTCTTCGAGACCTTTGTGTATTTCTGCTTCGTGAGACTTCTTTTTAGCCACTAAAAATTTCTCCGCTCATCGCAGTGGCGTAAATGGCTTCACGCCTTGGAAAGGTCGGAAAGTTTTCCCGCCCGCCCGGCGAACGCGAAATTTGGCCACTCCTCAACCTGAGCATCACGATAATTATTTCGGTACCATTGAGCGATCTCGCCGGCCGGGGCAAACCAAACCCTGCTGTGGCTCTTGGCGTAGCGAATGAACTCTCTTAGCAAGTGAGCACGGAAAGGCCTTCCCCCCACGAATGGATGATTGCCCCACATCATAAACTTCGGATCCGTCTCACCCTCTTCGTACAAACAATCGAAGCAATCCTTCCACATCTGCAGGAGATCTCTTGGCGTCCGCCCCGCGCGCTGATAACTCGCGTAGTCGTTAAGGTCGGCGAAGTAACCCAAGACCGTGACTTCCTTGTTTTTGATCTTGAGCGTATAGGGCGTTTCTTGATGCTGCGGATCCATCCAGTAGGCGTAGCCGCATTCAACAATAATCTCCGGAGTGTTCACGCTCGGGGCAATCCCGGTCGAAAGGTAGCCAGCTGGAGGTTTACCGACGACCTTCTTGACAATATCCACGGTTTTCTGAAGGTCTTTCTTCTCCTGGTCGCGCCTTTTCATGTAGCTGTAATCATGAATCCAAGTTTCCGTCCCGATCTCATGGCCATATTCGGCCGCCTCTTTGAAAATCTCAGGATAGTTTTGCACCGTAATTCCCGTAGGGAAGAAGGTCGTCTGGATTTTTTCCTTTTCAAAGATTTCCAAGAAGCGATAGATGCCGACTCGCTCCCCGAACTCACGGTCGGTTATGGCTCCCAAGTCTTTTTTGGTTAGCGCATTGCTTGGAAAACCCCGGCGGTTTTGCTGTTGCCGCGTCTTTGGACCGCCGAGGTCTTCCGGCCAAGTTTCAAAGGCTACACAGGGTGTGATCGCAATACGCGCCCCCTCGGGCCATTTAATCGGTTGTCGCCTGGGTCTAACTTTCATACTGCCTCCTTAGGATGAAAATCTCGATAGTCATGCCACACTTCTAAATAAGTTTCCAACAGTTTAGGAAACATCGGCTCACGCGGTTCGCTTCCCCTTGACTTGCATTGGGATGCCGGTTAATTGAATTAACTGACCCTGCACACGGAGGCGTAATTATGGCAGATAGCAAGATGATCGACTATCGCGTCGAGAACGGCATAGCCCTAATGGAGATTAACCGGCCACCGGTTAATAGCTACACGACAGATCTTTTGAAGGAACTCGACGCGGCGATCCTTGAAGCTCGTTTTGACGATAACGTTCATGCGGTTGTGCTTACCGGAAAGGTGGAGAAGTTCTTTTCCGCCGGTGCGGACATCAATATGTTATCCAGCAAATCGCTTTCCTTTAAAAACAACTTCGCGCTCCACGGCCATGAAGTTTTGATGCGCCTGGAGAATACTCCCAAGATTGTCATCGCGGCTATCAACGGACACGCGGTCGGCGGCGGTCTCGAAATTGCCATGGCTTGCGATATTCGGATCGCCAAGAAAGAAGGAGGCCGCGTCGGTCTGGCCGAGATTAATCTCGGCGTGATGCCTGGCATGGGTGGCACACAACGATTGCCGCGATTGGTTGGCAAAGCCCGCGCAATGGAGCTTTGCGCTACGGGAAAAACCATTGCTTTTGAAGAAGCGCTCGAGATGGGGCTGGTTCACTATATTTACGACAAGGAAAATTTCATGGAACAGGTGATGGACTACACCCGCCAATTTATCGTACCGAACAAAAGCAGTCTTGCGGTTGGCAAAGTGAAACGAGCTATCCAAACCGGGCTTGAGCTGTCGTTACCCGACGGTTTGGCTTTCGAAAGAGAGCTTCTTGCCCAGGCTTTCGGCAGTGAAGACGGTCAGGAAGGCGTGAAAGCCTATCTGGAAAAGAGAACGGCTCAGTTCAAAGGCAAGTAACCGAATTAGAGAGATATAGCTGGAGGTTAACTGATGGCAAAGATGTTAATTGGCGGAGAGCCGGTAGACTCCGTAAGCAAAGACACCTATGAAGTCCGCAATCCTGCCACCGGCGCAGTGGTAGACTCGGCCCCCAAAGGCAACGAGAAAGACGTCCAGCAGGCGATGCAAGCAGCTGAGGCTGCCTTTAAGGAATGGTCCGATACGACGGCAGAAGATCGCGGCAGCGCGCTCACTAACGCGTGCGAGTTGATTAAAAAGAATAGTGGTGAGATTGCGCAACTACTCACTCAGGAACAAGGTAAGACGTTATTCGAAGCTGGCTTGGAGATTCATCACCTGGTTCACGGTTTGGAGTTTTACGCCGGTCTGGCGTCAAAAGTCCGCGGCTCTCATGTGCCGCTGCCGCAAAAAGGCGCTTACGGAATGGTAGTCCGCCAGCCCATCGGTGTCTGTGGCGGCATTGTGCCGTGGAATTTCCCGCTCACTTTAATGGGAACTAAGCTCGGTCCAGCGCTTGCCGCGGGGAACACGATCATCATCAAGCCAGCTAGCACGACCCCATTGGCGACGATCCGGGCCATTGAATTGATCCAGCAGGCGACCTTCGGTGAAGGAAAGGCGCAAAAACAATTGCCCAAGGGAGCGGTGAATGTCGTTACCGGTCCCGGAAGCACTGTCGGTGAAGAAATTCTACGCAATCCGCGTATTCGCCGCATCGCCTTCACCGGCTCAACACCTGTCGGGCGGCACGTCATGGAAGTCGCCGGGCGCGAGATCAAACGGGTTACGTTGGAGCTCGGTGGCAGTGATCCCATGATTGTCATGGAAGACGCCAATCTCGACATGGCAGTAAAAATGGCGGACGTGGGCCGGTTTTTTAACTGTGGACAAATGTGCCTCGGAGTGAAGCGGCTGTTTTTACACGAGTCGATTGCCGAAAAATTTGTTGGTGGATTGGTAGAAATTCTTAAGAAGAAAACCGTCGGCAACGGCATGAGCAAAGAAACCAGGATGGGCCCGATTCACATCGAGTCTCAAAGACAAGAGATCGAGGAGCAGGTGGAAGATGCCAAAGCTCGTGGAGCGAAGACGCTTTTCGGCGGTGAGCGACCTAAAGGTGGCGACCTCGACAAAGGTTTTTTCTATCTGCCGACGTTGCTCAGCGATGTTCCCAATGATGCGCGCGTTACCAGGGAAGAAGTTTTCGGACCGGCGCTTCCCGTTTACACCTTCAAGAGCATCGACGATGCCATCGAGAAAGCTAACGCTTCGGAATTTGGGCTCGGCTCTTCGATCTGGACACGGAATCTGATTTACGCCAACAAAGCCATCGATAAACTCCAGGCCGGCAATGTATGGGTGAACTCGCTGCATTACGGTTACGACGAACTTCCGTTCGGCGGCGTAAAAGCGAGCGGCCTAGGCCGCGAGCACGGCCCCGAAGCTCTGGATTATTATCTCGAGCCTAAAGGCGTCGTCGTCGTAAACGTTTAAGCGCTTCACAACGACTAGAAAGGATGGGGGCCTCTCCAACCTCCCTTGGGTCCCATCTTAGAACCGCACACTAAATAAAAAACAGGGCCAGGATTTCTCCTGGCCCTGTTGTCTAACCTAATTTTCAAATTAATTTGCTTAGACTATTTTCCTCTG
>AF_2010_repII_A1DRAFT_10000319_pt1 | contig 10375 bp, 7 predicted proteins | sample AmaForreplicIIA1_FD_9195 | JGI IMG/M metagenome (IMG submission 9195)
CGTAGTGGCGATTTACAAATGAATTTGTAGAAGCGGCCGCCTTGAATTCTCATGTCGAGCTGAATGACAAAGAGTTGCGTGTGGGTACACACGCCACTAAAACTTCCCTCCCATGCTCCCCGCTTTCTCCCTTATTATCCCGTGCTTCAATGAAGCGTCGCGTGTTAGGGAGAGCCTGCGGGTCACGCTTGATTATCTGGCCGCCAACGCGCCGGAAAGCGAGTTGATCGTTGTAAACGATGGATCGACCGATGCAACCGGATCAATCACGCACGAGGTTTTTTCTCATGCGAAGGTTGCAACGCGTGTGCTGGAGGATTTTCCAAATCGTGGGAAAGGCGCTGCCGTGCGTTCGGGGCTGCTGGCTGCGCAAACACCAATCGGGTTGTTTTCCGACGCCGATCTCTCAACCCCGTTGAGTGAAATTCCAAAAGTAATCGAGCCCATCGCGAATTGTGATGTGGACGTTGCGTTCGGCTCGCGCGCGCTTAAGCGCAGCTTAATTGGCATTCATCAACCCTGGCGGCGTGAGTACGCGGGTCGCGTTTTTAATCTGCTGGTACGCGTGGCTACAGGCCTCCCTTTTTGGGATACCCAATGCGGGTTTAAGGCCTTTCGAATGGACGCCTGCCGTCCGATTTTCAAAGCATCGCGCGTCGACGGCTTCGCATTCGATGTGGAGTTGCTTTACCTAGCGCGACACGCCGGGTTGCGGATGCGTGAAATTCCGGTGCGCTGGAACCACGCCGAAGGCAGTAAAGTCCGCTTCTTCCGTGATAGTTTGTTGATGTTACGTGAAGTGATTTCGTTAAGGGGTCGCCGGTAGTTTATTTCGCTGTCCGAAGCGCGGCGCTGAGGTATTTGGAATCCGCGGGTGCACGCACGTCTCACGGAGCCGCGACTACAATGTTGCACTTCTTTTCTTTCCGGTGCTGCGGCCTAAATTGAAGCGTTCCGCTTTCTCACATTCATGCAGCCCTTTCGATTTCATCCTGCGGTCGCGCGCTGGTTCGATCAAACGTTCTATTCGCCGAGCGAACCACAAATCCTCGGCTGGCCAGCAATTCAATCTGGCCGGCACGTGCTGATCTCTGCTCCGACGGGTTCCGGCAAAACGCTCGCAGCGTTCCTTGCCTCGCTGGATGCGCTGTTCCGTGAAGGCGTCGAGGCTGATTTGCCGGACGAAACGCAAGTCATTTACGTCTCGCCGCTCAAAGCGTTGAGCAACGACATCCGCAAAAATCTTCAAGAACCGCTCGCTGGGATTCGCTCGCTACTGGGCCAAAGGAACGGCGGCGAGATCAATGTGCGCGCGGAAGTTCGCACTGGCGATACGACTGCTGCGCAACGACAAGCGCTAATCAAAAAACCGCCGCACATTCTCGTTACAACACCAGAGTCGCTGTATCTGCTTCTGACTTCGGACTCGGGCCGGCAGATGTTGAGCACGGCGCGGACTCTCATTCTCGATGAGATTCATGCTGTGGTAGACGATCGGCGCGGCGCGCATCTTGCCTTGAGCGTCGAGCGTTTAGCCGCGCTGGCAAAAAATCCAATCCAGCGGATCGGATTGTCAGCGACGCAGAAACCTATCGAAGAAGTCGCACGTTTTCTTGTCGGTGCTCGTGTGGTGGACGACGCTGGCAATCCCGATTGCGAAATCATCGATATTGGTCATCGCCGCGAAATGGATTTGGCGGTCGAGCTCCCGAAGTCACCGCTTGAAGCGGTGATGTCGAACGAAGTTTGGGAGGAAGTTTATCATCGCTTGGCGGAATTGATTCAGGCGCATCAAACGACGTTAGTTTTCGTGAATACGCGGCGAATGGCCGAGCGCGTAACCCAGCACCTGAGCGAACTGCTCGGCGCAGACGCGGTCACGTCGCATCATGGCAGTCTTTCCGCCAGCCTGCGCCTTGACGCCGAAGAACGCTTGAAACAGGGGAAACTCAAGGCGCTTGTTGCAACGGCATCGCTGGAGCTCGGGATCGATATTTAGGCTCAGTCGATCTCGTCTGCCAAATCGGTACGACGCGATCGATTGCGACGTTGCTGCAGCGGGTCGGTCGCGCCGAGCATAGACGCGGCGGTTTGCCCAAGGGGCGCGTCTTCCCGTTAAGTCGCGATGAACTCGTCGAGTGTGCGGCGTTACTGCGTTGTGTCCGTCGCGGCGAGTTGGATCGGCTCAGCATTCCGGAAAAACCACTGGATGTTCTCGCACAACAAATGGTCGCCGCGGCCTCGACTGAGGACTGGGATGAAAATGAATTCTTCAAGCTTGTCCGCTCAGCCTGGCCGTATCGAAATCTCACTCGCGAAGAGTTCGATGGCATCGTCAAAATGCTTGCCGAAGGTTTCAGTACGAAACGCGGCCGGCGTGCGGCGTTGATTCATCACGATGCGGTGAATCATCGAATCCGCGGTCGTCGCGGTGCGCGATTGACTGCACTTACGTCCGGCGGCGCGATTCCCGACAACGCCGATTATCGAGTGATTCTCGAGCCATCGGAAACGTTCGTCGGTACAGTGAACGAGGATTTCGCGGTCGAAAGCTTGGCAGGTGACATTTTCCAGCTCGGCAATGCGTCCTGGCGAATCTTGCGTATCAACTCTGGCGTCGTCCGTGTTGAGGACGCGAAAGGTCAGCCGCCGGGAATTCCATTTTGGCTGGGTGAGGCTCCGGCTCGTACGGTGGAGTTATCGCAGGCGGTATCAGATCTTCGCGTCGAAATCGAAAAGCTCCTGATTGATGGAAAAAATCTGGCTGTATGGCTTGGGCAAGAAATGCAGCTACCGGTTGAGGCTGCCCAACAAATAGCCGATTATTTCACAGCCACCCTCCGGTCGCTCGGCGTAATTCCTTCCCACGGAACTCTGATTATGGAGCGTTTCTTCGATGAATCGGGTGGGATGCAGCTTGTGCTTCACGCGCCTTTCGGAAATCGAATCAACCGTGCTTGGGGGTTAGCGCTGCGAAAGCGTTTTTGTCGTTCGTTCAATTTCGAGCTGCAAGCAGCGGCGACGGACGACGCCATTGTGATTTCGCTCGGCACGCAACACTCCTTTCCGTTGGAAGAGGTTTTTCGTTACTTGAATTCGAAAACAGTTCGCGACTTGCTCGTTCAAGCTTTGCTCGATGCGCCAATGTTCACCATTCGCTGGCGCTGGAATGCGACCCGCTCACTCGCGGTACCGCGGTTTCGTGGCGGCTCAAAAATCGCCGCGCCGCTTCAGCGCATGGAATCCGAAAATCTTTTGGCGGCGGTTTTCCCCGACCAACTCGCCTGTCTCGAGCATATCGTTGGCGACCGCGAGATTCCGGATCATCCATTGGTGAAACAAACAATTGGCGATTGCTTGACCGAAGCAATGGACATCGAGGGTTTGGAAGAGGTGTTGCGCAGGATCGAACGCAATGAGATCCGCTGCATCGCCCGCGACCTGCCGGAGCCGTCACCGCTCGCCGCCGAGGTCCTGAATGCGCGGCCATACGCATTTCTCGATAACGCGCCTCTAGAAGAGCGGCGCACTCGGGCCGTTTACATGCGTCGTGCTTCCGAAGGGAGCGGTAAGGATGGCCTTGGCAGTCTCGATGCAGCTGCGATCGACAAGGTGCAGAAGGAAGCATGGCCGGAGGCAACTAATGCTGATGAATTGCACGATGGGTTGATGTTGCTTGGTCTAATGACACCGCAGGAAGCAGCGGTTTCGACTCGTCGCGAAGGCAATGGTGCCGTTGCGGACGTCTTCTTGAAAGAGCTGGTTCTCTCCGGTCGAGCAACTCAATTTCGGCTCGGACAGAAAACGTTTTGGGTCGCTGCCGAACGTTTATCGAGTCTTCAAACCATTTATCCGGAGGCTACACTCCAACCTGAATTGGTCGCGCCAGAATCTACTCGCTCGCAAACTTTGGATCGCGCCGGCGCGATTCGCGAATTGGTTCGCGGAAGAATGGAAGTTTGCGGACCAATCACAGTTGGTGAGCTGGCAGACATATTGAGCTTGCAGCGCTTCGAAATCGACGCTGCACTCCTCGGGCTCGAAGCGGAAGGTTTTGTTTTGCGTGGCAAATTTCATGCCGACGCGACGGAACAGGAATGGTGTGATCGCCGGTTGTTGTCGCGAATTCATCGACTCACCATTGACCGGCTCCGTGCTGAAATTCAACCGGTCTCTCCAGAAGATTTTTATCGCTTTCTTTTCGCGTGGCAGCGCGTCGATCCGGANCATCGCGTTGAAAGTGCGGAAGGTTTGCAGTCGGTTCTGGAGCAACTTGACGGCTGCGAGTTACCGCTGGCTGCTTGGGAATCGGCCGTCCTCGCTACGCGCGTTAACGAATACGATCCGGAATGGCTTGACCGCCTTTGCTTTTCTGGCCGCGTTGGCTGGGGACGTTTGAGCCAGCCGCAAAATCTAAACGCACGTGGATTCACGCCGCTGCGGACGAGTCCTGTTGCGATTTATCAAAGGGAAAATCTCCAGGACTGGCTAGATCTGTCTCCGACAGATTCGGAAACTAAGCTTTCCGTTGTACCGCGAGCTGTTTTCGACGCATTGGTCCGCCGCGGTGCGCTTTTCTTCGCCGAAATCGTGCGACAAACTGGTTTGCTGACGTCTCAAGTCGAAGAAGCATTGTCTCACCTTGCCGCGCTTGGTCTCGTTACTTCGGATAGCTTTGATGGATTGCGTGCTCTTCTTGTTCCATCAAACAAACGTCCAACGTTTGGACGGAACCAGGGAAAACGCAGACGCAAAACGAATCTCGCCAGCATCGAGTTTGCGGGCCGCTGGTCCTTGTTGAGGAATCAGATCTCCCGTCCCCGATCATCTTCTAATGGCGAGTTTCCCAGCCCGCCTTCGCGCGATGGAGCCATTGAGAAATTCGCACGAGTGTTGCTGCGCCGTTATGGCGTTGTGTTTCGAAGTTTACTTGAGCGCGAGAGCCTTGGAGTATCCTGGTATGGTTTGAGCCTCACTTACCGGCGTTGGGAGGCGCGCGGCGAAATTCGCGGTGGTTACTTTGTAAGAGGAGTTAGCGGTGAGCAGTTCGCATTGCCGNAAGCGATCGGTTTGTTGCGTTCGATCCGCAAAGCGCATCCCAAAGAGGAGCTGATTNCACTCAGCGCAGCCGATCCGCTGAACCTGCTTGGAATTTTAACGCCGGGGCCAAGAGTCGCTGCGCTTGCGGGTAATCGCGTTTTGTTTCGCGGCGGCCGGCCGATTGCGACCTTGGAGGCTGGAGAGATTCGTAGGTTTACTGCGGGACAAACCTATGCGAGTGGCGGACTTGCTGATGACTCCGTGTCCGATTCCCAACTCCAGACGGCCCTTAAAGTAGGAAGACTGCGCGCGTCATTGCGCCCGTACTACAAATAACTTGCAAGGCGGCGCGCCGCCTTGCCGATCTGATGGGCGGTGCGCCAATTACCTCGCGTTCTCTAAATTTCAACTAGCAGATCCCTCGCCTCGAAAGCCGTTCGGGGCTCTGGATGACCTGCTATTTCTTAACAATCTCGGCGTTCTCGATCAGGCTGATACCGTCTCTCTCGGCAACTTTGCCTTTGACGGTGATCGTTTTGGCTGCGTATTGGGCCAACTCATCGTTCATCGGCTTATGCTCGCCAATGATGAGGTACGTTTTTTCGGCGCTCTTGATGCCAACTGGTCCACCACCTTTGATGCACTTAGCCGCGCAGGCCGCATGCTTTTCCCCTGCCGCGCCGTGATCGATGTAACACATCATATCAACGACTTCACCAGTGATTTCCTGTGTCGCAACGGCATCCTTGCCGTGCTCCTGGGCGAACACCAACGGACTTAAAGCCAATGCCGTGCTAACCGCTACGGCAGCTGTTACCTTCGAGACATCGAGGGATTTTGGTCTTACATTAAACATGCCTGCAATCTCCGCTAATGTGTGGCATCGTCAATCGGCCCTATTTCCCATTTTGGGCCGCGACCACCTGTTACTTCTTCTTAAACACTTCGACTGCGTCCCAGGCTTCATCTGGCGGTTGTTGTTCGTATTCGAGCGCGCGACCGAGATACATTTTGGCCAAGAGATCGTCGGGATAAAATTCCAGGAAGCGCGAAAATAGGATTTTTGCCTGAGTGAAGTCCCGTACGCGGAATTTCTCCAGTCCCTCTTCGTAGCACTCGAGCCACTTCAGAAATTCTGGATCAATGTCTTCGTTTCGCGCTCCGACGAACGTGAACACGTCCACCGGTTTGGTTTTCCCTTTCACCTGCACGCGTGCAACCGAGCGCAGATGAAATTCGTCCCCAACTAACTCGGCTGCTGTCGCACCAACCAAAATATCGACGCCGTAAATTCGAGTAAGACCTTCTAGCCGCGAGGCCAGATTCACTGAATCGCCAATGACAGTGGGATCCATCCGCTCTTGCGAGCCGATGTTGCCGACAATTACTTCGCCCTGATTGATGCCGATTCCCATGCCGAGCCCCATTCGGCCTTCGTTGCGCCATTTTTCATTGAGCTGCTTCAGCTCGCGTCGCATACCCAACGCTGCTCGCGCACAATTTTTGGCGTCCTGCGCCGCCCCGAGGCTGCGTACATTGCCCCATACGGCCATGATCGCGTCACCGATGAACTTATCGAGCGTGCCGCCGTTGCCGAAAACGACTGAGGTCATCCGAGTAAGATATTCATTAAGCTGCGCGACCAGCGCTTCGGGATCGGCTTTTTCGGACAACGTCGTGAAGCCGACCAAATCCGAGAACAGGATTGTCACGGGCACACGCGCGCCACGAAGCGAGCTGTAATAGCTGTCCGGATTGTCGAGAACTTCTTTGACCAAATTTTTCGAGACATAGCGTTCAAGCGTTCGTCGAGTGCGCAATTTTTCGATCCGCTCCAGAGCGTACTCAAAGCCGAGCGAAAATGATCCGCTCAATAATAGCGCGCCAAGAACTGGGACCGTAAGGAGCAGCAGCCCTGATTCGTCATAAAGCAATCGCGCCGCGCCAAGATACGCGCCGGTGATAACGACGAGTGTCCCCAGACAAAGCAACGGTCTGCGCAGAAAGGCTACCAGCGACCATGCGATCAGNCCCGCCGCGCCCACGAGCGCTAGGCCGGTTTTTGGTGGCGTAGGCTGTAAAAATTCGTGGCCGAGCGCCGCAGCCATCGCTTGCAAGTGAAGCGATGGCCCTGACGTTGTTGGGCTTATCGGTGTATCAAAAAAGTCGTGTGTTACCTGTGCAGAGGATCCGATCATCACGACTTTATTCTTAAAAAATGCGCCGTCGGCAAAGTTAGCGTGCCAAAGTTTAGGGTCGAAGACCTCATAGAGTGGGCGCGGCTCGAACGCGTCGATCGCGGAAAACCGAATCAGATGACCACGAAAATCGTTCGGTACGTCGTCGCCATGACCCATCTTCGTGAGCGCACGCGCGGAAAGAGATTCGAAGATTTCCTGGCTTGGGTGCGGCGGCAGGCCGGCAAGCTCACGGTCGGTCACCTGATAAGTCGCAGCGCGGATTTTCCCGTCGATCGGATCGGGCCAGAAATTCACGAAGCCAACACGGTCATCCCGCAGTTGGGGCGGCGGAATCAGAGCATCATTTGGCGTGACCGCCTGCGCGGCATTTTCCATATCGAAATTGGCGCCGAGCACTACCTTGTCGTGGTAACGGTCGAGCATGGCATGAAATGCCGGGTCGCCATCGTTCGGCGGGCTAAAGATCATGTCGAACATCACCAGGCGTGCCCCCGCTCCGAACAACCGATCTAGCAAAAGCGCCCAGACTTCCCGTGACCANGGGAAAGGCCGCTCGGTCATCAATTGAAACGCGCGGTTGCTCGCGATTTCCTCAGCCGTCAGCGGCGGTAACTGCAGCGTGCTTTGGTCGATCCCTAAGAATACGAAATCGGTTCGCACAGGAGTTTTTCGCCCCTCTCGTCGAAGCAAATCCTCAAAGCTTTGTTCGCCACGCCATGGGATCGAGAGAAACGGCGTGGTGGTGAAGAAATGGCCAAGAAAAATCAGTCCGGTCCAAAAAACGCCGATAGATGCGAGGATCAATAACCGATAACGGCCAAGCCAGTGCATGTCCGCGCAATTATACCAAGGCCGGGCGATTTGCACATCGCATTTGGTCGATTAATTGCGAGAGTGGCAGCCCCCAGATAACAAATGTCAATGCGAGTGTGTTTTTCGTGCTTCGTCATTGTTTTTATTTGTCATTTACGTCGATGCGCCTAACTTCGTCGCTCCGGTCTGCGCACCTGATTCCGTATCTCGGGATCAAATCAGCGAGTGAGGTCGCGGAGATCGACAACGGAACAAAAGCTCGCTGAACGAGGAGTCCTGGAGTAATTCGGGACGAAAACAGCATGCCAAGAGCCACCAATGCCCCGGCCAGTCGGGCCAGACGCAAACGGGCCTTGCAAAAGGCCAAAGGTTATCGAGGGAGGCGTTCCAAACTTTTTCGCTACGCAAAAGACGCGACCATGAAGGCTCAGTACTGGGCCTATCGCGATCGAAAAACGCGCAAACGCACATTCCGCTATCTTTGGATTCAGCGTCTCAACGCGGCAGCGCGCGCTAACGGAATAACTTACAGCCGCTTCGCGGAAGGACTCAAAGCCGCGGGGATCGAGGTGGATCGGAAGATTCTTGCTGATCTAGCCGTGACAGACGAATCGGCATTCAAATCGATCGTAGATCAAGCAAAGAGCGCACTGGAAAAGAAGAATAAGAAAGCAGCATAGGCGCTTGCGCAATATTAGTTAAGTGTTGAAGGGTTAAAGCGTTACATCGTGCTCCCCTTCAACGTTTCAACGGTTTAACGCTTCAACGGCTTATGAGTCATCCGCTCGAACAATTGCGCGCGGAAGCGCTTCGCGACATCGAGTTAGCGCACGACGAGCAGGCGCTTGAAAGCGCGCGCGTAAAATATCTCGGCAAAAGCGGCAGCATTTCTATTTGGGGCGAGCAAATGAAAACGCTCGCGAAGGAAGAGAAGCCAGTCGTTGGCAAACTACTCAATGAGATTCGCACTGCCGTCAGCGCGGCGATAGAAACGCGCGATGCACAATTCCGTTCACAAAAAGAGTCAGAGGCGCTCGCAAAGATCGACATCTCCCTCCCAGGAACGCCGCATGAAATCGGTTCTGTTCATCCGCTTCACCAGATGCACGAGCGTGGAATTCAAATTTTTCGGCGCATGGGTTTCGCGCTGGCGGATGGACCGGACATTGAAGATGAATGGCATTGCTTCGACGCGCTCAATACGCCGCCAGACCACCCTGCACGCAATGAACAGGACACGTTTTATTTGCCCGACGGCCGACTTCTGCGAACGCATACATCAACTGTGCAAATTCGGGCGATGGAATCCGCGCCGCCTCCCCTTCGCGTGATTGCGTCAGGGGCGGCATATCGACGCGACGAACTCGACGCAACGCACAGTCCACAGTTTCATCAGATCGAAGGGCTTTACGTCGATGAAAACGTTAGCGTCGCGGATTTAAAAGGCGAGCTCGAGTTTTTTCTTCGGGAACTCTTCGGGTCCGAAACGAAGGTGCAATTTCGTCCACATTACTTTCCGTTCACAGAGCCAAGTTTGGAGGTGTATGTGAAATCCAAAGCGCTCAAAGGCGGCGAGCAATGGATCGAAATCGCCGGCTCGGGTGTGGTGCATCCGGCCGTTTTCGAAGCGGTCAACAAAGCGAGGGGCGATAAAGCTTACGATCCCGAAAAATGGAGCGGCTACGCGTTTGGGCTCGGCATGGATCGTCTCGCGATGATTCTATTCGACATTCCCGACATCCGGCTGTTCGCGCAAAACGATTTGCGTTTTCTCCGCCAGTTCGCATGAAATTCTCCGTCAATTGGCTGCGCGAATTTGTCGATCTTCCAAAAGATCCGGAAGAGATCGCCGAATTGCTGACTCGTGCCGGCATTGAAACCAAAAACATCGAGACGCGCGGCGCGAAAATCGAGAAGGTGATCGTTTCGCAAGTCATCGCGTCGTCGCGCCATCCGGACGCTGATCGGCTCACGGTTTGCGAAGTAGACGACGGCAGTGGCACGAAGCGTCAAATCGTTTGCGGCGCGACGAATTACAAAGTCGGCGACAAAGTTCTGCTCGCATTGCCTGGGGCAAAGTTGCCGAATGGGACTGAGATCCGAAAAAGCAAACTGCGCGGTGTCGAATCGGAAGGAATGCTTTGTAGCCCGATCGAGCTCGGCCTCGGCGACGATGCGTCCGGGCTGTTGATTTTGTCGCCGGATGCAAAAATCGGCGCGCTGATTGGTGACCTTTTCCCAGGGGACACGATTATCGATGTCGAGGTCACCCCAAACCGTGGCGATCTGCTGAGCCATTTCGGCCTCGCCCGTGAAATCGC
>AF_2010_repII_A1DRAFT_10000320_pt1 | contig 10354 bp, 13 predicted proteins | sample AmaForreplicIIA1_FD_9195 | JGI IMG/M metagenome (IMG submission 9195)
AAGACGAGCTACCGCCGGNCTCCCATATCGGGAATCGACGCGCTCTTCTTTTTTGTGAACTCTCCTCCGCCGCGACATTGTCGATCTTCTGTTTCAAACTTTAATTGTTCTTATTTGGCTTCTGCCGGCGCTGCTTTCGCCGCGCCACCTCCGCCAGCCGCCCCGCCCTTGGGGCGCTTCGCTCCGTACTTGGAGCGACCGCGCCGCCGTCCATCCACACCAAGCGCATCAAGGGTTCCGCGCACAATGTGATAGCGCACGCCAGGCAAATCCTTCACTCGTCCGCCGCGCACGAGCACGATCGAGTGCTCCTGCAAATTATGCCCCTCCCCCGGAATGTAGGCAATCACTTCCTGGCCATTCGTCAACCGTACTTTCGCCACTTTGCGCAGCGCAGAGTTCGGCTTCTTCGGTGTGCGCGTCATCACCTGCACACAGACACCGCGCCGCTGTGGACAATTCGCAAGTGCCGGTGACTTCGATTTCACCGACACCTTGCGGCGTCCTTTGCGAATCAGTTGATTGATCGTGGGCATTTTCCAACTTCCTAAACGTAAAGCGCCGCCAAAGGATCGTTACTCCGGGCGACAAAAAAACCCGCTTCAGGCCGCGCAACAAAGTCTCTGACGCTCCTGATGCGGTAAGCGCCGAATATAGAGGGAAGATCACGATCTGCAAAGAATATTTTGTGCGTTGAATTGTCATTCCGCGCGAAGTCGAGGAATCTCTCACTCTCATGCACAGCGACTTTGAACTTCTCGCGAGAGATCAACATTCAAAAGCCCGACGCGGTCGATTAAAAACTGCGCATGGCATGATCGATACCCCCTCGTTTATGCCGGTCGGCACACAAGGCAGCGTGAAGGGCGTCAGTCCGCGCGAACTCCGCGAACTGAATGCGCAGATTATTCTCGGAAATACTTATCACTTGTTCGTTAGGCCGGGACTCGATGTGATCACTCATTTTGGTGGTCTGCACAATTTCATGAGCTGGGATGGGCCCATTCTCACCGACAGCGGTGGGTTCCAGATTTTCTCGCTCGCGAAGTTGCGCAAACTTACCGAGGACGGCGTCCAATTTCAAAATCACATCGACGGCGTGCGAGCGTTTATTTCTCCTGAGATCGCAATGGAAATTCAGGCCGCGCTCGGCAGCGACATAGCGATGGTGCTCGATGAATGCGTTCCGTATCCGTGCGAGTACGATTATGCCGCACGAAGCGCGGAGTTGACGACACGCTGGGCGGAAAGGTGCAACCGATGGAGAAAAGAAAACGCCCAACCCTCAACGCCCAACGCTCAACGTCAAATTGACGAAGCAACTGTCTCTCAACTCTCAACTATCAACTCTCAACTTCTGTTCGGCATCGTGCAGGGCGGAACATTTCAGGATCTGCGGCGCCAATCGGCGCAGGCCATTGTGCAGCTTGATTTCGACGGCTACGCGATCGGAGGCGTGAGCGTCGGCGAGCCTGAGGAGGAAATGATGCGCGCGGTTGAATCGGCGGAACCGTTCTTGCCAACGGACAAGCCGCGTTACGCAATGGGACTCGGCACGCCGCCGCAACTACTGGAAATGATCGCGCGCGGGATGGACATGTTCGATTGCGTGTTGCCGACGCGCCTGGCGCGCAATGGAACTGCGTTCACCAGGATCGGCACATTGAATCTAAAGAACGCCGAGTTCGCGCTGGACAAAAGACCCGTTGAAGAAAACTGCGCCTGTTCCGCCTGCCGGGAATTCACGCGCGGTTACATTCGTCACCTCATCAAGGCGGAAGAAATTCTAGGGCTTCGCCTGATCACGCTTCACAATTTGCATTCGTATTTGAACCTGATGAGTCGCGCGCGCAGAGAAATTGAAGGCGGGACGTTCGATCAGTTCCGCAAGTCATTCGTGGCAGAATACAAAACGCGAGATGCGATGATAAGCGGCTAGTTCATGCATCGTGTCCGATGCGTCGATCAGGGAATCGAAAGCGCTCGCCGCGGCGAGCGCACTCCAAAACGCAGGCGCGGATCCGGCGTGGAAATGCCGCCACGTTTTGGAGTGTGGCGCTGCTGCGCCGCTTTCAAGTGCTAAAGCCGACGAACCCTGCTTGCCGGCTTGCAGTCGAAGACCTCGCTTTGATGATGTGATCTGGCCTCGTTTATTCTTCGCCTGCGGCGCGTAAGGCAACGCGAAGGTCGCTAACGAAATTTTTGTAGTCCCGTTCGCGCGATTCCTCGTCAGGTTGACGTAGGAGGGATGATGGATGAACCGTCGCAACTACCCTTGGAGCGAGCTTCGAGGACAAAACCTTGCCACGCTCCCGGGTGACGCGGAATCCCGGGCCAAAAATTGCCTGCGCCGCTGTCGCACCCATTGCCACGACAAGATTGGGCTTAACGATCCGTAGTTCTGCTTCCAGCCAGGGACGGCACGCTGCGATTTCGCGCGAATTAGGTTTCTGATGAATTCGGCGTTTGCCACGAGGCTCCCACTTAAAATGTTTTACCGCATTGGTGACGTAAACCTGCGACCGATCGATTCCGGCATCCTCAAGCGCGCGGTCCATAATTTTCCCAGCCGGACCAACAAACGGTTTGCCTGCTACATCTTCGTAATCGCCCGGCTGTTCGCCAACCAGCATCATCGCTGCGCGCTTCGGTCCTTCGCCAAAAACAGTTTGTGTCCCGAGTTTGTACAAATGACAAGCAGTACAACGAGCTGCTGCTTCGCGCACGGCAGTCAAACTTGACGTATTTGGCGGCTGCGCCGGTCGCGCGTATTCCTCATCATCGGTTCGCATCTTCTCAATATGAATCGCATGTCGCGACAGGCTCGTATTCCTCTGACCCCTTTCGCGAATCACGCGGATGCTCGGAACTGCCAGGATTTGCTTGTCTCATTAACACCGGACTTTTAGTCCGGTGCAACGAATGCGTAGAAGGCAGAAGCCGTTTAAACGGCTTTATAGGTCCGCTCTCGAGGCACCCGGTCTGAAGGCCGGTGTTAATCATAATGGTGTACCTCGCTGGTGTGATTCGCCGGCTGAGAATGCTAGTATCTTTGAAGTCCCAGGCATGCCTACTCTCGAAACCGAACGACTCATCCTGCGCTCGTTCCGCGAAGAAGATGTCGATGCGATGGCGCAGTTATTCGCGAATCCTGATTTTATGCGGTTTTCGTTAGGCGTTTTCACTGAACGACAGAAGACGGTTGATTTCATCGACAAAGTGGTGGGTTGGGATCACACGAGTATGCCATCGCAGTTCGCCGTTGTGCCGCGTGGCGAGCACGCTGTTATCGGTTATTGCGGTTTTCACCATCATCCCGAAGTGCCCGGAGAAGTAGAGATCGGGTACCGATTGCATCCCGATTACTGGAATCGCGGACTCATCACTGAAGCAGCGCGCGCTGTGCGCGATCACGCATTTGCAGACTTAAAACTGCCACGCGTGATTTCCTTGATTCATCCAGAAAACATGCCGTCACGTCGCGTGGCGGAGAAAAACGGAATGAAAGTTGAAAAGGAAATTACGTTCCGGGGCTTTCCGACGCTGGTGTATGCGATAACGCGCGAGGAGTGGCTGAAGCTGCGTGGCGTTTGAGAAATTCTTTCGCCAGCGCTCGATAGGCTTGTGCGGCAGGTCCGCTCGAAGCGTATTCGAGAATCGATTTCCCAAAGCTCGGCGCCTCGCTCAATCGAACGCTCCTTGGGATTACAGTTTCGTAAACACGTTCAGCGAAATGTTTTCGCACGTCGGCAACCACCTGTTGGCTAAGGTTGGTCCGCGAATCGAACATCGTCATAACGATCCCGCCTAGCTGGAGACGCTCATTCGCGCCTGAATCGAGTACTTGCTCGATGAGCCGCACGATTTTCACCAATCCTTCAAGCGCGAAATATTCGCATTGGATGGGAGTCAGCAGCTCGTCCGCGGCCGCGAGCGCGTTACTCATCAAAATTCCAAGCGACGGGGGACAATCCAAAAAAACGAAATCGAATGTCTGATCAGTCTGCAGCGGTTTGAGCGTTTCCGCGAGGCGCGTGAGATGATTTGGCATCCGCGCGATCTCCACCTCTGCGCCGGCCATGTCGAGATCGGCGGGTACGATGAAGAGTCCTTCGCGGTGGCTTGGCAAAATCTTTTCAGTAATTGAAGCCTCACCAAGCAGCGGCTGATAAAGACTGATGTCCTCCACTCCCTGCAAACCGAACGAGCTGGTGGCATTTGCTTGTGGATCGAGGTCGACAATCAGAATCCGCTTGCCCGACTCTGCCAACGCGGCGCCGAGATTCACGGCCGTGGTCGTTTTTCCGACGCCGCCTTTTTGATTAGCGATCGCAACAATTTTCATTGCTCCGTAGCGTTCAACGAACACTTTTGGACGACGCAGGTACACAGTTTGCGTCGCGTCGCCTCTGCCCTTGTGGCAAGGGGAGAGGATTGAGGTGAGGGGTTCAAAAGTGAACGCTGCGAACTGGTCCTGGATGAACCCTCACCCTCCCCCTCTCCCTCAGAAAGAGAGAGGTGACCCGGTGCGATTCCGACGAACGATTCAACCGATCGCGCGAAGATCCAATTTGCAAGCCCTCCGTCCATTCGACAGGCATGATGATGTTGCTGTCGGCGCTAAACGAAAACTAAATTTTTCGAATTTCAGGTTTGGAGTTTCAGCAGTAGCGGTTTAACGGTCACAAAGCTGTGAAAGCTTCTCCAGCAACATTTGAATCGGCGTCGCGTCCGAAAACCTCCGAAGCCGAAGAGCCACTCATTTTGCGAAGTCAGGACGCGCGCGGCGTGGTCACGCTGACGCTAAACCGCCCGCAGGCTTTCAATGCTTTATCTGAAGCAATGCTCGCTGGGTTACAGCGCGAGCTCGACGCAATCGCGTCCGACGAATCGGTGCGCGTAGTTGTCATTGCAGCTGAGGGCAAAGCTTTTTGCGCGGGTCACGACCTTAAGGAAATGCGTTCTAATCCATCGCCGGAGTATTACGAGCGTCTTTTCGCCCAATGCTCCGAGATGATGCTTGCGGTCCAGCGATTGCCGGTGCCCGTGATCGCGCGCGTGCAGGGCATCGCGACGGCTGCAGGTTGTCAATTGGTAGCGATGTGCGATCTCGCAGTCTCGTCGAGCATGGCGCGGTTCGCTGTAAGCGGCGTAAATGTGGGCCTTTTCTGTTCCACGCCAGGCGTGGCACTTTCGCGAAATGTCCTGCGCAAGCAGGCGTTCGAAATGCTCGTCACCGGAGAATTCATAAGTGCGGAGGAGGCAAAAGCGCGTGGCCTGGTTAATCGCGTCGCAGAATCCGAACAACTCGATGCCGAGCTCGAGAAGCTCGTCGCGGCGATTATCAGCAAACCGCGTGTCGCAGTAACAATGGGAAAAGAATTTTTTTATCGCCAGGTCGAGCTCGGCATTGCGGCTGCGTACGATGCAGCTAGTCAAGTCATGGCGTGCAACATGATGGACGAAGCAGCGCTTGAGGGCGTGCAAGCCTTCATCGAAAAACGCCCGCCTCGCTGGAATCAAAACCCGAACCGGTGACACACGCGTTTGGTAGGGCGCGACCGCCGGGCGCGCCGAACAGCCGGAAGGCCCGGCGGGCCGTCCCTACCATTTAATCTGGCTCGCGAATTCCTCTTCTCCTACCGTCTTCTCGATGAGTTTGACTCTTAACGAATTGGCCAATCAGTCCGGCGGCGAATTAATCGGCGACCCGGCGCTCAAGATCATCGGCGCGGCATCGCTTGGCGAAGCGACACCGGGAGAAATCAGCTTCTTCACAGATCGTAAATATATCGGCCTGCTGCGTAAAACCCGTGCGTCGGCACTCTTTGTTCCAGCAGATTTTTCTGAGCCGGTCAATGCCGCGCAGATTCGCGTTTCCAATCCGACGAAGGCATTCGAGCAGGTGTTGCTCAAATTCGCGCCGAAGCGAATTACCTTCGCGCCCGGTGTTCATCCAAGCGCCGTCGTCGATCCAAGCGCTCAGCTCGGCGCGCGTGTTTCAATTCAGGCGCTGGCAGTGATTGAACCAGGCGCAAAGATTGCCGACGACACGATCATTGGCGCGGGGAGCTACATCGGACACGAGTCGGTGATCGGGTCTGCATGTCACATTTATCCAAACGTGACAATTCGCGAGCGAAGCCAAATTGGCTCGCGCGTAATTATTCACAGCGGCGTCGTTATCGGAGCTGACGGTTTTGGTTTCGAATTAGTCGACGGGCGCCATCAAAAACTTCAGCAACTCGGGGTTGTCCAAATCGACGACGACGTCGAGATCGGTGCGAATACAACTGTTGATCGCGCGCGTTATGGCCGAACCTGGATTCAGGAAGGCGTAAAAATCGATAATCTCGTGCAGATCGCGCACAACGTCGTGATCGGAAAACATTCCGTGATCGTGGCGCAGGCTGGTATCTCCGGCAGCACGCGTGTGGGCGAACGTGTCACGATGGCAGGACAAGTCGGCATTGCCGGCCACCTTGAAATCGCCGACGGCACAATCATCGCAGCGAAAAGCGGGATTGCTAAAAGCCTTCCTGGTGGTGTTTGGTTCGGTTATCCCGCAGTTCCGTTTGCAGAAGCAAAGAAACAGTTTGCCTGGATCCACCGACTCGGAAAACTTTTCGCGCGAGTAAAGGAAATCGAGAAGAGACTGGGATTATAAAAGCGGACGAATTAGAATTTCGCGCGCTGTAGCCACGGCCCTGTAGGCCGTCTCGATATCAAAAGCAGCACTGAGCGAGACCGGCCACAGGCCGGTGGCTACAAGATTCCTAGATCAATTTAGCGTCGGGCGTCAGCAAGAAGTCCTCGCAATCCATCCGTCGAAATGGATTCTGCGCCGCATGCGTGCACGGTCTCGGCCTCCATCGAATCGGATGTGGCAACCATCAAGTCATACTGTTTAGCGTACTTGCTTGCTAACCGCTCAATGATGGCATCGGCTGATTGCCCACTGCGCGAATAGAAAACCTGCACCTCCTCCGGGTTGGAAATCGCCTCCACCTTTGGGCCTTTCCCATCGAAAACTGCGATGACTCGCACGCCGGTCCAATCCTGATAGTCGCGCAATTGTTTTAGCAACGCTTCGCGCGCCAGCGACGAGCGGCGCGCATGAAGTTTGCGCAACTCCGGCCACGCAAAAATAACGCTGTGTCCATCGACAATGAGATAACGCGCCCGCGACTGCATCCACATAATCTATGCGTCTTTCGCGTCGAAGGAATCGATGGATTCGCTGCCCGTCTGGTTAACACCTCGCTTCAGTGAGGTGACATGTGCGCAGGTAACCCGAAAACCGCTTTAGCGGTTTCTCTGACGGACGAAACCACTGAAGCGGTTACTAAAGCTAGGGCCTTGAAGCACAACGCTTAAGCGAATTGTAATAGAAAGGATTACTCCGCTGGTGCGGACTCTTTCTGTGCCTGTTGTTTCGGTACCGGCCGCGCTGCGGCAGCTCGCTGCGATGCCTTTTTACGTCGCAGATAAGCTCGGCGTCGCTTGCGTTTGATCTGTACCTTGTGCTGCTGTCCCATGGAATCTCTATGGATTGAAAATCGCAGAAACGCAATCGGCATTGAAACCGATCGCTTTTTCCACGTAGAATCAGTCTAAGAATCATCACCCGCCTTCTCCTTCCAAACGGGAGATGACTTGCAGCCATATCTCCAGTAGCCGTTTGGACAACAAGCGACCATTGGGCCGCGCGGGTTCTCGTGTGCGCCTTCGAAATCGTAATTGCTTTTTCACGAGATTGTTGTTAAAAAGCACGCTGATGGCGCAAAGAGAAATGGCGCTTCTCACGGTTACCCCTAGAAACTTGAGCGGGCTGGCCGTGATTTTTCTTTTGCTCGCGGCGCTCTTCGCTGTCCTTAACGGCCAGAAAGTGAAAGCGCTTCGTGCATCGGTGACGGCAAAAGTGGATGCGTCAACGAGTAGCACAACTGGACCGCAACAGGCCAAAAGCGCTGCGGCAGAAGATCGAGCTGTAAAAGCTGAAGCAGCACTCGGCCAAGCGGAGAAAGAAAAAGCAGATCTCAAAGGCAAACTCGACGCCAGTCAGCAGGAAATTGCAGCGTTACGCGAACGCGCGGCGGGGATGCAAACGAACTCGAATACGTCCACGCCCGGCACCCCGGCGCCAGCCGACAATGCGCAGAGCCTCGATCTGCAATCGCAAGTCGATGAGCTTCGGCGTCAGCTCGATGGCGCTGAGAAAGAAAAAGCGTTGCTAGCTGAAAAGCTCCAGGATGCACAGGAGCGCCCGGTCAAAGAAGTTCCCAAAACAGACACAAGGAAAAAACGTGACAGTGCGAGCGTCCAACGGCAAAGCAGCAGCAGTCATCGTGCAGGTGTCCACGGCACCGTGCTTGCGTACAATCAGGCTTATAATTTTGTGGTGTTAAATCTCGGTGCGCGCAATGGAGTGGAACCGAACTCCGAAATGCTCGTTTTGCGAGACGGCACGTTGATTGGAAAAATTCGCATTTCTTCAGTTGAACCAGCCACTGCTATCGGCGATATCATGACCAATAGCTTGGCGCGCGGCGTCCAAGTACAACCTGGAGACAGTGTAATTTATGCTGGCACAAATCCTTAAGCTCCGAACAATTGTCATTCCGGTTCTGCTTTGCGCGTTCGCGGTAGCGCTTACTTCATGCGCATCGCAGAAGCAAACGGCCCTGGTCAGCGATCCAGACGATCATGGCGGATCCGCCATCCCGTGGAACAAACAGGAACCGTGGGAAAAAGGCGGGCAGTTCCAGGCCATGACCGATCGCCGCTAGATCCGCTCGGTTCAAAAATTGCGGCTTTGAAATGCGCGATTTTGGACTGAATTCTCGCCGGCGTTATGCGAGCACTCGTTGCCGTCGCTATCACGATTGCAGTTTGCGCCGCCAGCGCAGACACACCGCATCGACTGCGCACTGTCTGCTAAACGTTGAGCGGGCAAAAAGATTTTTCGCTACAAGCACGGGACGCACTACGCACGCCTAACGAGTCGCGCCAGCTTGTTCGCGTCACGCTACGCCAATAGTTCCTCAATGAATCATACGTTCGATAACGTATACGAAGATGAGGAACGGGCGCGCGCATATGCCACGCTTGATTTTCCTGGAACCTATTATCTCGCGTTTCGGGATTTGCCCGCATTGATTCACCGATATAACCATGGCTCTCGCGCGCTCGACTTCGGCTGTGGGACCGGTCGATCGACTCGATTCCTTAGAAATCTCGGACTGAACGTCACCGGCGCAGATATTTCGCAGGCGATGTTGGATCAAGCGCGTGCGCTCGACCCATCCAGAGATTACCATCTGATTCGTGCCAACATTGTGGACGAGTTCGCACCAGACAGTTTTGACATCATTTTGGCAGCCTTCGCGTTCGACAACATGCCAATGGAAACGAAGGCGGATGCGTTAAGCGCACTACGCATTCTTCTAGCTCCAGTTGGATGCCTGCTGTTAGTTGTTTCTGCACCCGAAATTTACGTCAACGAATGGGCATCCTTTAGCACGCAGGATTTTGTAGAGAATCGCCACGCGCGCGACGGTGATCGAGTCCGTATCATAATGCTTGATGTTCCTGACCGGCGTCCCGTCGAGGATGTGTTCTGCTCCGATGCTCTCTACCGGCGGCTATTTGAAAGTGCAGGGCTAAGAGTGCTCGACGTTCAGAAGCCGCTTGCCACTGGCAACGAACCCACGCGGTGGGTCAGTGAAACAACAACGGCTGCCTGGACAATCTACGTCCTTGGTTCAGTGGCCTAACGACGACTGAAGAAAATATCACCCTGCGGACCTGCCGGGAGGCTTCAAGGCCCGCAGGGATTTGGGGGGGAGAGCTTCAGGAATGCCGCTTGAAAGGCAAAGCAAACTTCAGCAATCGCGACATGAGGTCGTCGGGTGCTTTAACGGTTAGCACCGTTTTGACGTTGTCAGTAATCACAGCAGCCGCTTTCAGCTCAGCAGCTTTGCGTTCTTCAGCTGCCAGCTTTTCTACTTTGGCCAGGGTCTCATCCGTGGGCAGCACCCAGTCCATCGGAATGGAGTTGCACTGTTTGGTTGGACAACTCAGTCGGAGCGGTCCGTTGCCGCGGGTGCCGCCTCCGACCTGGATTTGCCGCCCCGAGATGAGTGTGCCGCAAACCAGACAGTAACGTTTCTCTTCAAGCGAATGCCACTGCCGAAATTGATCCAGCCGGCTTAACACTTCGAGTTTCTCCTCGTCCGACAATCTAATTGGTGTTGGGAACGCCACGACTCCAAATATTAGCTTCCCGCCAATGGCGCGCCCAATCGGTCATGCGGTGGATTTGCGTATAGGTGAAAATCCGATTTGGGGGCGG
>AF_2010_repII_A1DRAFT_10000321_pt1 | contig 10344 bp, 15 predicted proteins | sample AmaForreplicIIA1_FD_9195 | JGI IMG/M metagenome (IMG submission 9195)
AGGATCTCAATGTAGAAAAACATGCAGGTGAGGTGGAATTCATCGGTAACATAAATTCTACTCCAAGTATAGACGGTGGGGAAGGATATTTCACAGGTGGGTTGTTCAGGTTTAAGGACAGAAATGGTGAGATACGAGAAGCACAGAGTATCAGGGGCGTTTTACACAAGTGTGGGTTCACCGCTAGCGACTATTATAATAGGTCAAGAAAAAAAGTCCCTTCTGTTGTTGTAATAAATCTGAAAACTCCATGTCCAGATTGGTTGGGTTCTGCTGGTAAAACAAGAGTGGACTTGAAACCATATGCCGACGTTATCGCACAGACACTTTACAATCTAACAAAGAAAATACCATCATACCATGGGAGACGTAAGAGAATTGAGGATGACTATCGCCCTGAACGACAGAAAGAACAGGAAGAGTACATGATAGAGTTCCTGGAGGAGAGATATAAGGCGGTTCAGGCAGATCCGTCTGTAAAAATCATAGATAGAATTACCCAGCGTGGTGCATGTTACCGCGTGCGTCCTAGAATGATCCAGGATGGGTTTGGACCAAGAATAAATTGGGGGGTAACCATGAAATCGCTCGCCGGTTCTATTAACAGACTTTGTAAAGAATACCTTCACGTAGACAGAGAGGCACTGGGAATAATCGCATCTCCGAGAGCTTTAATGTTGTACAAAGGAATGTCTTATCCTGTTACTATAGATAACCTGAAAGCACTTGCTCTGAATGGGGTCGCTATAATCATCATTGAAAAGGAAGGAATCGCGGAGGTATTGGCTGACCGTGCTAAGAAATACGGTATCGCATTAGTACACACAAAAGGAAGATTTACAGAATACGGCAAAGATTTGATAGAGGCTGCGAAACGCGCAGGCTCGGTTGTTGGAATCTTAGTGGACTACGATGTTGTTGGAGAAGGCATTGCTAAAAGCTCAAGAACTCAAACGCCGAGAATTGGTATTACGAGAGACCACGATTACATGGCTTCAACGAAATGGTTATCCTGATCTATCAGTAGCAGATGTCGAAGAAGAATACACTCCCAGCGAATATACTAAAGATCCTTATTTGAAGAATAAGCGCATAGAGCTGGATAGTATAGTAGCCAATATTGGTGCTGAAGGACTTTGGAGATTTGTTCTCCATAGACTAAAGGAACTCGGTCCGTTCAACTATACCAGAGAAGTATCTATGCCATCGTATGAAACGCTATATACCCGTGAAATGGTCGATATGAAATCGTATCTCGGTGACTACATGGCAGGCACACTACGGGAAGCAAAGGAGATAACGGATAATGAGCTTACAGAAGTTGATGGATTAATAGATATTGAAGCAAAGGAAAAAGAGATACGGACCAAATGGAACGAGATAGTATCAAAGAATCTAGGAATAAAAACCATCAGTTCAGAATTTAGAAAGCTGCTCGAGCGGCTGCCAAAAATACCGAGAAAGGAAGAGGATGATAATGGCGAGGGATAGTGAGGGAGGAGGGGTCTATATTTTTGATTTTTCTACTTTGTTGATGAACATGTTGATCGACATGTCGATTGCAGGTCATAATAAAGATCGACAGCCTAGCTGCTCCCACTGGGTGTGCTAAGTAGTCATAATTCTCTGTGCTATTTACGTGCACCTCATTTAATGAATGTTATGACTGAAAAGCAAAATGTTAGACACACAATAACAATCAATGACCAGGCATTCCTGAAGCTAAGGGCCAGCGGACAGTTCGGGGAATCATACTCAGAAGTGATCTTGAGAGTTCTAGGCCAAACACAAAGGGCTGAAATGGAGAAACAATGAGTCAACCTTGAGTTCACTTCTAAAGTATGAAGTGTAAACACTGAACCATTCTATTTGCGAGGTGTATTGGCTATGCCTTGGAACAGAGGCTACTTGCGTTTGCGAGCGCGGACATAATGTAAATCAGAGGGTGTTAGAAACGGTAATTGGAGTTCCTGGTTCTAACACCTCCAGTCATAGCAGTCATCCGTAGACAACCAGAAGTGACTGTCAAATCAAAATGTGGATTATCTTATTTTTCGAGCGTGTGTTTGAAGGCGAGAACAAGGATACTAAGTTAATTAATAGGCTAACTACTGAGGAGGAGATGTCAGGTCTGTTGAATTTAGCTTTAATAGCAATCAGGCAGTTAATCAAGGACAATGGGTTTATACGTGTTGATGACATTGCGACGATCGAGCGAGATTACAACCTTAATGCTAGCACAGTACACAGATTTGTAACTGAGAAGTGCGAAGTGACCAACAACCCTGACGACTACGTTGTATGTAGAGACCTTTGGGGAGTATACCTAAAATACTGCATAGACAACGGCATTAGTTACAAGGATGACAACATATTTGGGATGGAGCTCAAGCAGCTGCATATCGACAGAAGACAACAAAGAATAGACAAGGTACAAAGAATACTGTTACCTTGGAATAAAGCTGAAGGGCTTTGGTAACTAGTGGTTCTACTGATTTTGTCACTAGTGTCACTAGCTACCTTCTATTAACAGGAGATATTGAAGGTACTCAAAGGATTTGCGATAATAATAATGGGCTCTAACCGATGACACTAATGACAAGCAAGATTGAGCGGACTAATTATCTCTTTTTACTTTAAGGCATATCCCTATTAAATTATTAATGTCATTTGAGAATAAGGAACTCCCTACACTGTTTACATCATACTATTCTTTTCTATCCAGTGAACCAGAATATAGAACATTGAGCAAAGTAAGACCTATGTGGAAGCGCCGGACCGATGAGCACAAGCCCGTAAGCAAGAACTATTTTGGACTGAACTACCTTTACAAGAGATATTACAACCAAAAAAAGCTGGAGTATAAAGCAAGGACTGGAAGGCTCAAGGGGAAGATGCTAAATTCCGGATTTTTCGAGGATCAGACCTATGGAGCATTGATGAAGGCGTGGCTCGCCTATACTATCAGCTGCAAACACGACGATTGGGAGAGAAGAAAATACTACGCTGCCGTGATCCAGAAACTAGAAGGAGAACTAGGTTTAAAGAAGTATGACTTTCCAGAGATAAAAGACATTCTTGCCGAATTCCTAGATGAATATAGGGCAGATCCAGAAATTCAGAGTATGTCAGTAGAAGAGATAGAAGAACTTATGAGGAAGAGCGATACTGAATTTTGGCGTTCTGTGCATGGAGAGTAATAGCAAGTAAATGCTGCGAATTGGATAGTAGGGTTTTATCAATGCAATATCCTTGAAAATCATACAAGCCATCATCGAAGCAATAGCCTGAATCTTGCTACCTACGAACACATTCATCTCAGTATTCTCACCTCCATCACCCCTTCTTGAAACCGAACATCAGTCCAGGCACAAATCCAAACATAGCTGCAACGGGTAGCCCTGATGGTGCTATTGTAGATGGATGTGCGGCAAATTGCGTTGCCGTATTATTAAATGCATGAACAGCCTGTCCAGTTACACTTGTCAAAGTACTTCTTGTAACATTCTCCATCGCAATCCACTTCACGTCTATGAATCCCTTGTATGACAAGTATGCAAGTGCGGCCACAAACAGACCGACAACCACTGCAGCAATTTTCATAACTTTCTTTATAGCATATCCAGCCACGGCACCAAACAGGAATCCTACGCCTACAGAAAATACAAGAACTCCTACTGGCAATTCAGAGACACGTACTCCTGCTCGATTCTGGCATACCATATGCTTTGAAGTTCTGAATCTCATCCGCAATCGCTATTCCTATATCTGATTCATTCTTTACTAAACGACCAATTTGGGCACAATTTCTTATACTTCGATCTGGCAGTTGTTCCCATACGGATATTGCAATCTTGTCTGCAGCATTTCTGTCAAGCCCTTCTCCTAACAGTTTTTTAACTGATATTTCATAGAACTGGGAAAAATTATACTCGGTCAAATACATGACTCTGAATCTGCTGAGAAGGGGCTCCGATAGTCTTTTTGTACCATTACTTGTTGCGAACACCCAAGTTTTCAACTCAGTTTGTCTGATTTTATTGTGTAGAGTCTGAGTCAGTATTCCTGTCTCCATTAACGAAAGCAAAGTTGTCTGGTATTCTGATTTCAGATGTTCAATCTCATCAACGAGGAGATATCTGGGTCGCATCTCGAAGAGCACATCTATCAGACCGGATTTACTCGCGTTACCGCCTACAGTAAAGAATGCTTTGTTATGTCCGAATGATTGCAGTATTGATTTCAAGAACATGGTCTTCGCTTGTCCTGGCGGTCCAACTAAAAGGATGTGTACTGGAACTGAAGAGTTCAAGGACCTGAGAAATGTGCGTTTAATCCCGTCATAGCCTATTATGTTATCAAACATCCCTTTCTTTTCCGCATTTCTAGAGTAAGGAGTTAAAACATGTTTATTTAGTATGTTTGATAACATTCGAAAGATCACTTCCAATACACAGTTTATATCCACGTGGATATATTAATGTTATTGTAATCCACGTGGTATTTATAAGAAAAGATGGTCTATAGGAATAGTGCCAAAGTGGAAGAAAGGACAGACCGAATTTCTGGTTAGCGTAACTTATCATGAACATAGAGGTTGTCAGGCTTATCTTCCAAAACCTATAATGGAATTATTAGGTAACCCTAGCAAGATCAGATTTGTAGTACGTAATAAAAAAATAGAATTGAAAGCTGAAGGTTAATTCAATTTCAAACTCTCGACAACAATCAAGAGGAGAGAAGAAGAAAAATACCCATATTTATATCAACGAAGTATCATCCGTTGAGGCGGCACATATGAAATACAATGACAGAATGTCCGGCATTCAGTCTTCCAGATGAGGATGTTACTACAATTGAGGAAATCCCCGTTTATTCAATCAATAAACCAAAGCCAGAGTCTCTTGTTGCTTTAAAAATACTAGACAGTGTGAAAGAAGGGAATAGACTAACGATGATGAAGAAAGGGAGGCTTATACAAGAATTGGAAGAGGCAGGCATAATTGACAAGAACGCATCGATTAGTGGAAATAATCGATGACACAAGCTATACTTTCGATACTAATGATTGTGTATTAATGTTCAAGAAATTTAGGGGAGTTTATGGGACTGATTTTATCTAGGTATTCTCACGATGGCATCCGTGACCGCTATGCGCTCCTAAATCTTTATCTGATCTTGTAAATATGAAATAATAATATCGCGTGTTGTTATCTAGGGGGCTACAATTTTCAGCTTCTGGCATAGCGAAAAAAGGAATGAGATTGCTTGTTTATAGCTAATTATTCTACTGCTTCCGTGCCCATTCTTTAACCAAAACCGAAGGAAAATGAGCGAGATCATACTCTACGATGCCTACGATGTTGTTAAGAAAAGCAAGTTTTCCTGTCGAAGTTGTACTGTAAATATGTAAGCCATGTACTATAGGGGAGTTATGGGGACCATATCCTTGTAAGTTATAGGTTGCCATTTCGCCATCGTTAGCCATTACGATACCTTGCCCTGCACCATATCCTGTGCCGCTAACTAAATTTGTTTCAGTTTCTGTAACATTTACACCGTTCATCATTCCACTTTACTGGCTTAAGATTTCCAAAAATAGTTTCTACCTCTGCCGGTTTTAACAACTCAGTCAGTATCTCTATCTTGTCTTCTACTACTTCTTTCCTGACAAATAGCACAAGAGAAGCAGCTGCCGTTGGAAAAACTACGTTGTTTACATCACCAACCCTTTCATAATGTTCCTGGGGCTGTAAGATAGGCTCCTTTGTTCTAGCTATCACCTTAACAGGATTATCTACCAATAGGGCAGCGCCTGCTCTTTAGACCATGTTCTTATCCACACCACGATAAATCAAAAGCCCACGGCGGCGAAGTCGATCCAATCATTTTATTTTTTGTTTTCGCTAGGATTCAATGAAAGGCGGTAGACCTTTGGACAACTTTCAGTATATGGTTGTCTTGTATCCCAGTCGCTTAAACTCTATTCTCAATCAACAGTAGAAGACTTACAGTGGAATTGTTATATATTTGCGTATCAACATATCTGAACGTCGTGAAGATATACCATGAGTTGGTTACAGAGTACCACTCTATAACGGACTTGCGCATGCTTGTATTGTCGGGCTGGGAAATAATGAGCCATAGATTTCACATAATAGGATACTGTCGGCGCTGCCACACTTCGTTTTGTAAGTAATACTTCCTAACCGCATACCAGTTTCTTGCATAGTAGGTAATTATTTACTTACATTGTAGGTTGTTATTCCATAATCCCTTCTTTAACGAAAATCACACTAGACTCATTAACGAGTTAATTGATCTCAAAGCCCCAAAAAGGATTTATGCGAATGATTAATTGATAATGCCGCATAAATTTAGAACGTTTCTTTTCCCCTCGTGTATGACTACCTGCGTTGCGTCTAGTAGTAAGACAATTTGTTATCGATACCTTCGTGCAAAGGCTGTGAGGAAACAGAGGATATGGGAATCATAACCAATAATGACGTTGCAATATTTCGCTATCTATCTGACAAAAGAAAGGACCTCATGGCAGAGATGAAAGAAGTTGCATCGGAATTGAAAACATCTGACGATAATCGTTATTTAACAATACTATCTGCAAAGCTGACGTTTTTATCCGAAATAATAGAGGATATCTGTGGTGTCCCACGTGATACATATGGACGCTAGTGGGGCATGCTTGGCCATAATAGCGAAGCGAGTTATCTTCTAATCTTCCGTATTTAGAACAGTTACTAGCAAAGGCGATTTTGAATATCAAGTTGAGCATCATGTGGGGGGGTAATACCCCGCTCGTATTTCCTGGATTTCGAACCGTAGCCAAATCAAACTAATGCAACAAGAGTTATTACCCTTTTAGTGACTTAGGCTACTTTATCTGCTTTCATTATTATATAACATTTTATCTGATATTTGGTAAATTTTCATTAAATGTAATATTGTGCCTCACGGCTACATAATGTCAGAGGTATCGAATAAGAAAAACGGGGAAAAATTACTGCAACAATTGCACCTTTACTACTTACAACTTTACTCACAACTTCTTCTTCTTTAATTTATTCGAATATTTCGTCTTTATCTGGCAATGATAATAATAATAACAATTCAATCTATGCACAGACTAGTAATTCCAATGCAACTAGTACCACTCCACAGCAGCTGCCCGGAGTAAAGATAACATCTCCTACCAGAGGTCAACAGATTCTGATTCCAGTTGGTAACACCAATAATAGTTCTTTAACGATTAAAGGCGTATCAACAGGCAATTCAGGTTCAAACTGTGAAGTGTACATTGTTATAGATGGTATAAAACCATATCAGAGGACGGTACCAACAGGTCAGAAAGGGCCAGACGATTATTCGACATGGAAATATCAGCTGAACAATGAATATACTACTATTAAACCTGGATCCAATAAATTAACCTCTAAAATATCTTGTGCGGCAAATCCTACTAATGTTTCAAAATCTAACAGTGTAAACGTTACTGGAGTCGCCGCATCCACCGGAGCTTTCTCTTCTCCTTCTAAACAACCACAGCCCCAGACCATTAAGACAATAACGCTATCTAATAACAAGAACAACAACAAAAATAATCTTACTCTAGATAATAGTACCAATACCAATAGCACATCATCATTATTAGAAAAACAGTCAGTAATAATAGCGGCACCATATCAAAGCCCGAGATAAAAATAACATCTCCTTCTAAAGGTCAACAAGTACCAGTTGGCAAAGACCTGTCAGTCTCTGGGACGTCTGCAAGCAATGCAACTTCTCCTGATTGCAAAGTATCTGTCAAAGTGAACGGTATCAGCCCATATCATGATGTTTCACCTAATGGAGGGGGAGGAAAGGACGACTATTCAAAATGGAATTTTACTCTCACACCAGCTTACACTACCATTAAGGAGGGTCAGAATAAAATAATTGCTAAATTTTCATGTGGTAATTGTCCCAACTTAGTATCCCGTAATAGCATAAATGTAACAGGTGCAAGTACAACGGCCAATACTACTCCTGCTACCGCTGAGGCTGGGAACCAACAACAACAGAAATTCTCTTCAGAGTCTAACAACCCTACGCCTTCTGTACTTCCGCTATCATCCCCTAACCTCAAGATACTATCAGTTTTGACTAATGTTACAAAAAACCCCATTATCAGCGGAGATAGGCAGACTATTACCATCACAGCCTCAGACGGAATCTCAGATGAGAGAGTTATTGGAGCAGCAGTAGATGGAAAGGTAATAGATACTAATGGATTAACCAACAAAGAATTTCGAAATACCACTGACGCTAACGGTCAAGTTTCATATTCCTGGCTAATTAACAAGGCTACCAAACCAGGTTTGTTTGTAGTACAATACAATATAACTGCAGACGGTTATAAACCAAATTCAGCAACATCATCATTTAAAGTACAGGCAGAAGGGGGTGGAGTTGGTAGCGGTAGTGTTAGTAGTAGTAACAATGATCATCACAATAATGGTTCCACAGGAAGTACTAGCAAGACTAGCGACACAGGAGGGACAGGAAAATCTCAAGGAGTTAGGGGCAATGGACATCAAGCTAAAGGCAAAGGTAATGAAGCCGGCGGACATGGATTAGCAAAAGATAAAGGAACTGGCTAGCCTTGTTCTCAAATCTTCAGAGAAATAATGACATTCGCACATTGTCAGGCATTCTAATTATCATCACTATTGCAATCATTCTAGTCGTTGGCTGCTCTTTCTTAAATGTGGCACTAAGTAAACCATCCTCACATCATAAAAATAAGTCATCTTCTCATCTCCCTTCAAGGAAAAGCGGCGCAACAAGTGCGAAATGCTAACAGCATTTCAAATTTATGAGTGAGCCATAACCAATCCTCTGCTGGTACTCCTCTCTACTCAGCCCCCCAGCCACAATCGCCACCACCGAGTTCCAATATCAGCAATAGGGAAGTAATGATTGGCTTCGATGACTCGCACAAGAACCAAATCCGATATGCCAAGCCAATCCTAGATAGATATGGATTTAAGGGCGGGGTTAGTATGTAGCCTACTCAAATTAGGCTACATACTTTGCATGTGCAAATACCATCAAAGAATGGCTTTTGATTCTCGCTATCGCCATAAGTTCGCCGTTTAGACAATTTGAATCACCAAAAGTGTATTCAAATCATAACGAACTTCCTCCCAAGTTCCATTTGGCGTCGACCCGTGATAAAAACGAAGGCACCTTTTTCGACGAAACGCTGTGCAGTGGCGAGGCCTATGCCACTGTTTCCTCCCGTGACTACTGCAATTTTTCCATCCAGCCGTTTTGTAATAGATTCGGATTGAATCATATATGTTGGTCGTGTTACTGCAATATTAAAAATAAGATCTAACAGATAGTGGCGACTCTCCCTCCCGCCTGGGTTCTACAAATAATTTAACCAAATCATAATCTCTATTCCGTATGGATGAATTATATGGGCTCGAATATAGAATCAAAAAGAAAATTCTACTGTTAAAGTACAAAATGCACGAGACTCGGGAGAGAGCGGTTACCGATCTTCTATGGAGTGAGATAGAGACCTTGAACTGGGTGTCGAACGAAATTCTTTCTTTGAGACGTAAATCATAATCATAGATACCGTAATGATTACTTCGAATTCGCGTCTTTTGCCGCTTTTGTTATCAACTTGGCAATATCTTCATCGATTCCAAGTTGTTGAGCCAACACCGCTGGCTCGACTTGGAGAAGAAAATTCAGATCGCATTTTTTGTTTTCTAACAATTGTTTTAACCCATCCGGCAAGTCAAGTTTGTGTATATCGAGCGGCGCTTCCAGTGGAACTTTAGAAACCTGATCGATAGGGAGTTTCTTTACTGCTTTGGCCTCGGGAGATGCATCCACCTATTCGCTGCCTAGAATTTTGTACATATGATTTTCTGGATGACTTGTATAGGATTTTTCTGGATTGACTTCTGTAATATTTCTCTGCCCTCGATATTCGGGTGTCTTCATAATTTGCGACTTTCTAACGCTGATACCTTTTATTGGTATCGAGGTTATGCCGATATTGGCGAGGAAGCGGATGGACTTTCGGCTGTTTGTGTTTTAGTGCGTGATTGTTCTACCATCTGGGTATTTAGTAATAGTTGTGCCATTCTCGTAATAGGTGCTCACTGAACCATCGGGTTTCTTAGGAGGAAAGGTCATGTACCAATGGCCATCTTTGTCTATGGTTGTTACTGTACCAGTAACTGGCGCTTTAAAAGTGGTTTCAATCACTTTACCACCCACTGCAGTAGTAGTAATCAGTGTACCATCTGGTGCTTTACCGGTGAA
>AF_2010_repII_A1DRAFT_10000322_pt1 | contig 10339 bp, 8 predicted proteins | sample AmaForreplicIIA1_FD_9195 | JGI IMG/M metagenome (IMG submission 9195)
GGAGCCGATGCCGGCCGATCCCATGTTGATCTTGCCGGAATTGACGCGCGCGTAAGCGATGAACTCAGGTAGCGTCGCTGCAGGCACCGCGCGGTTCACCACGACGAGAAACGTGTCGCGCGCAATGCCGGCAACCGGCATTATGTCGCGGAGGAAATTGAACTTGAGATTGTCGTAGAGCGTCGCGTTGACCGCATTGGGCAGGCAGGCGAGCAGCAGCGTATAGCCGTCGGCGAACGCACGCACGACCGCCTCGGTGGCAATATTGGTACCGGCGCCCGGCCGGTTCTCTACGACGACCTGCTGGCCAAGCCGGTTCGACAGCCAGCTTCCGATCAGACGAGCATTGATGTCGATGCCTCCGCCCGGCGCAAAGCCCACGATGATATGCACGGGCCGCGACGGATAGCCTTGCGCCTTTGCCACATGCAGCACGACCGGCAGAGCGCTCGCGCCTGCAGCCAGATGCAAAAATTGCCGACGGGGAAGTTTCATTCCAGTCCTCCGCACGGCATGTAATTTCCGATGGGGACGGGTACGAATAGACTAGTCCCTTCTCTAAGTTTGCGGAAGCGGCAACGTCGCCTGTTGGCACAAAGCAGACATTTCACGGCTGAGTTCCAATGTCCGCTTTTGGGGGTAAAGCGGACATTGCGCGGACGTCTTGCGATGTCCGTTATTGACCCAAAGCGGACATGAGGCTTCGCTTAGATTTGGTGTTTTGTGGCCCAGAGCAACGTCGAGACCACACTTGGATTAAGTTAGTTGGTCGAGCAGTAACTTCGCTTCCATTAGGTCTCCGGTCTCGAAACCCTCGGTGAACCAGCCATAAATCGGCGCCAGAAGATCGTACGCTTCGGCCCGCCTGCTCCGTTCGCCCCACAACCGCGCAAGGCTCGTCGCGGCCCGCAGCTCAAACGCTTTCGCGCCTTGACTCTGTGCGACACGCAGTGCGTCTTCGAAGGCCTTCTGGCTGTCTTCCAGCATATTGAGGCCGCACAGCGCGTTTCCTTCAAGCCGATGAAGCTCTGCTAGCCACTGGTGATGGCCGGTCTCCGCCGCGAGATTTAAACCGTCCTTTGCAACAGCAAGAGCCGCAGCACTGTCAAACTGACGTGTAAGTGCATCTGCTAACTTAGCAAGGCCATAGCATCGATTTCGCGGAACACTACTCGGGTCGTTCAGTCTCTCGCGCAAATAAAAGACTGCTTGCTCTACGGCGCCCTGCAAGATAAGGGCGGAACCGCGTAGATACGCGAGATCAAGTACTAAGCCGATCCGATGTTCTGCGACGAGTGCCTCCACCGCTTCAACTCGCTGCAATGCTAATTCGGGTTCGCGGCGATCGAGATGAAGCATGGCGTTGTATGAGAGGGCTATTCCAAGACTGAACGGATGAGCGATCTTTTCGCTCATCACTAAGGCCTCGTTGCCGAGGGCGACAGCTCGTGCCGGATAGCCGAGTATCCACTGGGCTTCTGCGCCCACGTAACGGGCACAAGCACCCGGATCGTGGCCGCCGTAAAGTTGGCGATGGTGCTTGTGCCGGTTCAAATCATAGAGGCCACGCCCCGCCTCAGAGTGCTCAAGAGCCGCAGCCGGATCGCCAGCGAACAAACAGGTCGTCCAGGCGCTATGGTGGGCCTGCAGACGGAATTCATCGTCAGTTTTGTCTGCCGTCAATTGCTGCAGCTGCGTTGACAGCCTGTGGCAGTCATGAATCCGGCCGGCACCATTGGCCAGCTGCCAAAGTCCGTAGACCGTCATGAACTGCTGATGTGAATTTCCCTGTCGCTCGGCCAAATCGCGCGCACGTGCGTAAGCAGCAGCGGCGCGAGGCGAGGCAAACCCCTCCGCTGTGAACAGGGAGGAGCCACGGGCCAATTGCAATTCAATTTCCTGCCCGTCGCGGGTTGGGTTCTCTGGCAATGTCGCCAACGTCGAAAGGCCGCGCTCAAAGTGGCGGATTGCCTCCAGATGGGACGAGCGTGCCGCGGCATACTGGCCGGCCTTCAGCCATTGATCTATTGCTCGATCGGTGTCGCCGGCGGCACTCAGATGGTGCGCGAGAAGTTCGGGTTGGCGCTCTACCTGACGATGGAAGTCCTGCTCCAGCACCACAGCGACGCGACCGTGTAATTCCTGCCGTTTTGCGCGCAGCAACGTACTATAAGCGGCATCCTGAACGAGGGCATGCTTAAACAAATAAGAAGCGTGTGGAGCAGTGCCCCGACAAAACAGCAATCCCGCGTCGCTGAGCTGAGCCAAAGCAGCTTGTAGCGTCGCCTCGTCACGCCGGGCCACCGGTTTGATTAATGAATATGGAAATTCGCGACCGAGCACCGCACCGATTTGCGCTACCTCCTTCGACGCTGGTGCAAGCCGATCCAGTCGAGCCACCAATGAGGCATGTAACGTCGCGGGCACCGAAAGTTCATCGAAAGATTTTCCAGGAGGCAATAACGCCATGGAGCTTTTGTCCTCGGCGCTTTCCAACACTGCCTTAGTCAACTCTTCGAGAAAGAGAGGCACCCCGTCAGCACGCTCAACGATCTTCACCACAATCTCGGCCGTGAGCCCGACATGACCGACCAGATTTTGCACCAGCTCTTTACCGTTTGCTTCATCGAGCCGATTCAGGACTAAACTTGTGACATGGGAGCGGCCGCTCCAGGGGGCTTGAAATTCGGTGCGGAAAGTAATGGTCAGGAGCACCGGCAAACGCCGCACCCGATCGACAACAAGATCCAGCATTTCGCGGGAAGTGGGATCAATCCAATGGGCGTCCTCGAATATCATCAGAACGGGGTGCCGGCGCGCCTCAAACTCAAGTTGTTTCAGCAACGATTCGAACAACCTCTCACGTTTAAGCTGTGGACTGAGATTGAGTGCTTCTGATCTAGTTGGCAAAGACAACAACTCGGCCACCAGTGCGATATCGCCCTCATCCTGTGTCGCCACAGAAAGAGCACGGAGCTTCCTAAGCCTTTCTTCGGGATCATCATTGCGGACGAAGCCAGCGGTATGTTCGAGGTGTGCAATAAAGGGATAAAGGGCACTGTCCTGATGATGCGATGAGCAGAAAAATCGCAAACGTGTATGAAGTTCTGTTCGGATTTGCTCCGAAAGTGCAGCCGTGAGACGGGACTTGCCAATACCGGGCTCGCCGGAGATCAGCACTACGCGCCCTTCGCCGCGCTTAGCGTTCTCCCAGCGGCGCAGCAGTACTTCGACCTCCTCGCCGCGCCCGACTAAGGGCAACGTCTCCGAGTGTAGAGCGTCGAACCGGCTGACCCCCGTACTTTCGCGCAAAACCATCCAAGCCGGTTGCGGATCGGCAAAGCCGGCTAGTTGCTGTGGCCCGAGATCCTCCAGATCGAATAACTCGCCGACTTGTTGCCTCGTGCTTGCGCCGATCACCAGATGGCCTGGACTAGCCAACGCTTGCAGTCGCGCCGCCAAGTTAGGCGTTTCGCCGACGACGGCTTGTTCTTGCGCCGAGCCTTCACCGATCAGATCGCCTACGACCACGAAGCCGGTGGCGATCCCCACTCGTGCCTGTAATTTGACATCTCTGTCATGCAACTGACCGACTGCGTCGATGGCGCGCAATCCAGCTTGGATCGCCCGCTCCGGGTCATCCTCATGAGCCCGTGGATAGCCGAAATAGGCCAGCACCCCATCGCCCATATATTTGGCGACAAAGCCGTCAAACGTAGCGACGGCCTCCCTCACGGCCAGATGATACGCCCCAAATAGTGTCCGAAGATCTTCCGGATCGAGCTGCGTCGAGAGCGCAGTCGAGCCAACGAGGTCGCAGAACATAACGGTCAATTGTCTGCGTTCTGGTGTCTTCGCCTCGGGCAATGCAGAGGTGGCGATAGTTCGTGATGTCCCTGTGACCAAATCTGCGATTGCGTTAAGTAGACGACGGCGATGCCCGATCAATGTGACGCCGATATCTCGTAAATCGTCGGCGGTAAGTGTCGGCAAAATCTTTGCGTCGATAGCGTTCTCGTGAAATGCGTCAGTGTATTGTTCAAGCCCTAGCTCGCGCAGCCACTGCGCAATTTCGATCGTCGTCCCTGAACTATTGGTTGCCATCGTTCTCCCGTCCTCGGGGATACACGCAACTTAGCAATGATATCACGACGCGACGGCGCCCAGTGACATAGACGTGTCCTGAATTCAAAAACCTGCCCCGGCAATGTCAGCACGCGCCAACGAGGTAATCGAGTAAAGGTGATCCAATGTCCGCTTTTGGGGGTAAAGCGGACATCAGACGAAGGCGCTTGAATGTCTGCTTTTGACCCAATGCGGACATCGACGGCTGGATCAAATAAGCATCCAAGCCCATTCCGATTAGGGATCTGTGGAATTAGCGCCATCAGCTAAGTTCCATATCGAAACTTAGCCCCCGTTTAGTGCGTTTACTTTGTGTCTCGCGGTTCCGCAGCAGGGAGGTTGCAGTGAACAACTCCTTATTAGCTGTCCTTATCGTGATTGCGCTCGTAGTTGGCAGCGCAGTGTCGGTTGTCAAGAAAGCCTGCAAGAGCGGCTATCATACGTGGTGCGTTTCGATGACCGTGGGGCATCACGCAAAGCCGCCGCCGGTCTGACTATAACTGTGTGTTTTCGGTAGTCTTTGAAAAACCCGAGGGGGCGCGAAAGGCGGTGCGAAATGCCGCTAGCCGGACCTGCTCCCGAAGGAACCAAGTTCTTTTGTCCGATGTGCGGTGCGCTCTATTCCGTTACTCGCACGCAGGTTTCAAAGAAAGAAGTCGGCGCCGTCAAATGTGTCGTGTGCTCGCGAATTATGGATCACTCGAAACCAACTGAGATCCCTGTCTACACGCTCATTCACCGGCCTGAAGATGCCTGAAGAAGCGTGCTTCTGTGGTGGTTGATGGCGTAACGATAGGGTCGGTTAAACCGTCGGCCAATATAGAAATAGCCAACGTCGCAGGTTGAATTTCAACAGACTGTTGAGGCCAGCGTGGGCGCCCCAGCCTCAATCGCCGGAAGAAAAAGCAGAGCTGCAAAAGTGCGTGAACTCGCTTGTGGACAAATGGGCGGTTCAACATACCGAACGGCTGAAGCCGCTAAGCGACGTCGCACGCAGAGCAAGTGAGTGAAGCGCTTGCCGGTGATGTCTCCATACCGCGATTACGTCGAAGCTGGTGCGTTGTTGGGTTATGCAGTCGATCTCGCAGAGTTGCTCCAGGAGTCTTATCAATGCCGGCTTTCGGCAGCGCCTGTTGGAATACCGAAATCGCGGAACTGAATCGCCACGAGAGCGAGTCATGATAGGCACTCAGCGCCAACCGGAACTGCTCGGCCAGACCGTCGTCGTCATTGGCGGCACCTCTGGAATTGGGCTGGAAACCGCGCGGCGGGCCCGTGTCGAGGGCGCCAGCGTCATCCTCACGGGCCGAAATCCCGCACGCCTCAAGCAAGCGGCGCTGGAGCTGGACACAGAACGCACCGCAGCTTTTGACGCCAATGATTCTGCCTCCCTGCAGTCGTTCTTCGAGGATCTTTCCGGCCCGATCGACCACGTAATGGTTACCGCGGGCGCCCCCCACTACGGGCCAGCTCTCGCAATGCCTGCAGAGACCGCACGACGCAATCTCACTGATCACCTTTTGCTCGCGATCGAGGTCGCACGTGCCGCTGCCGACAAGGTCAGGCCGCCCGGCTCCCTGATATTTATGGGTGGCACCGGCGCACGCCGCCCACGCGCTGGCCTCGCAATCGCCTCGACTGTCACGGTTGCGTTTCCCACGCTAATCGCCAGCCTCGCGCTCGAGCTTGCACCGATCCGCGTCAATTTGATTGCTGCAGGCTTTGTCGACACACCTCTTTCAGCATCACTTCTCGGTGACGACCTCGACAAGCGCCGCAACGAACTGCGGTCGACACTGCCAATCCACCGCGTCGTCGGACCGGCGGACGTCGCCGCGCTGGCGGTTCACATCATGAGCAACACGGCACTTACTGGCGCAACGTACGACATCGACGGCGGCCAGCAACTGATCTCATAATAATGCACTCAAGCCTAAGGAGCTCGATATGAGCAATACTGAGGCACGCATCCGAACTGCCAACAAGAGCCCAAGCGGTCCTGACGTCGGTCGATCGAGCGACCTGGCCGCCCTCCATCTAAGTAAAGCCTGAGGCGTAGGAGGAGCACACATGACGACAAACTTGAAAGAGATGATGGATGCCGCCAATGCGGCAGTGCCGCGGATCACGCCAGCGCAGGCGCGAGACATGGTTGCGCAAGGTAATACCCTTATCGTCGACGTGCGCGACGCACCGGAAGTAGAGAAGAGCGGCAAGATCGCTGGCGCCGTGAACGTCTCGCGCGGCCTGCTGGAATTTCGCGCCGACCCGGATTCGCCCTCGCACGACAAGAGTTTTGCCAAGGATAAGGATGTGATCGTCTATTGCGGCTCCGGCGGTCGCGCGGCGCTCAGCGGCAAGGTTCTCAAAGACATGGGCTATGAGCGCGTTTACAACCTCGGCGGGTTCAAGGACTGGGCCGAAAGCGGCGGCGCGGTGGAGAAGTAAGCAACGGTTTCGCGCGCGGTGGCGCGTCCGCTTTTTGGCACTTAGCGGGCATCCCAGAGCATTCAACTGATGTCCGCTTTAGGGGGTAAAGCGGACATCGGTACTTGTCCCAAGCATGCCTGTTACTGACCAGGAGCGGCACTTGGCATCGTCCTTTGCGGACGCCGTACAGCTAGCAAGGAAGAGGCAGAGCAGTCCAATCGACAATAATCGCATGATCTCAGCCCCGGCTTTCGGTGGAGACTGAACTAGGGTGCAGGTGCCACCACGTTACCAATGCGCCAGTACAAAGCCCGATGAGGAAACCGAAACAAGCACCGAGCGTGACCCAGAACATCGGATCGGTGCGGAGCGGTGGGCGGGCGCGACATCGAGCAGCTAAAGAAAATCGCTAGGGAAGTTCTTGGCGGTCGGAACGCTAACGACAGCGACGCTGGCCGTTTTGCTGGCGGAGTTCCCCTTTGGAACCCTTGCCGTGGAACAGTACCGGCAAATCTTTGCTGCCCTGTACGTTTCCCTTTGCCGAGCTGCGGGCAGACCTTATGCGAGGGAGGTCGCTAACCAGGCCTTGTGTGACGCGATCAACAATCGGGTTGTTGCCCATTCGGTTGCTATCAAGTTTCTGCAATCGCTCAACGGCCCGGCCAAAATTGGCGGTCGTCCGCCGACACTTTTGTTCATGTCTCTTTAGTTTGATCTCTTGGAACAGGAACTCCCAAAATCCGGTCATCACAATGGCTGCTAGCACCGCGATAATTACTGCGGAAACAACGCTAAAGGATTCGGAGGCGAAGCGGACAGATTCGGGTATGAATGTCATCGTCATCAACCCAATTCGCCGTATTAAGAAATAGGAAGGCTAACATTTAGTTTATTGCGCTCGCCGCCATCGCGAACGTCAACTACTATCACCGCCTCAGGTCACCCTGTCGCTGCGGCGGGCGAGTGTATTTGGCGACACGATCGTATTCTGCGGGCCTGTCCGCTTCTTGCCGCTGTCGCATCCAACCCAATTACCGAAAAGCTGGTCCACCGCATCGATGCCGCGCGCCGGGGGCATTGAGCTGGAATGACGTTGACCAGCGAGACGAACAGGCGCAGGCTTAAAAAGTTGGCCGGTCACGCTGAGAGAGTGACCGGCCAAATTGAAATGCGAAAAGTCCAGCTGCAGTAGTCACTAGGCAGTATCAACGCCGTCGCTGTACGTCAAGCGATGGTTATGGCCAACCGAGCGGACTGAAGCCAACCGGTCTTACAAGTTCGATACACAAAGCCCCCGTCCTGCGGCACCCGAAAGACCAGTACCAAGCACCATCTGTTGTACGAGACGGTGACCACCCCGACAGGGTGCGCAGTGCGTTATATTAGAAGGCCGCGTGCGCGAGCAGCTTTGGAAATCGAAGAGAGAGCCACCCCCGGGGGCCAAAAATCGCCGGCGCGCGTGAATGCGATCACCCCTCGCAAATCTGTGCGTGATTTTTAAAGTCGGGTCCTACGGACTCGAGCTTCGCCATATGCGCTTCGCCAGGGGCCCCAAGTACCATCCTCGCTACCGCTCGGATATACTGGGTCCCAGTCCATAGGGGCTGACGTGGCAAAGGCAGTTTCAGCAAGATCGCTCCCGTCGCTCAGCGAGGTTGCTTCGCATGTTCAACCCAACATTGATAGTCATAGAAGCCTTCATCCGCGAACTTCGAACGATGTACGAACGAACCTACAGCACGTTAGAACCGGGGTATCCTGGGGTGATTAGCTTTGTCGCGCAGCTTGCTCTTGAAAATATCGCGACCAGCGACGCCGCATACCACGATTTTAATCACACCATCATGGTCACGCTTGTCGGCCAGGAAATCCTGCGCGGCCGCCATATTAGCGTCGGCGGTGTGACCCCGCACGACTGGCTACATTTCATCATCTCACTACTATGTCACGACATCGGGTACGTGCGTGGAATCTGTCGAGGTGACGGGGATGGCTCCTATGTCACCAACCTTGCCGGTGATAAGGTGACCCTCCCGGAGGGCGCCACAGACGCATCTCTGACGCCGTACCATGTCGCTCGGTCCAAACTGTTTGTACGCGAACGTTCCGCGAAAACCCTCGTCCGCCTGGACACTGCCGCGATCGAAGCCAACATAGAACACACGCGCTTCCCAGTTCCCGAGGACGAGGAACACGAGTCCACTGACGATTTTCCGGGCTTGGTACGTGCTGCGGATCTGATCGGGCAGGTCGCGGACATCAACTACCTGCGAAAGCAGGCTGCCCTGTTTAACGAGTTTCGCGAGACGGGAATGAGCGATAAACTGAAATACAACAGCGTCGCAGATCTGCGAGCTAACTATCCAGATTTCTTCTGGAAAACGGTCCGGCCTTACATCGGGGATGCCTTGCGCTACCTTCGAGTCACGCAAGAGGGCCAACTATGGATTGCCAATCTCTATGCAAACGTGTTCTCGGTGGAGCATAGAGGTCAACTTTTTTAGGTGAGTCTCGCCGATTATCGACGCGCGGCGAGGGGGGCCAAACTCGCAGCGTGAGCATACAACATTTGCTAGGCATCCTCACTCCACAAGCCATGGTGTGACCCGTTGCGCACAAACCTCGAACGGGCACTGTCGTCGGGCGCAGGTTTATTAGTAGCGGCGATGCTTGACGATCGACTGAAGATGAGCACACCCAACACATGGGAACAGCGGCAGAACGGGACCAAACAAAGAGGAGGCGGTGCTATATTGCTGGCGGGTGCCGAATTTAAATCCGAGTGATGATTACCCGTCGATCAGGTCCCGTGTTCGTTGTTCGCCTCCGGGCGGGGTCGAAGATCGATGCGATCCGCGCCCTGCGGGCGGCGTTGAAGGTGCTCGGTCGGCGGTTTGGCTTGCGGGCGATCTCGATTAGGGCGGAGCCGGAAGCGAGCGGCGATCCCAGAATTAAGTGGAGATCGTGCTCCTAAGCGTGCATTTCCGCCCCTAGCATTTACACTGAACATTCCGAATCCGGGGGCAGGGAAGATGAGAGTTCTGGTCTGTGGCGGTCGCGACTTTGACGATGCGCGACTGATGAACAGCGTCCTGGATCGGCTGCACACCGAAAACTTCTTCACGGTGCTGATCCACGGTAACGCGCGCGGCGCTGATAAGATAGCTGATGCTTGGGCGTCGTGCAGGGGCGTCCCGCGCGAACCGTATGAGGTCCCGCAGGGCGAGTGGGACGAATTCGGCAAGAAAGCTGGCCCGCTGCGCAATCAGCGAATGCTCGACGAAGGCAAGCCCGAGCTGGTCGTGGCGTTTCCGGGCGGCGGCGGAACGGAAGACATGGTCAGGCGCGCGGTCAAGGCGGGCGTCTCAGTACATGAAGTGAACCGCGCAGACGATTGGTGAGTTCAGGCACCCAAGACCGGTTATGCTTGCTTGGCCAGGATATCTTGTGCCGAGGCGTGTTCACTCTTGGCTTTGACGGCCGGTTCACGTTTTCAATTTAGCGTCGCCGCGCTTTAGGGCAATGCCAGCTCGTCCCTTAAGCTTTGCAGATGCGTGGTCACGATTGCCGGATCGATCGACTCAAGTGCTGCCGCTGGCTTGGGCAGCTTGGACGACAGCGTGAGTGCACCGACAGTTAGCAGGGCGAGGACGGCGCCGAACACAATGATCCTGGATAGCAGTTTACTAAGCACTTTCTTGTCCCCCGAAATGAATCTGGCGCGCCGCGGGTAGCATGGCGAGTCAGCGGGCCACTGTGACCGACGTCACACTGGCCCAAATCC
>AF_2010_repII_A1DRAFT_10000323_pt1 | contig 10329 bp, 10 predicted proteins | sample AmaForreplicIIA1_FD_9195 | JGI IMG/M metagenome (IMG submission 9195)
GATTTTCGTCTGGCCCGCGGTAGGTTCTTTTGTCGGCGCCGAGGGCTGTGGCTTCGTAAGGTCCAAGGAGGGCTGCGCTTTGTCAGCTTGCGTTTGTTCGATGGTTTGCACCTGATTTTTGAAAATCCCGATCTCGCCGCCAAACCCCTGAAATTTGATCAATCCGTTCTCTTCGTAATAGCTCGGAACGGTAATTCGCCTGCCGTTCTTTAGGACTATAGTGTAGTCCGCCAAGGCGGGTCCGAAGGAACCGAGGACCAATGCCATGACAAACGCTGATACAATCCGCTTACCCACGTGTGCAATTATAACATGCTCTGTGCGGTTTTGGGAATTCGACCGTATCGGTACTTCCGTGCTTACGCTTAGTCCCCTTGTCGTTTACTCCCCAAAGGTTTCGTGTTAGCGTTTTATCATTCGGAGGTTGGCCGCCATGAGGTCTATACCGTTTTTTCCGATCTGGCTATGGTTTTTCATAGTGTCAGCCTTCTCCCTACCGCAAGTCGCCGGGGGAGTCGAGCCCAAAGTCCAAATTCTCTCTCCCAAAGAAGGCTCGCGCCTTGCTCAAGAGGAAAACACTATCCTGGTTAGCGGCAAAGTCGGCAGCCCAACCGCCCGTTCGGAAAATATTGATATTATGTTGGTCATCGACATCTCAGGCAGCACCGCGCTGTACGCCGGCGCTGACTTTGGAGATCAAGGTTCGCTGCCCGACAATTCGGCGTCCGGCGGTTTTGGTAGACCGCAGATCACGATTGGTGGATTTGGTCTTGGCGGTTTGGGAATGCCTCCGTTCAGAAACCTGAGAAATTCGGTTCTTTCGGCTGAAGTGGTGGCGGCACGTCGGCTGCTCGGCCAGCTTAATTCACAAACCACACGCGTCGGAATCATCACCTTCAGCGAGGGCGCACGGATATTGCAGCCGTTGACGAACAATTTCGATCAGGTACGGCGCGGCCTAGATGATATTGTTCGCGCAGGTCCTTATGGCGGGACAAATATGGTCGAGGGAATTCGCACCGCTATTAAGGAGCTGATGGGATTGGGCGCCAGTGAAAAAAGAACCGACGCAATTAAGGTGGAATTTCTTTTGACCGATGGGTTTCCCACTATGCCCATAGGCGGAGGTAGACAAGTCACTCCCCAAGACACGGACCTCGCGATAAACGCTGCACGGCCTAGCCGGAAAAGCGGGTATTAAAGTTCACGTCTTCGCTCTAGGCGAAGAGGCACTGTCGTACCCGGTCGCGGCAGTGGGAATTGCTCGCGAAAGCGGGGGGATCTATACTCCCGTATCGAGGGCGGCTGATGTATTGGCAGTGGTTGAAAGTATCTCTATCGTGGGTGTGCAATATGTTCAGATCGTCAACCAAACCATTGGTCAGAAAGCAACGCAGCTGCGATTGGCGGCGGACGGTTTTTTTTCTTCAGCCGTCCCGGTGACGGAAGGGCGTAACCAGATCGAAGTCTTGGCGCGCGCCAGCGATGGTTCAATCGGACGCGATTCAATCACCATATACTATCAGCCTGGAAATCAAAAATCTTTGGAACTCGAAGTCTTTCTCGAAAGGGAAAAGAACCTCAAGTTACAGGTCGAGCGATTGGGAAAGACCCAAACACAAATCGAGCAGGATGTCGAACGCAGCAGGCAAGACAGCGTCGGTCGGCCCCAGCAATTGCCGCCTCCAACTGAGAGCCCCCGCTAACGCTTTTTTCTTTCGGCCTCAGCGGCGATGGCGATCTCCGACGCGCCGGCCCGCTTGATGATCGACATGACTTTGACTGTATCGCCAAACAGCACGTCACGATCGCCTCTTAGAATAACGGTTTTGTCCGCGCTTGTGTTCAACGCGTCTTTTAACGCCGGTTCCAGGTTCTCTTCGTTGACTTTTTTTTGATTGACATAGATTTCATGTTTCGGAGTCAATGTGACCGTGGTGCCACGGGACTCGGTTTTCGTGGCTACCGCCTTGGGAAGGTTGACTTTGCCCCCTGATTCGATCATCGCCGAACTGGTGATCATGAAAATGATCAGCAAAACCAGAAAGATGTCGGTGAGGGGCGTGATATTAATCTCCGCCACAATGCCGGAGAGGTCGTCGTTAGAGCCGAGCGAGGTCATTGCCATAGATCATTCCTTCAAACGCTCATGTTATGGAGCACTTTTCGCAACTTGGATACGGAAAAGTCCGTTGAGATTCGCAATCCTTGTCTGGAAGTAGTTATAAAAAATAACCGCAATGATCGCCACTGCCAATCCCAGAGCCGTGGCGACCAACGCCTCTGATATGCCGGCGGCGACGACAGCGAAGCCTCCGGTGCCGGCGATGGCCATGCTTTCGAAGGATTTGATGATGCCCACCACGGTACCGAGCAGTCCGATGAACGGCGCGCTGCTGGCAACGGTCCCGAGAATCCAAAGATGTTTTCTTAAGTTCTGCGTCTCTTCGAACATCGCCTCAGTGGCAAATGTGTTGGCAGTTTCAAGCTGCCGACTTTCCTCTTTGTCGAGAATCTTCAGAAATATCCTGCCGGCGGGGGAATGAGAGTTCTGCCGGCAGATGGCAATGGCGAGATCTCGTTGCCCCTTCTTAACTGGCTCCAACAGGGATTCGGTAATTCTCAACGTGACAGAACTTATATTTCGCAGGGACCAAAGACGCTCTAGCACGACGGTTACACTGATGATCGACAACAAAATCAATGGATAGGTGGCGATGGCGCCCTTATGAATAATGTCAATCAGGTCGAGACCTTGTGCTTGCATGTTCTGTTCTTATGAACCTTTCGGTGAAGATTACCTGAAATCCAAATTAATTCAACGAAATGGAGCGCAGAGGGAATGTAAAAGAGCGAAGCTTCTATCCGCGCACTCGGTTAGAAACTTCGAATTTCATGATTAGAGGTTCGTTGGCCAGATCTTTTAAGCTCTCTGGGATGGGTGGGAAAGGGGAGGCGCGTTTCATGGCTTCAACGGCACTGGCGTTTAGCTTGGTGTCCGAAGACTCGAGGACCTCTGCCTGAGTTAGTTTTCCGGCGCGATCGAGAGTAAAGCGAACAGTAACTTTTTGCACTCCTGTTACGCCATCGGGATACTTCCACACCGACTCAACCCGTTTCTTGAGCTGGTTGAGATACTGATTATAGTCTGCGTTTGGGATACCCTTAAGACCGGTATTGCTTCCTCCGCCGGTTCCCGTGCCGGTTCCGCCCCCCGCTAACCCGGTGCCATTCTTGCTCCCACCCGGAACACCATAAGGTCCTATGCCGGTTCCTGTGCCTTTGAGCGCGCCGGGGATTTGAGCGCCCTCTTTGAGGGCCTTGATTCCTGGCCCCTCACTTCCTTTCAGGGCAGTCAAACTTCTTTGATTCATTTCAAGATCAGCCGCGGAGCTTGCGGGCAAATTTGTGGCCCCTTCCTTGGTCGGCAGCCGAACAAGCGAATCGGCTGATGTTTCTTTCACATTGACCGCCTCATGGCGCGTCTCACTGGCCAAAACCTTGGGTCCCGGAAGCGCAACAGGCTTGGGTGGGGGAGCTTCTTCAGTGTTCGTGTTCGGCACCATGCTTTCCAAGGAGCCGGTCTCCAGCTTGCCAGTTCGTGGTGCCGGCGGAATCGGGACGCCCAACTTCGGAGGAGTGCGGGGGCCACCCGGACCTTTGGCCGGGCCGATACTTTTGTTATCCGAACCGCCATTTCTTACTTCCGCCAAATCTACGGCGATGGGAATATCCAACTCTGGCTTGGTTAATTGGAGGCTGACGCGCAGTGCGAGAAAAAAAAGCAGCGCATGGAGAATTATGGAGGGAAGCAAAAACGGACTGCGGAAGAGGGAAAGAAGGTTAACATCCCCCCAGCTTTCTGATAGGTGATTGGCCATATCAGCTACCAGGGATTGAAATCTGCTTCAGTTCCGCAGTGGGAGCGGGAATCTGTTCCTGCTTGTAGAGTAGTTCCAGTCCTGCTGCGCTTACGTCCCGGCGCACGATGCGGCCGTTCTCATAGTACGTCCACAAATCCGCGGCGCCGTCGCCGTTAAGGTCACGCTCCTCCCTCACAATCACCTCATCGTCTCTGGTAGTGTCGTAATAAATCCAGGTATCCGTTCGGCCGTTGCCGAGGGTATCTTTCTCCACCTTGGATAGCTTTCCATTTTCATAGATGGCGCGATAGGTCATTCTTCCCTGACCGGTTTCGTCGCGTTCCTCACGGGCTATTTTGTCGTTATCATAATAGAAAACCTTGTCTGGCTTTCCTTGGCCCGTGGTGTCGACTTCGCGGCGCACAAGTTTGCCGTCTTTGAAATAGCTCCAGGTATCGACTCGGCCATCGCCCTTGGTAGCCTCTTCCTGTCGGACGATTTCGCCGGGCTTGAGTGGGTTATAATAAATCCAAAGATCCGGAACGCCGTCGCCGTTGGTATCTCTAACTTCTACATTCCTGAAGGGACTCGACGGAGCAGCCGGGGCTGGCGGCTTTCCCAGGGATGCGAGCGTGGTGTTTTCCCGCGGCTTGTTTGTGTCGACGCTCTTTTGCGGCGGAGGGGCTTGAGGATTCGATACTGGATTTGCCGGCTGCACGGTCGGCGGCGGAGATTCGGCCGTCGAACCCGACGCGTTAGCAATCTGATTTTCCAGTGCACGTTGGCGTTCTAGCTCTTTTTCTATAGCAGCTTCCAATTGCCGATCTTTTTGCTGTTCGGTTTGGACTTGATTATTTATCTGTCCGTAGAATGAATCAGCCGTGAGGAGGCCAGCGATAAGCCCTAGAACCAGTCCTCCGCCGGCACCATAGGGTCCCCCAATGGCTCCTCCCATGGCCAAGCCTTCCATCGCTTTGCTCCAGGCGTGCTGCCATCGTTGCGAACTACTAACTTGGGAATTCGGTGGAGGGGTCGGGTTGTTTGGTCCTGAGTTAGGAGAAGGGTATTGGGCCGAACCGGGAGGATACTGCAGGGGCACTGGATCACACCCAACAAGCGCGACCAAAAACCCGGCAAGAATGAATCCTAGTCGCCTGTTCATGAACGGAACCTAGTGCCAGAGTCTACTTTATTTCCCCACCGGGCGCCATCCCGGTTCTCGCGGTGACAGTCCCGCTGGGAACTGTGCCATAGGTTGCCATACTTCGGACTTCGTCTTCAACGGCGCCAAACGTGGCCGCGGCAGAAGGCGGAGCGCCGTCTGCTACCTGCTCCTGCCCAACCACCTGGCCGCCTTTAAAGACATACCGCGCAGTGATCTTGCCACGAAAGTCTTGGTCCTCGAGTTGCTCCACCTGCTCGCCATTTTGAAAGTTGACCCACACATCCACCCGCCGGTCCCCGTTGGTGTCGGCTTCTTGCCTGACCATCTGACCTTTATCGTAAAAGATCCTCAAATCAAAGTAGCCGTCGCCGTCGGTATCGCGCTCCTCGCGGACCAGCTCGTTGTCTTTAAAAAAGTAAACCGTATCCCACTTACCGCTTCCCTTGCTATCGCGCATTCGCTTGGCGATGCGGCCCTGAGAAAAAACTTCGACGATATCCATGCGTCCCAGGCCGGCGGAGTCTTCTTCTCTTCTTACTACTTCTTGGCCCTGAAAATAAATGACCCGACTGATTTTCCCATCACCCCGAAGGTCTTCTTCCTGTTTGACGAGCTGGCCAGCCTGATAGTATCCCCACAAGTCGATTTTGCCGTTATGTTTGCGGTCCAGTTCCTTTCTGACGAGCTGACCGTTTTCATAATATGAAAAACTGTCAGGCTTACCTTGCCCGGAGGATGTCCTCCTCAATGCGGGAAACTTTGCCATCCTGATAGAATGCAACCCGGCTCCCTTTGCCCGAAGCCTTGGCATCCTCTTCGCTGCGCACTGGACGACCGTTTTGGTAGTAAACCCAAAGCGTCGGTTTCCCGGACCCGTTGGGGTCCTGGCCTTTGCGTTCAATCTCGCCGTTGCCATCGAGGAATAGCCACGTATCGATTTGGCCGTCGTTCTTGCTCGCTATCTCTTGGCGCCGCGGTTTGCCGCCCTCGTAGTAGATAAATACATCGGGCTTACCGTCGAAGTTGATATCCTGCTCTACGCGCTCCACCTGTCCCTGCGCATTATAGTAGGTCCACAGGTCCATTTTACCGTCACCATTGGTATCCCGTTCTTGGCGCACAACGTTCCCTTGTTCATTGTAGTAGAACCTCGCCACTGGTTGCTGGCTCAGCGCCGCACCCGGAGCCAACATTAATGCCAGAAATGCCAATAGAGAACGCGCGGTCTTAAAGTAATACCGCTTCATCACTCGCTCATCGCGACCAACGCTGAAAAGATATTAGGGCTTGGAAGAGTCTTCCGGGTGTGATTGGTTATCCGCGCTGGTTAAAGGCGGTTTCTCAGTTTCATTTATCGCTTTTTTGAACCCTCGGATTGCTTCTCCGAGTGACTTTCCTAAGTCCGGAAGTTTGCTAGGACCGAAAACTAAGAGGGCAACGACGAAGATGACAATAAGCTCCGGCATACCGATACTTCCAAACATAGGGCACCCCCTTAGTAACGTGTTACAACGCTACGCCCTAGGGTAAGGGATGTCAATCGACCCGGAGGGATCGGATCTGGGATATTGTGTCAAAGCCGGATCTAGGATATAAACTGCTGTGGTGCATTTATTGAGAAGTGATGTGCAAGACGCTTAGTTAAGTTGATTCGGCGCTCCCACTGATCATCCATTGACCCAGAGATCAGCCATCATTATCGCTAAGCCGGCTACGCGTTCCGACTAGCAAAAGAATCATTTGATTAAGGTTCCACCCCAACCCAATCTCACGCGGTCACCATTCACATTGTCTTCTCAGTAAAGAAACAGGACTAGTGCATCAACCTTAGAGATATCAAGTGATAAGCCACGCCGACGCTGTTTCGTTGAAGGACTTGCCGGTTCTATCAAAAACCTATAGTCCGTCTGCGCTAGATGGTTGTGGGCCCTAGTCTAGGTAGCGGGAAGGGAAAGTAAATCAATGCGCAGGGAACTTAGTTACAGAGAGGAAAGGGGTTGAAGCAAACAGAATTGGAAACAATCGAAAATAGGGTCGAAAAAATTTCCGCCCTAAGAATACCCGAGCAGCCGCGAAAAATACCTCTGCTGGATCTCACCCGTAAATACAAGGAAATTGCCGAGGATCTACACCGACAGTGGGATACTGTTTTTTCGTCCATGCGATTATTGAACGGAATGAATCTGGCGGCTTTTGAACAGGAGTTCGCAGCCTATTGCAACGTAAAACATGCCGTCGGAGTTGCTTCTGGAACAGATGCAATTTACCTTTCTCTTCAAGCGCTAAAAATATCTCGCGGTGACGAAGTCATCCTGCCGGCTCACGCCCCGGCCCCGGTGATTGAGCCCGTGCTTGCTGTGGGCGCCACGCCAGTGCTGGTGGATAAAGCCATTGGAGACTATGGACTCGATTTACGAAGCCTTAAGATGGCGATCAATGCGAAAACCAAGGCCATCTTGGCAGTTCATTTGTTGGGGCTAGCTTGCGACATGGATCCGATTGTCGAGCTTGCGCGGAAGCGAAATGTCTTCGTCGTCGAGGACGCTTCACAGGCTCAGGGTGCTATTTACAAAGGCCGGCGCGCGGCGGCTTTGGGAACGATCACCCCGATGAGTTTGGGGCCGGTAAAAAACCTTGCATCCTACGGCGACGGCGGTGTGGTGCTGACCAATGACGACGAACTCGCGCATCGGGTAAAACTCTTACGGGTCCATGGCCAAGCAGAGAAATATGATCACAAAATCCACGGTTGGAATAGCCGGTTGGATGAAGTCCAAGCCGTTGTGTTGCGGGTTAAACTTCCGAGCCTCGATCGCGATAATGCGAGGAGAGCGGTCATCGCCGCCAAGTATACGGAGTCCTTGGACGGGTTGCCCCTGAAGACACCTCCAGCGTTCGCGGACCGCGCGAGCGTTTATCATCAATACGTGTTGGAAACGCCGGAGCGCGACCTTTTGAGAAAATTTTTGGAAAGCAAAGGGATCGGCACCGGTATTTACTATCCGTTGCCCCTCCATCAGCATGAAGCATGGAAAGCCCGGAACTTGCCTGCCTATTTCTTCCCGGAGGCTGAAAGGTATTGTCGCGAAAACTTTGCCATTCCGGTCTTTGCCGAACTGGCGGATGAAGAAGTAAATTATATCATTTCAGCCGTGCACGAGTATTACTCAACTACGGCTCGATAAAGTTTTGCAATCCATTCGTTATTCCGTCGTCGCGCCGATGCACAACGAGCAGGGAAATGTTGCGGCGCTTTACGACGATATCAAGCAAACGATGGAACGGCTGGGTGAGTCCTATGAGATCATCTTCGTCAACGATGCCAGCCGTGACCAAACTCTTAAAGAGATGAAAGAGATCCAGGGCCGCGATCCCAAATTCCATTTCGCCGACTTAGAGGCTAACGTCGGAGAGAACTGGGCGCTGCTGGCGGGCATTGCGCAAGCGCGAGGGGAAGTCATCATCACTATCGATGGCGATTATCAGAACGATCCGTCCTACATTCCCGACCTGTTGAAGGAATTATCCAAGGGATACCGGGTCGTGTCTGGCCGCCGGCGGAACCGGGCTGCCGCCTTATGGACGAAGCGCCTTCCGTCTCTCGCCGCCAACGGCCTGATCCGAGTGATCTCCGGTGTTCCCGTGCACGATTGTGGCTGCGGGCTGAAGGCGTATCGACGCGAAGTGGTGGAGAGAAAGTTTGTTCCTAAAGGTTTCATGAATCGATTCTCACCGGTGTCCTTGGGGGTCAAAGCGCATGAGTTCGCCGAAGTTGAGATTGTCGATCGTGCGCGAATCGCGGGTGAGTCGCATTACGGTTTGGCTCGGGTCTTTATCGTCTTTCGCGATGTTTGTGTTTTACCGTTTGCTGTGCGCGATGCCGCGGCTTGGCGCGGAAGGTTTCGGATAATCGGCGTGCTATCTGCAGCCGGTGCTTTGATAGCTGTGTTCTGGGCTCAATGGGTATGGATGGCGCTGCTGACTTTGCTGGCGCTGTTTTCCCTCTCCAATACCACCAATCTAGCGCGGTTCGTCAAGGCCCAGGCGGAGCCGGCCTTCCGGATCAAAGAATACCGGTGACGGAATGGGCAAAAAAATCAGCGTAGGACTGATAGGCGCGGGTTATTGGGGCCAAAAGCTTTTGCCAAAATTTTTGGCCGCGCCAGAGGCTGAAGTGAGGATGGTTTGCGATATCCATGAGGGAAACCGCGCAGAGGTTAAACGCAAATTTCCTGCTGTTCCGACCACCGATTCGCCGGATACTATTCTTGGCGCTCGGGAAATTGATGCGATCGTCATCGTTACCCCACCGGCCACGCATTATACTCTGGCGCAAAAAGCATTGCAGTCGGGTAAGCATGTGTGGATCGAAAAACCACTCGCTTTGAGATTGGATGAGGGCCGGGCGCTGGTTCAGTTGGCACGCGAGCAAACGAACATTGTCTTCGTGGATCACACGTTTCTTTATGACCCGGCAGTGCGCATGATTCGCGAGATGATTCAGAAAAAAGAGTTAGGCGATATTTACCACCTGTTCCTCCAACGGCTCAACCTGGGACGTATCAAGCGGGATTCAAATGTATGGTGGAATTCGGGACCTCACGATGCTTCCATCGTCCTGTATCTCTTATCGGGCCGGCCCGCCAGTGTTAACTTGCACGGCTACCGCTATCTGCTGCCTGATGTGGAAGATCTCAACATCGCCGTTATAGAAATGTCCGACGGCACATCAGCTTTTGTCTACCACAACTGGCTCTATCCCGAGAATACCGCGAAATTGACCGTTGTCGGCAGTAAGCGATTTCTTATTTACGAAGGCAAATTTGAAAGGCGATCCATCACGGTCTACGAATATGAGGTGGACGATCCTGTCAACGACCGGAGGCCTGCGGACAAACTACCGACTACGATTCCGTCGAAGATGAAAGCCGAGCATAAATTGCAGGGCTTCCAAGACCAGGAACCCTTGGCTGCCGCGGTAAAAGATTTTCTCGAGAGTATCCGAGACCAGCGGGAGCCGCTCTCCAACGGTGATTTTTCTCTCAGAGTGCTCGCCGTTCTCGAGGCAGGAGAGCGATCGTTGCGTTCCAATGGCGAGCGGAGTCGAGTCGACTTTTGATCTACACGTTGAGGATAAGAGCTGCTGCGAAAATATCGTGTTTAGGGCTTTGGTAGCTGTTTTTTAGAATCCTAACCCAAAGCGTCAATCCACAGTTCTATTTTTTCACTCCGGCATGTCCGCTATGAATAACAAGGGCTTCATCTCGAGCACACACGAAAGGGAGAGGGACAAGTCATTGC
>AF_2010_repII_A1DRAFT_10000325_pt1 | contig 10295 bp, 10 predicted proteins | sample AmaForreplicIIA1_FD_9195 | JGI IMG/M metagenome (IMG submission 9195)
AACGGATAATGCAGCGGCTAGAGACATTTGACTCCCTTGCATGTATCGAATGTATATAAGTATTCTGCGTGCTGTCCCAATGTCCATCTGCGAATTAGAATACATCTGCAGCCAGGTTCTGGCATGCTATGCTCCCTCCCCCAAGCTGGTAAGCCCTGTACTCTGCTAGTCAAACACTTTCACCTGAGCTAGTTGTCACAGTCTCTCCTTATCTCTCTTGCTACTAGTGACCCTTAGAGCCATGCCGCAGCACGGACAAAACACGCCGTCATAATGTAAATAAATCTCGCACCTTCTACAATATTTTCTTCCGTCTACGTAATAGGAATGGCCGACTTTACTGGCTCCCCATCGGGAGGAAAAGGGTCGGGATCGACGTGTTCAGCAGGTAACTGCACTACAGGAACTACTCCAGCGACTATCGATTGTACCAAAAACCCAACTGACCCATCATGTACTCAAAGGTTCGACACAAACATCAGTGCCAACAACAAAGACATGTCCCGATGGATCAGTAATAGATGCAAGTGCAAACTGTCCAACACAACAAATGACGCCAACAAATCCGAATACACCATCGACACCACCGTCTACATAAGCCACCACGTTATGTTATGGCTTAGGTTCTTTTATTCAGAAAGAAGTGGCAAAAAGATTGTTGAAGATCAGGATGCTACCTTGAGATGAAAGAGATAAGGTAACGAAAACCTGTGGCATTCGTTCAACAGTAACAACAGAAAAATATCAATGAACAATAATAATAATAACAACAATAACATTCCTAACTTTTCCCTATCTACATTTTCGACAGCTATGTTGTTTGCATTATCAAGACATGTTATTTGAGAATTATAAAAAGACCATATACGAATACCATTTCTGGAACCCAGAAGTGGGATTTGTGTCTATATTATTTAAGACCCAATCAAATATGCGAAATTCATGACAAATGAAAACGAGACCATCATATCAAGTCCATCATCGGGAAAGGTATTGTCTCGCCTTAGATCACTAAGTGCGGTCACATTATTTAGAATTGCCTTCGGCATAGTCTGGATGATCGATGCAGTAATGAAATTTACCTGGCTCCAGCCATCAGACGTAATCAAGTTGCCCCAAGGAGCTGGTCAGGGTCAACCTACATGGCTCCAACCTTGGTATAACTTCTGGATAAGCAACACAATTTTCCTCTATGCTATCGGAGTATTTGAGTTAGCCTTGGGAATTGCCTTGATAACAGGCTTCTTGAGAAAGATCGCATACTTCGTTGGAATAATACTGAGTCTGATGATATGGGCAATTGCCGAAGGATTCGGAGGGCCTTATGGACTTGACTCTAAGGATATAGGAGCAGCAATAATGTATGCTTTCGTTTTTGTTGCAATCATTATTATGGAGAGGAATGCTAAGTATGGCAAGTACAGTCTAGATTCGCTGATAAAGAAGAAGGTGAATGGTTGGAAACATCTTTCTGAGCTTTAAGATGAAAGCCAGAAAGACCCATCCTTTAAAATATAATAGCATCGATATAACTAAGCCAATAATAACAAGTACTAAGACGAGTAACTATGCCAACCACAAGGAAGAATATACATTATAGCTGGAACTGCAAGTGCACATTTCTTTCGATTGTGTGGAAGGGCGCCCTATGTAGATACTCGATTTTTGGCACATGGTTTTGTAGACTTATCTATAACAAAAAATGGAAAGACCCTAGATGGAAAGTCTTACGCTAACGATGGATCAGTGAAAAGACCAATTTGCAATCAATACGATAAAATAGAAACTATAAGAAATATTCGTTGTCTTTAATCCCAACCTACGTTATTCTGATCATCAGAGCTTTCAAATAAGAGACAGAGTCATCTTCGGCTCCTATCATTAACATATACTCACCTGGTGTCAGATCTATTGATGGTGTAAAGATGAACGAAACCTGTGTTGTTCTTCCTTCTCTAGGTAACTGGAATGATTCTTTGTTAAAGTATCCTGTAGAATTACCCAAGTCTCCTGTAGGAGTAAAGGTTCCTGATGCTATCATATGGATGTTCTCGCTGCTTGAGGAGGATCCTTTAGTCGATTTGACTTTAACTCCTATATCTACACTCTCGCCTCCCTTAATACTCAACTCTTCCTTTTGAGGTACCGTTTCAACTGAAAACGGAATTTTTTTTCTTATGTCTATTTTACCGATTTTATTTTCTGACCATTCTGTAAACCAAGTTTGCTTATTATTGTTCATAACTGAAAACTGTAAAACGTTAGCAATACCACATGGCCGCTCCTGACCTTGACTATTGTTGATGTTGTTGTTACTCGGACAATTCCCCCATACTCTGTTTTGTGTTGGTATCCAGTATTCGATCAGCTTCATATTATCTGGATCAAATCTAGCTATTTTATTCCCTTCCTGTTCGTTGAACCAAAGAGATCCACCTGATGCTTTCTTTATCCAATACGGTAGGGTGTATATACCTTCGGAGCTGTTCTTATTAGTAGAAGAAGTAGAGCCGATTGCAGTTGTACTATTAGCTTCCCTTTCAACACCTAGAGTTTGGTCCATCATATTGCCGTAAACCCTAGGAGACGCCTTTGAAGTAGCGAAGACGACGATATTTCCGTTCTCTGCGTTTAATTTGTAAAATAAACTAGTTCCAGCATTTGTAACCCATAAATTATCTGAATTGTCTAGCACAAGCCCAACCGGAGAGTTTAACTCATTAGGAAGATCAAAAGCCTCAAAGGATTTCGTGTTCAAATCATACTTGAATATTTCACCTTTAGTACCATATGTAGTATGGATATCCATACTGCATTTCTCTTGCTATCGAATGCAATTGAACCAGTAGTAATATGAATAGGATCTATCCCTTTGAATTTATCATCAATAGGAATAGGAACTTGATGAATCCCATCTGATGTTCCATTCCTCATTTTAGGTATGTCTCCGATCCATAATGATGTAGAGAATGTACCAGCAATGAAAACTCGGCTTGCGTTATTTGAGTCAAAGTCAATAGAAATTGGATATATGGTTCCAAATGAACTAGAATTGCCTGGTATCTTGTACATTTCAAAAGTATGATTGGAGACGGTATATTTCCATATCGCGTTCTCAGCTTCGTCGGTAAACCACAATTCATCTGGTGCTCCTTTTGACTTAGCGTGTATTTTCAGATCCCATACTTGTGAATAACCAAGAGGGTCCTCACGCACCTTCCAATCTGGGATGACGTACTCTTGATAAAATTTTTTGGTTCGTAGATCATAGCTTCCAATCACACCTGTTTTTGTTGATATGTACCAAACCCTCTCTGTGTGACTGTCAACCGCAATACCCAATGGCATTTCACAACTATCAGGTAAAACATATTCTGTTGCGTATGGAGTGAAATGAGCCCTAGTTCCGATTGCACAAAAAGCCTGTTGAAAGTTCCTTGTAAGATTAGAGTTCTTAGCATTGGTAGACGTTGCTGTGTTACTAGAATCCAAATGGCTGACGGAGTTAGCTGGTGTTGCATTAGCTAAAGAAACAAATGCATTGAAATTTCTTTGGAACGATATAAGTAGAATGCTTAGGACTATGAATAGAAAACAAAGGAAGGCTTTCTCACGAATAGGAAGGCTATATATGGTTTGGTACGTCTGTTTGCAATATTAAATGTTGGTGCTAGTACCAGTTCAGTTCGTCATACTTTATACTTTATCGATCGATGCTAGCCGGTATGGTATTTATATCCCATGCCCCCCCTAGGGATGCTGATCACGGGATAGATGTCCGGAGCGTGTGAATTCAAGCTAAATCAGCTAAAGCAGCAAAGGTATAATCGGATTGAAGAAGAGGAAAATAAGAACATAGAGATTCTTCGTTTGGCTGTAATAGCTACAATAATTGTACTTGTAGCTTGGATGCACATTTTACAACCAATATGGATAGGGAGTGTTATTGTTGTCGTTGCTGTACTGGTAGGAGGATATCCCATATTCAAAGAATCGTTCTTCGCATTAAAAAAAGGACGAGTAAACATGGAGCTTACGATGGTGATTGCTATAGTTGCTTCCCTTACTTTGTATCAATTTCTTCCAGCGATAGTAATTACATTCTTCGCATTATTGTCAGAATTTATTGAAGGATTTATTGTGAAGAAAGGGAGAAAAAACATAAAGCTGCTTTATGACTTGGCGCCTAGGAAGGCAATTATTAAAAACAAAAGCAAAAGCAATAACATACCCGATGAAGGTCTAATGATTGCAACACAGGAAGTTATGGCGGACGAAGTAAAAATCGGAGATATTGTGATAGTAAGAGAAGGAGATACCATTCCTGTAGATGGCCACATCATTAAAGGTATGTCAACAATCAATCAGTCTAGTATAACTGGTGAAAGTGCTCCGATTGAGAAGAGTATAGGTGATTCTGTGTTTGCTGGAACCGTTAACCTGACCAACCAATTAGAGATACGAACTGACAAGCTCTCTACAGATACTACCTTTGCAAAGATCATCCATTTAGTAGAAGACGCAGAAGCATCAAAGGCTCCAATCCAAAAGCTAAGTGATAAGCTGGCTACCAGATTAATCCAATTCGCTATCGGACTATCTGTGCTTACTTTTGTTGTTACTCAAAATGTCGTCTCGACTCTATCGGTAATCGTAGTAGCCGGAGCATGTGGACTTGCAGTCGGAACTCCTATTGCTTTACTAGCTACTAATGGTAAGCTCTCAAGGAGAGGTATTATAGTCAAAGGCGGCCTCCAGATTGAAAATCTAAACAGGGCTGGAACTATTGTATTCGATAAGACTGGTACCTTAACTTCAGGCAATCCAGCAGTTTCACAAGTAGTTTCTTTTGATCCAAGGATCGATCCAATGAAAATTCTAGCATACGCAGCCATTGCAGAGAATAATGTTAACCACCCTCTGGCACGGGCTATTGTAGCAAAAGCTCAGGAGAAACAAATTGAAGTGAATAAGAATATTGAGAATAAGCAACCTGGAATACACGGCAGGAGTGAAAACGAAAATGAAAATGTCATAAAAGCAGGTGGAGGTGTCACTGTATTCCACAAAGGTCGAAGAATAGGTGTAGGTAATATGAAATTCATAGAAGATGAAAGCAGAAGATTAGCCCCAAATACAGGTGGAGTGAGTTCTGCTGCTTTGAGACCAGGCTTTTCGTCGTTACTGAATAGGAGACAACATCAGTACCTTACAATGGATGGTGGTAATTTTGGACAAACATTGCAGATATCTGAACCTGATGAGAGGGTATTCTCTTCTACTAATGCCTTTGTGTCCGTAGACAGACAAATTATCGGTGCAGTGTTGTTTGAAGACAAGTTACGTCAAGAGACTAGAGAAGCAATAGCCAAGATCAAAGCGATGGGTATTCATGTTGTCATGCTTACGGGTGATAATGAAAGCATCGCAAAGAGGATTGCAAATGAAACTGGGATTGTGGAATACCATGCTAATTTACTTCCAGAAGACAAAGTCTCGATAATTGAGGAGATAGTTAAGAAACAAAAGAATGGAGAAAAAAGGAAGAGTAAAAAATATGCTGTTATAATGGTGGGTGATGGCATAAATGATGCACCTGCCCTTGCCAAAGCCGATATTGGAATAGCTATGGGACGAAGTGGAACAGATGTGGCTATTGAGACTGCCGATGTAGTGCTTATGACTGAGGATCTAACTAAGATACCCTATTTGCTAAAGACATCAAAACAATCTCTATTTGCTATTAAACAAAACTTCTTTGGAACTTTATTTGTGGATGGAATAGGATTCATTCTTGCATTTGTCGGTTTGATTAATCCCTTATTGGCTGCCATTATTCATGTAGGCTCTGAACTCGTTTTTATGACTAATTCAGCAAGGCTTCTAATTGAACATAATAGTAGTAATAATGACAGCAGCAGTAGTAGGTTAAGGGGTTGAAAGCATAATGCTTAGATACTGGATAAACTATCCAACACTCGTCGTTATGTACTATCGTGGGATGATGCTATGAAATGACCCACCATAAGAGACCAGAGATATCAAAAAGATTAGCAAGAATAGAAGGACACGTGGGAGGAATTCGAAAAATGATTGATGAAGATAAAAACTACGCAGACATAGTACAGCAGATCTCTGCTGTTCGTGCAGCATTGGACGGCGTAATTGAGGTAATGGTTCAAGATTTGGTAGAATACTATGTTAACCAAACAGCCGACACCAGAGGGAAGAAAATAGCACTGGAGCTAAAAGATACAGTCTCCAACATACTATGATCAAAAGAACTACGAACAGATCCCTGAACTACTATTCAGCGACGAAGCTAAAATTGTTGATGCCAAAAAGTTATCTCGGAGAGTAAATAGTGTTACCACTTATAGTAAGAACCTTTTCTACAGGTAGATTTTCTGAACCGACAATATTTTCTGCGATTCTAAATGCTAACGTTGATCGTTCCTATAAAAGCGGAGATAATTAACGCAACAGGGTTATCTGTAACAAAAAAAATAGCACCAGAAATAGACATCAATGCTGCGTATACAATTAGCATTTTCCGTCTACCCAGTCTATCCGCATAGAAGCTAGCCTATTAATGTGAAAATTATGCTATTTACTAGTGTAAGAGAAAGTATTAAGCCGATTAAAAGTTCGTTATATCCAATTAGTTTAAGATAGATTGAGAGTATGACACTTAGGAATCCATACGCAAATGTTCTTGCTATTCTTGCTGCTAAAAGCAGTTTGCCGTCTCTAGAAAGCAATTCAAACGATAACGTGATCATGTTATCGTTGGGAGAAAAGAGATATAATCAATTAGTTTGTGGGCGATGAAGACGACGGCACCCATTCTAATTCCATATGAATCTCTAGTTTGTCGTTCTCTTTTGCGTACAAGAATTTGAAAGATATGGGTTCGGAAGGTGATATGACGACTCCCTCTTTTGATGGAAAAATCCTTGAGACTTCCAAGCCGGATTTGTCCTTGAATCCATTACCTAAATCTGTCAACAATTTAGAGAGCTCATTTCTATTTGCATCATTTCTTTTGTATCTGTATATTGACTCATGCATTTCACGGTATTTCTCCAGAACTTCCATCATCTTAATCCAATGCGACATAGACTTCGATAACTCTTCTTCACCTTTCTCCGTCAGCGCATAATGCTTTCTATCCGGTCCTTCTTCTCGGAATTCCCTTTGGCTTGTAACTAACCTTTCCTGTTCAAGTTTATCTAATGCTGGATAGATAGTACCGGTCTTTGGTCTCCAATGCCCAGAAAATCTCTTTTCGAGTTCTTTAATGAGTTCATAGCCATACATGGGTTTTTCTGAAAGAAGTAACAAGAGCCACAAGGATACGGCTCCTACTCTCATGCCCTTGTGTCTGTCGCGGTTCGCCTTGGTCATAGATTCCACAATACCCGTATTGACTAGTTAACATTATATAAGTATACCATCTACCTAGGTATTCAGAATACTATATTCATGAATAAGCTGTTAATTTACTCTCTTATAATTATCGCAGCAGCCGTTACAGTCGTCTTTGTTTTTGTAGCTAACGGCATATTCAACCACGCTCCAATTATTGGGAATAACCCAAAGGGGGTGAATGCCATAGTAGTAAAGCCGTTAGAAATTAATGTCAAAAGCATTGCCGCAAATAAGACCAACGAGACTGCGGCAAAATTTGGAATTGTTTTTGATGTACATAATCCAAACCAAAGTACTATGCTTCTGGATGGAATTCACTACAACATATACTCAAGAAATCTTCCTATAGCATCAGGCGACAGTGGAACAGGACCCCAATTGGATGTCGTTAGAGGAGAAACGTCATTTCCTATCCTTGGGAATAGTACAATTACTCTAAAAGATGTAAATGCACTCCACAGAATCAGCAGTATTAACGGGATCTGGGATAAGATTGTTGAAGGAAAAGCCGTCTATGTAGTTAAGGGTACGTATTCCACAAAGCAAGCTGCGAGTTTGAATTATTCTCCAGGATTTGACGTGTTTAATTCTACGTATCCATAAACATCAACATTTATTAAGTATTACCCCTATCTAGATAGATGGACTACTTATGCGAGAGCAACATAGGAAATGGGTTACTAGAGAGAAAGCTAAGGTAGACAGAATAGCATGTCCATGGCTTATCAAGAATTTTGTGGACTCTGAACCTGAGTTCCTTTTTGTACCCGCCCATAAAGTGTCAGATATCGCAAAGGAACAAAATGCAATTCCTTTTGACGTTCCAAATGTCGAACTAGGTCATCATGATAACAAATGTTCCTTTGATGCCATAATTGAAAAGTATAATCTTGGAGATCCAGCATTGCAGGAACTTGCCAAAATAGTCCGAGGCGCCGATATAGATGATCCAAGCCCATCGCCAGAATCAGTGGCGTTGGAAGCAATAGCTGATGGTTTTCGACAAATTACCAAAAATGATTTTGACAATATGACCAAACAATTCTATGTATATGACGCCCTTTATGCATACTGCAACGCAAAACTAGCTTCACAAGAGGAGCATATGACTTAAAATGTTGATTACACGAACGCACCAAAATTGTGAAAAAAGGATTTTCTTAAAAAGGAGATGTATATGAAGCGTATTTTTATCTATTCAGCCATAGGTGGTGGCGGCGCCGCAGTTGCCGTTTTTATATTGTTATCTGTCTTTAGTACTACAACCCAAAGTTATGCTATTGACGTTGATCCAATCAAGGATAGCCAGAACCTGTTCACAACTGCAAGAGTAACTATCACCGATATAGGAAAGTTACCTCTTACTAATATTGTAGTTAATTATGGTGGTAATGCGATAGAGAAATTCGCAGCTCTTTCACCAGGTGAAAAAGTGATGCTCTCTCCTCCCGATAATTCTCCACTTAAATCAGTAACTGTTACGGCGGATCATGGCGTGAGCGTGACTAAGCCTTACAGAATTCCTTGGAAAATTCCTGGTATGATGGGCTCATAAATACATCTGCTTCCACAAATATACCATACTAGTTTAGACTCAACTAAACAGGTCGAAGTCGCTTGCAATAACTTACACCTCCCACAACAAGAAACCGGACAAGTATAACGCTCCGGCACCGGTTCGCTGACGGCGTACGCAGTGATATTCTAGGTGAAGGTTTGCGCGGTAAAAATGCAATATTGACCTTGTTTCTATCTCTCTTGACCTGTTCAAGATTCAAGATATGAAGCATACTTGTCCGTCTCGTCTACCATTATGATGGCAACATTCCGTAACTTATCGCTAGCTCCTACATTTTGTAAATTGCAACAAACTGCAACAAAAACACGCTCGCCGGCGACCTCCGGTCGCCGTCTCCGGCTTAAGATAGCAGTACATGAGTGTGGCGATAAAAGGACGTTTGCCTCGCCTCGAACGAAGATAGAGTCTATTCATAGGTGAATGGCAACGACTACATTCTAGTGGTTGTGGTATACTGGGGTGTAAGTTCCGGAAGGATATGACGAAGGAGAAAGGAACAGAGTCAAAGAGAGCTAGTTGCCTGCTTCCTGTTTTACCGTTAATTAAGATCTCACAATATTGTTTTTTATCAGCTGTAACGTGCCAGATTAAATCCTTTATTTTTGCCTTCAGAAGTTCACTGGGTCTATTACTCAGATCCCTCGAACCGGTATGATAAAATTTTATTCGCTTGCTTGGACAGTATCTAAGGAATAGTGCGTCGTCTGCCGGGGTCCACAGATCAGTTGGCTTGTAGATAGACGGGCTCTCGACGTTTCTGTCTGTGTAGGTTCTGGATAATTGAAGGCTTAGGTCTATCTTTCCGGTCCATATCGGGAGAATAAAGCCATTTGAAGAACCTTATCAGATATGTCAGATATAGGTTGTACTTACCTATCCATTTATACATTGGATCAACGTCTTCTGGCTTCCTGAACGAATCCAGAAATGATATAATCTCCTGTCTTGAGATCGATTTGAATGGCTTGTTGTTGCAGAATTGGGAGAGCCTGCTTAGGGTCTTGATTAGGCTCCTTCTGTAATTGTCAGACAAGTCTGTCTCGAACTTCATTGCAAGAAGAAAGTTTGCGATCGTCTGTCCATTTTCCTCCCTTACCTTGGTCAAATATCGCAGGAATTCGGGGGATAAACCCTGTGTTGCGGCCTCTAGTTGCATGTAATACAAGTGAGACCGGAGGGATATAAACTCATATTAGTACATAGATTATTAAATATAATCTTATGCGAGCTGGTGGCCTGAATGAAATTTTAAGGGCGCTGCTGGATAAAACCTACGAGGGTATTT
>AF_2010_repII_A1DRAFT_10000326_pt1 | contig 10276 bp, 11 predicted proteins | sample AmaForreplicIIA1_FD_9195 | JGI IMG/M metagenome (IMG submission 9195)
GACCGTAGTAACCTCGGTCATAGTAGCCCCAGCCCGGGCCAACGCCGACGCCGACGCCAACCGGGCCCGCTCCTACCCAAACGCCCTGCGCGTTTGCAGGCACCGACATCGCGATACCCGCCGCTGCGAGAAGTCCGATGGCAAGTTTCTTCATATCGTCCTCCTTGTTGCCACTCTGGTGAAAACGCATTGCGAGTGGCCCCGGTTCCTGAAATCTCCGGATCGTTTGTTCCGTGACTGCGAGGGCGGCGGGCTGAAACAGAAAATCGTTCCAGTTTTTGCGATCACTTGTTGTGTCATCGTCGTACCCTAGTTTCCGCCGACCAATTTGAGTTGGTCGCCGCAAGCTTGAGCGTTAGTGCGAACCCCCTCCCACAACAGAGTTGCACAGGATGTGCCGGCGGCACGCGCAAGGTGGCAAAAGCGTCGTCTTTGCGCGCTGTCGAAACGATTTGCGCCTCACGCTTGTCTCGTCACGGCGCGAATTTATGGATAACAACTTCTGAATTTTGCCCGTGCATTTTCGCAATTCTGGCAACAGATGCTCGAAAAACCAACTCAAGTAGCCGCCACCAGATCTTCAACGATTCCTCGAGCCGCCCATCTGGGCGGCTTTTCGTTTGTGCGCCGGGCATGGATAAATTTTTACTCACTTTCGTACCTACCGGAACGGATTGAGAACATTGAGCAACGAAGCGATGCAACGTGCGTTTTAAAATTGTAGAATGAACGTCTGTCCCGAGTAGGAGCGTTTCATGGCCCCGCGCGCGTACTGGAAGGGTTTCTTGCGCCTTTCCCTGGTGTCTTGTCCGATTCAGCTTTTCCCCGCGACCAGCGAGCGCGAGAAAATCAGCTTCAATCAGATCAACAAGGAAACGGGCAACCGCATCCGCTATCGCAAGGTAGATGAGGACACCGGCGAAGAGGTTCGCCCAGACGAGATCGTCAAGGGCTATCAGGTCGACAAGGGCCGTTACGTCGAGATCAGTGACGAGGAAGTCGAGGCGATCGCCATCGAGAGCACGCGCACGATCGAGATCGATGAATTCGTTCCGCGCACTGAGATCGACGATCTTTATCTGATCCGTCCTTATTACCTCGCTCCGGACGGCAAGGTTGGCCAGGACGCGTTCGCCGTCATCCGTAACGTCATCAAGCAGATGAACATGGTGGCCATCGGCCGCGTCGTGCTGACGAGCCGTGAGCATGTGATCGCGCTGGAAGCGCGCGGCAAGGGTCTCATGGGCACGCTGCTGCGCTATCCTTACGAGGTGCGCGACGAAAACGAATATTTCGACGACATCCACGATGTGAAGCTGACGAAGGACATGATGGATCTTGCCAAGCACATCGTGGAAACCAAGACGGGCCACTTCGAGCCGGAGAAATTCAAGGACCACTACGAGACGGCACTGAAGGAACTGGTCGAGAAGAAGATGAAGGGCATCAAGATCGAAGCCCCGCGCGAGCGCGACGAACCGACAAAGGTCATCAACCTCATGGATGCGCTGCGCCGCAGCGTGCGCTCGGAGCAGCAGCAGACCGGCCGTAAGCAACCCGCCAAGCGCGGACGCAAGCGGGTCGAGGGCCAAAAAGAAATGCTATTCCCGATCGCCGGGAAGAAGGCCGCAAAAGAAGTGGCGCGGAAATCCACGCGAGCGGCAGGCCGGCGGAAAGCTGGATAAAGCTCCGTATCCGCAAACGAGGTCGCGATTTATGCCGCGGGGTTTGAATTTTCCGGAGAAGATGTGCCGCCGAGGGCGCAGCCGGTGCGCGTTACCGTCAATAGTTTTGGGATTCATGCAGCGCTGAAAATTGCGCAGCGCAATCCTGCGCCGCCAGATGTAATGCCGGACGATGACCGTCTTTATGTCAGAGCTTCACGCGCGCGTGGTCGCCGCTGTGCGCTAGCCGAACACCAATGTCAGCAATCCGCAGAACATGACGCCGCCAAGAAGCAGCGACCAATCCGAGGGCTTCAGGGCAAAAAACCGTCCTTCGCTCACAACGTACGCAAGCATCGCAAGACCCGCTGCTGAAACGTTTATGGGGCTCACCATACTGGCCGGGCGCCGCAATGGCTGTAGCGCCATGAGCACAGACGGCCGTAACCGACCCCTGGACGTTCTTTGGTTGCCGGAGTGTGACAAGTCCGCAACAACCGGCCCTGCCGCGCGGGTCCAATGCATACCGGTTTACGGCCGCGACGCGCTCAGGGCTTGAGGCTGTCCTCGAGGCGCTGCGCTTCCATGCGCTCTTCCACGGCGCTGCTGGCGAAGCTCGCGCTCATCTCGTTGTCGCCGCGCAGCTTCGCTTCCGCGGCCAACGATTCGTACTGCGCGGCGCGCTCGCGGCACGCGGCGGCGCGATGCTTCGTTTCAGTGCGAGGATCGGTCGTCACGCCTCACTCCTCGACGGGCGGCGGCACGCGCTCGTTGTGGAAGCCGCGCTCGTACATGGCGTAGGCCTCGCGGACGAGAATATGCGTGGCCACTTCGTTTTCCGTGCGGCCAAGCTTACCGAGCGTCGCCAGAAGGACCAGATAATTAAACGTCTCGGTGGGTAATGTGAGGCTCAGAGCCCGCGCTTCCGAGCGGTTTTCTGGACGCGCCATGGGTACACCTACCTGTTATTATAATGCCGTTATTATGGCATTATAACCCTTGCAGCGCGAATCGAATCGTGGAACGCTTGATTTCGGCGAGGAAATTTCGCTCGTCGGCCAGCCCTCCCGCGCGCTGACCAGCCCTCCAAACGGGTCAAACGCGCGGGACCTAGCCCAAGGGCGGAACCTCGGCATTCGATCGACCATGACGGGCTCAAAGTCCGGCGGCGCGGATGCGGCACGACGCGGAAGGCAGGATACCAAAGCGTCGATTTGCGCGGTCGGCCTGAGGGCGGCAGCTCGATCTGCAGCGCGACCTACGCGTGGGTGCGACCTCGCCCTGCCGGCGGCCCAGCATGGCCGCTCCAACGAGGCCACCATGACCCCCGATATCGCCAGCGACAATCCACGGAGCCCCTGGACCACAGAACGCGTGGCCATGCTCAGAGCCTTCTTCAACGCCGGGCTCTCCTGCGCACAGATGGCTCAGGAAATCGGCGTCTCACGCAACGCCGTTATCGGCAAGATGAACCGGCTCGGCCTCTCGCGTGGCCGGCGCACGGCCGCTCCCGGAACACCGCGCACGGCGTCGCCCCGGCGGCCGCACGTCCTCCCCCAGCGGCTCGCGCTCAAGGCACTGTTCGCCGCCGAGCCCATGATGACGGACGTGGTGAGCCCCGAGCCCTGCTCGCTGTTCAATCTCACCGCACGCAAGTGCCGCTGGCCGATCGGTTCCGTCGGCACGCCCGATTTCACCTTCTGCGGCAACGGCACGGCCGATGGCGTGTCCTACTGCACAGGCCATGCACGCATGGCCTACCGGTTCTCGGGTCGCGCGCAGAGCACGCCCGTCACCCGGCCGGGACGGATCGCTCTCGGTTAGTGAATGCCCAGGGTACCGTGCCCATAGTCGGCGGCGACCCAGTTCCGCGCGGGCGACTGCCAGGTGCGGACGACCGTCTTCTGCCGCGGCTTCGGCTGGGCGGCGACCTTTGCGGGCTTTTCCGGCGGCCGTTCGCGCTCTGCCGCCGGACTCTCGCGCGTGCCCCCAAAATTAACGGCGCTGATGTCGGGCATCGTTTCCGGCTGGCCCTTGAACGGCTTGGGGATACCGACCTGCTGCGAGGTTCGCAGGGGAGCGCTTGCCAATTCCCCGTCATCGCCGAACCAGATCAGCAGCCCGGTGAGCACCGCGCCCACAACAACAAAATACGAGAAAATCGGCATTCGCATCGGTACCTCCAGCCGAGATACAACGCGAGGACAGAGGCGACGTTCCTGTCCGGACGTTAAAGCGTGCCGTTGAAAAAGAATCGCAAGCCGCGGAACCATTTCGCAAATCGGATTTTGACGAGGCATTGGAGCCGGTGCGTCATTCCGACTGGAAACCCTTCGCGCTTAGCACCGGCCTGGCGACAGGTCCGCCAAGAAATTGGATGAGCAACTTTGCCTCCGCGACGACTTTACTAGAATTACCGATCCCGGCCGTGAAGACTGTGGTGCTGGCAAATTCTCCCGGCAGCGGACCCAACCACTCTGCGCCCTCGACTGGTACGATCTCCGAGCCCTGCCCTACGCCGATCTCGGCTTCACCTTTGGCTACGATCTCGGCGGCTTGAGCACCAGATACCAGAATGGTCTTAGACTTTAATTGATCAGCGATTCCAAGGCGGTCGATGACGCGCGCGAAATAGACGCCGCTGGCGCCGCCCTTTGATGGATCCGCGTAGACAATTGATTTGGCATTGAGCAGCGCATGTTTTAGCGCATCGACCGTGCCTATGTTCGGTCTCGTTGAGCCCCTACGGACCGCCAGCGCAACTGGAGTCCCCGCAATATTGGCGATCCCGCGTAATCGTTAAACGACGAAGGAAAATACGATAGTATTTGGGAATCAAGAATCAAACATCATGTTGGACCAACCGGCTCAACAAGCTCACCCGTCTGCGCACGTGGTCGTGCTCGGCAATGAAAAGGGTGGCTCGGGCAAGTCTACAACAGCGCTGCACATCGCGGTGGCGCTGCTCAAGGCCGGCCAGCGCGTTGCCACCATCGATCTCGACGGCCGGCAGAAAACCTTCACCCATTACATCGAAAACCGCCGCGCCTGGGCCGCGCGCCCAGGTATTCAGCTCGAGCTGTGGGCCGAGCGCGCAGGTAATCAGCTCGATCTGCCGACGCATTACTGCGTCGAGCGCGCCGAGAGCAGCTCGATCGAAGCCAATGAGATGACAGAGGTCGCGAACTTCTCCGCCGCCGTCAGCGCGATTGAACGCAGCTATGACTTTCTGGTGATCGATACGCCCGGCAACGATACCTTTCTGATGCGGCTCGCTCATTCCATGGCCGACACGCTTATCACGCCGATTAACGACAGCTTCCTCGACCTTGACGTGCTTGCCGCCCTGGACCCGGTCAATTTCGCTGTCACTGGCGAAAGCCACCACGCGAAGATGGTGCGCGAGGCGCGCCGCCAGCGCCGGTTGACCGACGGCCGGATGACCGATTGGGTTGTGGTGCGCAATCGACTGTCCACGCTCAGTTCGCGAAACAAGCGGCTGGTTGGCGAGGGTCTAACCGAATTGGCCAAACGCATAGGCTTTCGCTGGGTTGACGGTTTCGCCGAGCGCGTAGTCTATCGCGAATTTTTTCCGCGCGGCTTAACCGCACTCGACGATCTCGACAAGGCCACGCTTGGCACGCGGCCGAGCAAGTCACACGTCGCCGCACGAGGGGAAGTGATGGCCCTGCTCAACTTGCTGCACCTGCCGCTGTCCGCAATTGGCAAGCGGCGCGCCGCCGCCCGCGCGGAATGGTATTCGGTCATGGACCAGCCGCTGAAGGTCCATGATGTCATTGGCTAAGCCCTCCCATCTATCGTGCAGCTGGGCTACTCGACGCCTTTGAATGGTACAGCTTCGAATGCCAGGGCACCGCGTCGAGGTTGATCTCGTGACGTCAATGACTTCTCACCTCTCTACAAGGCTTTTTACGAGGATGAGAAGGCGCGGATCTGTCCGCATTGCGGCTCCTTGCACCCCCTCAAGCAAGCACCTGCTGGTTGGGTCACCAATTAAGCGCGCCGATGTGTGCAATAAATTTGTGGGCTGCGTAGCAGGCGTTTCGGATGTCTGCTTTGCCTATTCGATCACCTCGTCAGCAAGCGAAAGGACCCGTTCGGGAACTGCTAATCCAAGCGCTTTGGCGGCCTTAAGGTTGAACACAAAATTGAACTTGGTAGCTTGTATTACCGGCAGATCGGCGGGCCGCTCGCCTTTCAGAATTCGGGCCGCGTAAATACCAGCTTGGCGATACGCATCGTTAATGCTCGCGCCATAACTCATCAAACCACCTACCGCAACAAATTGACGTAGGGGATACATAGCGGGAATGGCGTTCCGGGCCGCCAACTCGGCGAGCCGCTCACGATGCGACGTTGTAAAGGGGCCCGTGCCGACATAAAGCGCGCCGACGCCGCGCGTAACCATCGTTGCGAAGGCGTTTTCGATGTCCGCTGCGCTGTCGACATTGAAGACGATTAATTGCTGGTCGGTTGCTCGCGCGGCCGCCTGTACCTGTCGTTGCTCCAGCACAGATTCGTCAGCGTCCAGTTGAACCAACATGGCAATGGTTTTTGCATTGGGTGTAAGTTGGCGCAAAATCTCCAGCCGCTTCGTCCCCAATGCGCCGGAGACGAAGCTCACGCCAGTGATATTGCCGCCCGGCCGGTTCAGGCTGGCGACAAGACCGTCTTTGACCGGGTCGCTTCCGGTCACGAACAAAATAGGGATCGTTGTGGTCGCGTTCTTGGCTGCAAGTGCTGCAAGCACATTGGCGACGATGACATTCACGGGCCGGCGAACCAGTTCGTCTACCAGGCCTGGAAGCCGGTCAATCTGATTGTCGGCATAGAGAAATTCGATCGCGACATTCTGGCCTTCATCAAAGCCCGATTCCATCAGGCCCTGACGAAATGCAGCTATCAACGGCAATGATAGATCGCGCGGTGTGCTGCGTAGAAATCCGACCACCGGCATGGCCGACTGTTGCGCGCGCACAGCAAATGGCCACGCTGCCGCCGCACTGCTCAGAAGTGTGATGAATTCCCGCCGCCTCATTGCAGCCCCCGAGGCTTGGACACCAAATCGTAGCAACTTTTACCGGTACACCGGAAGGGCCGAGATGTCCGCTTTGGATCAAAAGCGGACTCACGCAGTGCAACAAAGCAAGTCCGCTTTACCCCCAATAGCGACCGCGAATGCGGATTCCCGCAAAACGTCATGTACGCTTTACCCATGTGGGGGCGGCAATGTGCGGTTCCCAACACTTATTCGAACCGCAATGCCACGATCGGATCGAGCCGCGCTGCCCGATGGACCGGATAGAGGCCAAATGAAATCCCCACGAGCCCGGCAGGCGATCAACGGCCACACGGTGCGTCTGGTTGCCCACTGGCCAATGTTGGGGGCTAATGTCCGCTTTGGGTCAAAAGCAGGCACAAGCGCATGTCCGCTTTACCCCCGAAAGCGACGCTGAACGCGTTCATCTTAATGTCCGCCTAGAGGCGCGCCGTTCTATGGAATGATCTGCGCGTCCTCATCCGTCGCTGCAGGATCAAGGCCGTCAATACCACGAGCGATCTACTTCAACCCTACAGTGGCGAACAGCACCTGCCGCCCTTGTACCCGCCTTCGCTCACCTCCGCACAACTTCACAGCGCATCGCTGCCCTGCACTGTCTGCGGATGGCGGAGGGCTGATCTTCGACCGGACGACAGCATGCAGCCGGCAAAGCAAAGTGTCGGCAGGATGACGGCGCCGTAAACCAACCCGAGTAACCTTAAACGTTAAGTGCTTTTCCGAATTGGCGGATCCGCTACCGCCGTGTGGGGCGGCTGGGCGAGTAAGTGATCTGATCACTGCCATACGGGCGCCTCGGCGCCCTCTGCCTGCACTTTTGGAAAAGGAGAAAGAGATGGCTAACGTGCTGACGTTTTTGCCCAAAGTAGAGACCTTTCAAAGAAAACAAACGGCATACCAAGGCGTGGTCAAGCGGGATTGGGCCCCTACCGGGCGCATCGATTTCGCTACCCGTCTCAATGGCAATTCAACGGCGGATGATGAACCAAGCGAATTCAAGTTGCTCGTAGAAGAACGCAGAATTGTGGAAAGCATGACAGGAAGCGAAAATCTAGAAATTCAATGGAGACTTGCGACGCTGAAGGAAGCTAAGGTGGTTGTGGCGCAATATCATAAATACCTTTCGCAACACGGCCTGATCAAAACAGTATTCGACGACACGCTATCGCTACCTCCGCCAAAAAGGGTTTCGTAAGCGTCGAGCTAATCCTAGAGGATAGCTTCAAGTTCCGGGCAGGCTTCTTCGCTGCCGTCAAAGCTGCATTCACCCTTGGCGGCAGCGTTAGCCTGCATAGAGTTGTCGAAGGGCCGCGCCCGTAGGCGGCTGGAAAGCGAAATCCTATGACCGACACGCGTGAGTCCGCTGAGACATTTAGAGAACCAGCAACGAAGAACTACGCGTACGTCGCGGTGAGAGTGAACAAGTCTGAGGTTCGTGAATTCTTCGATGGTTTTTTAGCCCACATGCCCTGGGTAAGAGCGATCAGCATAGTGGGGCAAGAGGGTATCAAACTTCAACTAGCGACCCCTTGGAACGAACTTCCTAAAGGCACCAAGGTGACGGTGACGATGCCCGGCAAAAAGTTTGGGACGTTCTTGCTTGATGTGCTGCGGCTGCGCGCCCCCTGGGCAAAAGTTAGCGATGTTGTGACCCTAGTAACACCTAGGGACAAACTGGAAGAGTTTCTAAATTTGCTGCCTGAGTCGGTGAAATTGATCAGTTGTCCAGACGAGTCGGCGCGGTCCAAAAGAAGAAAACTGATCTAATGACTTGTGCGCAACGCTGTCCATCCTGCCCATCAGCCGGCAGTTTGTTCGAATAGGTCATCGATTTGATGAGCTTTCAAATCGCGATCGATTCCTTCGACCTGGTCTAAATGACCACCGGTCACGCCCTTGGGCCCGGTGACGCCGGAATAAGGATATGCCGACGCGACAAGGAGGTTCTGTCCAGCAACTTTAAGCTCACAATCTGAACTGAGATCTGCAAAGACCATCGGCTAAACCTGTGCGAATCCCTGTGCACCGGTAGGCCGAGCGATTCAATCTCGCGAGCGATTTCATCAATGAATTTAGCGTGAGAAGGACTCCCCGTTTCACGGGGGCCCAACTCCAACAGTTCCTTCACTCTTTTGCTAAAATCCGTAGCTGCAAGGCGCTTCAGTGCTTCGTCGCGCGCGCGGCGGACTTGCGCGGCGTTGGTTTCCTCTTCGCTGGCGTGAACTACGATGACGCGTAGCTTTTGGCGCGCTGCGGGGTTTCAAGTGACGCCCCCGAGGACCGGCAAGGAGCATCGTAACGGCTCAAACAATGCTCGTTAAGGGAGGGCCCAATGCCCGCTTTGGAAGCAGACATGTGCAGCGCAATGTGGCATGTCCTTTTCTTGAACCGAAACGCCTTAGGCCGCAGCCGGATACGTTATGGCGTTCTCGCGTCCAACGTTTGCGGCTGGTGTGATACTGGCGCGTTCAATCCGGTCTGGCCCCATTACGTGAAAGACCGTTTCGCCAGCTGCAATTAAGTAATCAGCGATGATCCGCCGATGACAACGCCACCATACAGCCTCCGCGCACATAATGGCGGTTGGCACCTGATGCCCGAGATCAAGTAGCCGCCTGAGGGCCATTCGAAAATCGTCGCTCATCGCGTAGTCAGCGTAGTTGTGGAAGCTCTGGTTCTGCCAGAAAGCGTTCACGCTCGGCAGGACGTCACGTCTGATTCCTCGCAATCCTCCCAAAGCAAAAACGTGCTCATAATCGATCTGAAATTCAGCTAACGCTTGTGGCAACGTGTCACGATTAAATTGTGGATTCTTCCGTGAGCGGGGGACAGTCCGGACGTCAACAACCAAGCGAATACCGACCGACCGCAACAATCTCAAGAATTCTTCGAGGGATCGGGTCGAGTGACCGACGGTGAAGAATGGGAACGGCGTCATTGGCTTCAACTAATGCCATTCGCGGTACAGCCCCAAGATGGGCTGCCGTCCGGACAGCGTACTTGGCGAAAATACTGAGCGTTTTGTTTTATTGCTCCAACGTGCCCAATTCAGCTATGTCTGCTTTGTTCCCGAGAGCAGTGTGCAGCGCAGAATGCGGGCGTGCACGTCAGCCCTTGCTTCAGAGCTTCGTGGGCTGCCAAGAATACCTGAAGCCTCTTTGATTTCGTGGACGGTTACGCGGCTCGCGAGTGCGGCACCGGCGTAAATGCCTAACAACGGCCTAGACCTGCGAGGATTCCAAGCGTCAAAATACTCCGCGTTTTCCTGGTCAAGTCCGGCACGGCACCACGCGTATCCCCACGCCGAATCGGTGAGCGCTAAGGGCCAGAAACGGACACTAAAAAACGCAAACCAGAATGTCCGAATTATCCGCTAGCTCGACAATCATCGATCTTGTCAGCGGCCTCTTCACAAGCCTCGGCCAATTCTAAAAACTCTTTTTTGGCGGCGGGGTCTTCCGCTGCTTCAGCGAGTTTTCGATATTCAACCGCTTGCTCTCGATAATAGTCGGAGTTGTGCATTCGACGCAGC
>AF_2010_repII_A1DRAFT_10000328_pt1 | contig 10263 bp, 7 predicted proteins | sample AmaForreplicIIA1_FD_9195 | JGI IMG/M metagenome (IMG submission 9195)
CGCGACAACCGTTTCCAGAGGAGACTCACCGCTTCTCGTCCCGTTAGAAAAAGGCCAATGATAAAGACCAAAACCGCAGCCGGACCCATTTCAACACCCATCTGAAGATAATCGTTGTGCGGAGTCTGCGCGACCTTTCCATAGCGGGAGATCTGCCCTTCCACAGGAAATGCGTAACGAGGATAGCTATATTGATATAAGCCCAATCCAATCCCCCAAGGATGTTCGGTCATTTGCTGTAGGGCAGCCCCCCACATCTTCCAGCGAGCATAGGCCTCAGGATTTTGATTGTGTTCGAGAACGAGACGCTCGCGCGCGGTGGTAGGAGCCACCAGAAAGATGGTGAGGACAACCACTCCGCATACGACAGCAACTCTTGGCCCATAGCGGGCAGTCACGGCAAAGAACGTCGCTACAAACACCACAAGAATCCCCGCTCGTGACTGTGTAAGCAAGATGGCAGCCATGATGATTGACAAAGCGGCAACCATGGCAATCTCTCGAAAAGCTTTCATGCGGCTTAGCAAGAGGGAAAAGCGCGAGGGGATGCGATGGCTATGCAGGAGCAAACTCAAAAGAATCGTCCAACTAACCACTAAGTATCCGGCAAGGAAATTAGGGTTAAAGAACGTTCCGGCTGGTCGTGGGACCTTCCATACGATTCTCTGAAAAATGGTCCACCCGGCTTCACCCAGCCCCACAGCGACGATGACAATCGCCAGGACATAAATATGCTCCCAGCTCTGAACACACGACACAACCAAATACAAAAACACTACGTACGTCATTAAAACCAGAAGCCATTGTCGGCTGGGATGGAGATAAGGAGAGGTAAGAGTTGATAATACCGCGAGACCCACAAAACACACGACCATATACCGTATTGGTAGTACCGGTACCTCGATCCTGCCGTTTTGAACTCCGGTTACTAAGAATGACCCCATCAGAAACAGGATTAGGAGGCGTGTGACCATAACGGCAGCGTGGGTCGTTCCTCCCTCCCAGAGAGGGGCAAAGACTGTTATGACACTGACCAGTGCGATGGGGATGGTTATTGGAATTCTCATGTGAGCTGTTCAAAAAGCAGGAGACAATGGATGAGAATAGTTGTATCAGAGACCGGAGAATCCCCAAAGCAAAATGGCATTACAACATCAGCAGATAAGAAGAAGAGTGCGGTGAGAAAACCAGGACGCTCGTCCTCGTCATGAAACAGGGGAAGAACCCGTGTTCTTCCCCTGTCCCTGAGAAGCGATCACCGAAAGGACCCTACGTCGTCACATCGTCAGGCACGGCCACCTGGAGTCCACCCTTCTGGTCGTTGACTGACCAACCATCGATTGTGGGGTCAGTATCGATATTTGCGACAGCCGAAGCCGTGAAGCCGATAGTAGCAGGGACGCTACTCGCACCTGAGGGTACTGCAGGCGCGGCATCTGAAGGAGGAGACCCTGCGCAGGCGACCGGCAAAGCGCAGGGAATATAGTCAACACCCACGGTCGAGGAAGAGGGGCCGTTGCCGAGGAGGGCCGGACTCCTGTAGGTATACCGATTGGAGGTCCCGGCGAGGGCATATCCAATTTCAGAGAAGCTTCCATAACGAGCCTGCTCACCGAAATACGAAGTTTCGGAAACAAAGACTGCCCCCAGATTCGTCCGAGCCTCTGACTGTCTGGACTTCGCCTGGTACCGCAAGAAGTTCGGGATGGCGATCGCCGCCAAGATCCCGATGATCGCGACCACGATCATCAACTCAATCAACGTGAAACCCTTTTGGCCCTTTAACTGCTTAGACATTGCTGCTCCTCCTTGTTGATGGTTCACTGACTGACCCTTGCTTGCTCCGTTGTCCTGAGTTAGAGACCACTCGGCACCCGTCTAGGTGCCTATCCCCCCTTTAGCAGGTTCGGTGCCGGAAAAACCTGAACGCAGCTAGACTGCAGAACAAACATCAAATCAAGGTGTTAGCGCATCACCAACCTAGGACTCTCATTCATTGTCCATCCAGCTCTTCCAGTTTCTGCTCGAAGCTGCCAAGAATTGGCACCAGTGATGCTCATTTCTACAAACTTGTCCGTCCGCACGCTCGCAGTAACAAGGACGAGATTTTGACCGGCCCCGTCCTCTCATCACGACGGCATCCGGTCAAGATTCTTCGATTTCCATCCATTCGGGGCACGAAACGAAACATGTGACAGCCTGCCTATTAGGTGTGCACCCTAATGATCTGAATGGAATGGGCGTAGAAGGAGACTGAAAAATGAGAAAAGAGATGTTACTGAGTAGACGGCTGAGACTGTATCCGCTCGGATACGCGTCTTCTAGCCTGTTGGATACGCTCTTCCTGGGTGGGGTCTCCCATGCCGAGGTCACGGAATCGCTCAATTAACTTTATATTCGACGGATCCAGCTCAAGGGAATGGAGCCAGGCCTCGCGGGCCTCTGGCATCCTCTGCTGTTTGGCGTAAATGTCCCCCAGATGTTCGAAGATCACCGGATCGTCTCCGACAAGAGCGACAGCACGCTTGATTTCAGTGAGTGCTTCTGTGATCAACCCCGACTTAAAGAAGGCCCACCCAAGGCTATCGACGTAATAACCATTGTCCGGCTTGAGGGCGACCGCCTGTTTCGTGAGAGACAAGGCTTGGTCGATTTTAATCCCCCGCTCAGCATAGCTATATCCGAGATAATTGAGCGTGTCAGCATGATGTGGATCTAACTGGAGTGCAATTTCCATTACTCGTACGACCTCATCGAAGCGATTGAGCTTGTCATATGCTGTACCGAGGTTGAAATAGAGGTCGGCGCTCTTCGGGTTTTGGCGAATGCCTTCTTCAAAGACCTGCGCGCTTTCTCGTACTCTTCCATCTGCAGATAGGCCAATCCTAGGACGATGTGTGTTTCAGGTTGTTTGGGGTTCAGTTTTGATGCCTCAGCCAGATGCGTAATCGCCTCTGGAAACTTCTTGAGGCGATAGAAAAGCACGCCTAGATGGAGATGCCCCTCAAAGTATGACGGTTCAAGCTTGACATTGAACGTATAAGCGTCGAGGGCTTTCTGCGGCTCCTTGGCCTCCTCATAGAGATAGCCGAGATAGTCTCGTACCTTCAGTTCGGCCGGCCGCGCATTCAAGATGACCGTCAAGCGCTCAATCGCTCTGGCATAGTCTTTTTGTTCTCCCTCGATGAGTGCCAGGCGCAAATGGGCGTCGAGATCAGTGGGGTCCTCGGTGAGCAGTTCCTCCAATTCCTTCGTAGCCCCTCTGTAATCCTTCGCCGCAACATACAATCGAACCAAGTGGTGACGGATCTCCCGATTATGGGGATTCACGTTACGGAGGTACCCCTGGAGAACTCCAATCGCCTTATCTTTTTCCTGTCGTGCCTCAAAGACCGAAGCCAACGCCAGATACGCTGGCTCAAACGACTGATTGATTGCAATGGCCCTCTCAAAACTGGCAGTCGCCTCTCCCACCTTCCCTGCCTCAAGCAGGATACGTCCTAGGTGATACTGGCCAACGGGAGACTCAGGATTCCTTGCAAGACCATCCCTAACGGCTTGCTCTGCTTCGGGCAGACGCTTGAGATTCAATAACAACAGCCCTTTGGCAAAATAGATTTCGCTCGCGGTGGGATCCTGCTCTATCGCTCGATCCAACAAGATCACCGCTCGATCTCCTTGCCCAACACCCACGAGAATCTTGGCGACTTGTGTGAGCAATAGCGCATCCTGTCCCGTCCCCTCTGCAACTTCGTTCGCATAACGTTGAGCGTTGGGGAAATCGCCAAGTGAGAAATAGAGATCAGCTAATCTGGCTTTCACGGACTGAGCCGAAGGATCGGTTTTCAGAACCGTCAGATACTCCTGAATCGCCCGATCGATATCTTGTGATGTCTCAGCCTGATAGCCCAGCATGAAGTGGTAAGCCGCTGCCGCATCTGGAATATGTGCCGCCGGCTTCGTCTTGACGTTGGGCTGAGAAACGACTGTGGTTGGGGGAGCCTGAGGCGCTGCCGCGCAGGCGATGACCGTGAAGGGAACGAGAGCAAGCGAGAGGCCGAGGCCTAAGGTGCTATGCCGGCCACCGATCGAAGCTCTAAGAATTCGAAGCGTCATGAAGACTGGTATGATCAGCTCGGACATCGTGTTGAGCAGAACCCAACGAGATTATACGAGGGGGAAGGAAGCGAGGTCAAACGACTTCTCGATTATCGAGACTTTCAAATTTGGCAAAACGATCATGAAAGAAGAGCTCCTTCTTTCCGATCGGACCGTTTCGATGCTTGCTGACCAAAATGTCCGCAATGCCCTTTCGCTCTGTATCCGGCGAATAGACTTCCTCCCGATAGATAAACATCACAACATCCGCATCCTGCTCGATCGCCCCACTCTCGCGGAGATCAGCAAGCATAGGGATCGGTGGCTTGCGCGCCTCGACAGCGCGGCTCAACTGTGACAGCGCTACCACTGGCACGTTGAGCTCTTTGGCCAACGCTTTCAGCGAACGAGAGATATCTGAGATTTCCTGCTGGCGGGATTCCGAATCCATTCGCCCCTGCATCAGTTGGAGATAATCGACGATTAACAAACCAAGTCCTCGTTCGGCCTTGAGTCGACGGGCCTTGCCCCGCATCTGTTGGACTGTAATCCCGCCGGTATCATCAATATAGATTGGGGCCTGTTCCAAGCGACCGGCTGCCTCCGCTAATCGCCACCAGTCTTCTTTCTGAAGCTTTCCCGTCCGCAAACCGTGGGAGTCCACCTTCGCCTCCGAACTCAACATTCGAAGTACAATCTGCGGCTTCGACATCTCCAAACTGAAGATTCCAACCACTGTCCCAGTCTGAATTGCTGCGTGGGTTGCCATTCCCAAGACCAAGCTTGTTTTTCCCATGCTAGGTCGTCCCGCGATCACTACCAGATCCGATGGCTGGAGTCCCGCGGTCAGGTCGTCGAGATCATAGAAGCCTGTCGGTACCCCAGTGACCTGCTCGTTTCGCTTGTGAAGCTTGTCGACGAGATCGAGGCTTTCCTTGATAATGTGATTAATGGGGCTAAATGAGCGATCCAGTTTGCCCTGAGCCAAACTGAAAACCGACCGTTCTGCAAAATCGAGCAACTCATCGACTGCCGCCGTCCCTTCGTACCCACGCGTCAGGACCTCCGTCGATGTGTGGATTAACCCCCGCAGCAAGGCCTTGTCCCGGACGATCTTGCAGTGATATCGGACATTCGCAGAACTGGGAACGACCTGAACCAGTTCCGCAACGTAGGCGGACCCGCCAACCGCCTCCAGTTCCCCATCCGCTTTGAGCCGCTCCGTCAAGGTAATTTGATCAATCACTTCTCCGACATCAGAGAGCTCCAACATCGCACGGTAGATCTTGCGATGAGAGGTCCGATAAAAGTCTTCCTCTTCCAAAAACTCCATGGCCTTGGCCATTGCGACGTTGTCCAACAGAATAGCCCCGAGCACTGATTGCTCGGCCTCCAGATTTTGTGGCGGCAGCTTCGGTTGCGACAAGTCAATGCCCGACACGGACTTCATGAGAGCTCCTTACTGCCTCGCCGATTCCGGCGAGCAAGGGCGACTAGCTCCTTCATCGTCATGGTCTTCGCTTGAGGTCGACCCACCTTCTTGATTGGCAGATCGACGACCAGTACCTCATCCCTATCGGTGCCGGGAGTCCCAACGAGGACCACCGCTCCTGCGCGTTGGGTCGCTCCCATGGACACGGCATCCGCCAATACCCTGTCGTCGGCTCCCTTTACGAGATATTGAATCACCCGCGATTTAGATCGTCGCAACTCGCTTGCCACCGACATTACGCGACGACCAGCACGCCGGGATGCCGCGACCAAATAGTCTGCCCTGAGGGATTCCTCATCCTCGTTGCCCTTTGGCACCGCATGAAAAAGCCGATCGACATCTAAGGCAAATCCTGTCGAAGGCAGCGGCTGTCCGAATCGACCGATCAAGTGATCGTATCGCCCTCCACCGCCGAGTTCAGCCCCGACCCCTTCAGCAAACACGTCGAACACCACACCATCATAGTAGTCGAAACCACGAAATTCTCCTAAGTCCAATAGCAGGAACTCCCGATAACCCGACGCGCAGAGGAGTTGATAGACTTGAGCAAGCCGATCCAGCGGACCCTGCAAGGTAGGATCTCCTGCCGCGAGTATCCGACCACGTTCTAGTACCTCTTCACGACCGTAGAGTTCTGGCGCTTCGAGGATGGCGGGCCAAAGCTTTTGAAACGCGCTCACTTGCCAGCACCTCTTCCAGTCTGGGCAAATCCTTTCGAGCGACCGCCTGTTCCGCTCGCTTCTGGCCTTGGGTCGAGAGGCCGGCTCGCACCAACAGACCTTTAGAAAATCCCACGTGACCCACGGACACAGTAAAGGAGCGGAGGCCGATGGCACGCAGGCATTCAATGAGCAAGCTGATGATTTCGCAGTCTCCGCCACCATCCTCGACCCCGATGAGTTCGGCGCCCACTTGAAAAATTTCCCGGTCCCGGCCCGCATGTTCCGGCTGATATCGGAACACCGATGTGCGATAGGACAACCGTAGAGGAAGCATCGAGTCCATCAGTCCCATGCCCACTGTACGGGCAATTTGAGCGGTTGCATCGGGTCTAAGCAACAGCATCCGTCCCGTTGTGCGGTCGGCGAGTTTGTAAGACTTTTCAACGAGCTCTGCCTCGAGGCCAGGAGCCAAGACATCGAGATATTCGAGCGTCGGCAGAATGATCTCTTCGTATCCCCAGCGGGCGAGCTCCGCCAAGATATCTCGTTCGAGTCGACGAACCTGCCGGGCAGCATGCGGAAGGATGGTTGCCATCCCGATAGGGACAAGTGACCGTTCACGCGTCGACGGGGTTGTCCGCGACGATGATCGAGGCTTCAAAGAAGCGGAGAGCATAACCGCTCGAGGGTATGGCATGGGACTTAGGAGAGACCCGCGACCTTTACCGACAGAATATTCTCGCTGGATTTGATCTTCTCTAGCACTGACTGCGGGAAGGCCAGATCAGACCCAATGATGAGCAGGGCATTCCCTCCCCGTTTTTCCAGAGCACATTGCATGCGGACGATGTTGATATTGTTATCACCCAGCACTTTCCCCACCATTCCGATCACACCCGGACGATCGATATTCTGGATCAAGAGCATATGGCCTTCGGGTACGACTTCGACTTTGAATTGATCGATTTCGACGATGCGGGGATCCTTCTTGTGGTACAGAGTCCCGGCGACCAGATGGGATCGCTTCCCGGCTTCCACGCGGACCCGAATCAGGCTTAAATAGTCACCGGCATCGGAACTCTTGACTTCTTTGACCTCAATCCCGCGTTCCTTCGCCACAATCGGCGCGTTCACATAGTTTACCGGTGCTTCCATAATAGGAGTCAGAAGTCCTTTCAATACCGCGATCGTCACCGGCGCCACGGTGAGATTCGCGACTTCCCCACTGTACTCGACCGTCACCCGCTCAAGTCCTCCTTCACAGAGTTGCGTCTGCAACAGACCAAGCTGCTCGGAGAGAGCCAGATATGGCTGAAGCCGCGGTAACACGTCTGGAGGGACCGACGGGATATTGACCGCCCCCCGCGCAATGCCCTTCGTGAAATAATCGACGATTTGCTCGGCGATGCCGACGGCAACATTCTCTTGGGCTTCTGTCGTGGATGCTCCGATATGGGGGGTGCAGATAAAGTTCTCAAGCGAAAGGAGCGGGTGATCCGGCTTGACCGGCTCTTCATCAAACACATCAAAAGCCGCTGCGGCCACTCGCTTACTTTTCAAGGCTTCAGCTAAATCGTCTTCCTGCACGATCCCACCTCGGGCACAATTGACAATCATCACTCCTGGTTTCATCTTCGCAATCGCTTGCGCATTGATCATCCCGCGGGTCTCGGGGGTCAGCGGCGTATGGATGGAAATGATGTCAGCACGCCGAAAGAGCTCGTCTAATTCCAGAATCGTGATGCCCATTTTTTGAGCCCGCTCTTCCGATAGATATGGATCATAGGCAACGACGCGCATCCCAATACCCTGAGCCAACTTCGTGAGATGTCCTCCGATCTGCCCAACACCGATGATGCCCAGCACTTTGTTATACAGCTCGACCCCCATAAACTTTTCCTTCTCCCACTTACCGGCTCTTACCGAGGCCGTCGCTTGGGGGATACGTCGGCTCATCGCACAGATCATCGACATCGTGTGTTCGGCGGTTGTCACCGTGTTGCCGCCCGGGGTGTTCATCACTACGATCCCGCGTCGTGTGGCGGCCGGTGTATCGACATTATCGAGCCCTGAGCCAGCTCGACCGACCACTTTCAATCGTTCAGCCGCCGCAATCAATTCTGCAGTGACCTTTGTCCCAGACCGGACGATCAGTCCATCAGCGTCCCTGATTTCCTTAAATAGCTCATCCTTGGTGAGCTTCGTCTTTACTACAACGGTGAAGCCGGCTTTCTCCAGCAACTCCACCCCCTGCTTCGAAAGACTATCGCTGACGAGAATTTTCATGATGTCCTTGCTCACTGGTGCGAGAGTCGCCGTTCGGTTAGGGTTTCGCCATGAGAAGTTCTTGCGCCTTGGCCACACCGCTCCCGAGTTTTACGGGATGCCCCAGTCCCTTTAGCACCATCTCGATCGCCGCCACGGCAGTAATCACATCGAAACGATCCATATAACCCATATGGGACACACGGAAAATCTTTCCCTTCAGGTGATCCTGCCCACCCGCAGCAGTAATGCCATATTGAACACGTAGATTCTTGTAGACTGCTTGGCCATCAACTCCGTTGGGAGCCGAAATGGCTGTCAAGGCATCGCTGGGTGATTCTTTTGGGAAGAGGGCGAGGCCAGCCGCCTTGACGCCTTCGCGCATGGCGTGGGCCATGGCCGCTTGACGACTAAACATGGCATCAAGCCCTTCAGCCTTGAGCATCTTCAGGACCTCCTGCAGACCGATGATCAAAGACACCGCGGGCGTGAAGGCTGTCTGGTTCTTTTGCTGATTTTCTCGTTCTTTCTTAAAGTTGAAGTAAAACGCTGCGTTCTTGGCCTTGTCCGCTAACTGCCAAGCCTTCTCGCTCACGCTGACGAACGCCAGGCCAGGCGGCAACATCAAGGCTTTCTGGGATCCCGTGATAACAACATCAATCCCCCATTCATCCACTTTGATATCGAAGACACCCAGCGCTGTGATCGCATCGACTACGAGGATGGTGTCCTCATGGGCCTTGACAATCCGGGCCAAGGTCTTGATGTCATGGGCAACCCCTGTCGATGTTTCACTTGCCTGTACATAGACAGCCTTGATCCCGGGATCCCTTTTCAGTGCATCAGCTACCATCTGGGGATTCACGGCATGTCCCCATTCAACCTTAATTTCTGTCACCTGCGCCCCGAAGGTCTTGCACAGTTTGGTCCAGCGCTCGCCGAACTTGCCGCCGTTAACTGTAAGCGCCTTGTCGCCCGGAGTGAGAAAATTCGATACGGAGCCTTCCATACCACCCGTGCCAGAGGCAGCCAACATTAAGACATCGTGCTTTGTTTGAAAGAGCCACTTTAAACCGTCCCGAACTTCCGCAAAGAGCTTGTCAAATTCCGGGGCTCGATGATGAATCATGGGCCTGGCCATCGCCAACAGCACTTCAGGTGGAACAGGCGTGGGACCCGGAGCCAGCAAATATCGCTTCAACATCGACGACTCCTCCTAATGGGCGGTGGTAGGGAAATCTGTGTCAGGAAGGCGCGTACGATACCACTGCGCTTTGAAGGGTGTCAAGGCGAGGGAGACGTAACACGGCATGATTGCTACTGACTTGTCGTTCACTCCTCTGCGCTTCCATGCGGCCACGACACGCAGGCCAGGTGCAACACGCATAATGGTGTGATACCAACGTGGGGGGCCATTAGTGCCTGCAATTCCTTGACAATGTCGATCTCACTCGATAGTCTAGCTTCACGTATGATGACAGTGTCCGCACCGTATCACCCGCGTACAGGACTTGGTGGGGCAACTTGGCCATTGGCCGTATTTCTCGGATTCTCAATTGCCTCGTTGACCCAGTTTGCTTCGGCAGCTCCCATTACCCAACCAGCCGAGGCATCTTCAACCGTTGGTGGAGAGGCAGATACTGAGCTCAGCCCTGAAGACGAGCCAGATGCGAATTTGGTCCCGACCGATACGGATCCCTCCCCAACTGAATCAGCAGGGGCTCCTTCGACTGGAGCTGAAATTAC
>AF_2010_repII_A1DRAFT_10000329_pt1 | contig 10260 bp, 9 predicted proteins | sample AmaForreplicIIA1_FD_9195 | JGI IMG/M metagenome (IMG submission 9195)
ATCATCTGCGTTGAACGGGATGCCGAAGAAAGTCGGGCGCGGAATACTCGTGATTCCCGCGTAGCCATTGGTCAAATCAACCCAGTTGATGAGTACGATGCGAATGATTTCACCGAACGCGAGCGTGACGATCGCAAGATAATCGCCCCGCAATCGCAACACCGGAAATCCGAGCAAGATCCCCCAGAACGATGCGAGAATTCCGGCAAGCGGCAGAAGGATCCAGAAGGAAAAGCCGAAGGTTTTGGCAAGCAATGCATAGGAATAGGCCCCAACGGCATAGAACGCCACGTAGCCGAGATCGAGCAAACCGGCGAGACCTACGACGATGTTCAAACCCCATCCAAGCATGACGTAGATCAGGATCTGGATCCCGAAATTATCGATCCACTTGACGGCTCGGCCGAAGCCCGCGGTAGCAAGGACGATTGCCGGGTAAACGACAACAAACCCAATCGCAAAAGGGACAATCCACTTTCCGATCTGACGACGCCATACCGCAGGTTCGGTAGCAGGCCGTATCGAGCGTTCCTTCAACCAAGGTTCGACGGAAAGCGAATAGGTGAGACGACCGAGGCCGACCAACGCAACAACCGCAAATAGCAGCGGCCAACGTGTGATAAGGATTAGGTCGTTGCGGACATCAGTGACGGTCTGGAAGCCGACCAGCGGCAGAAAAAGTCCGAAAGAAAGCAGTGCCGTAACCCCCGCGTCTCGGAGAGCGGGAGCCGTGTCGACGCGCTTGGCTGGCGCATCGCTCGCCATGTCAGACTTTCTCGACATCCGGGCGGCCAAACAGACCTTGCGGCAGGAATATCAGCGTGATGGCGAGGACGGAGAAAGCGGCGACATCCTTGTAATCGATTGAAAAGTACGCGGACCACATCGTCTCGATAAGGCCAATCAAAATGCCGCCGATGACCGCGCCCGGCAGAGAGCCGATGCCACCGAGTACGGCGGCAGTGAACGCCTTTACACCTGGGACAAAACCGTCCGCGAAGCTTACGACGCCGTAGTACATCAGATACATCGTGCCGGCGACCGCAGCGAGCGCGGCCGCGATGACAAAGGTCATCGAAATCGTGCGATCGACGTCGACGCCGACCAGGGCCGCCATCTTTTGATCTTGCTCGCACGCGCGCTGCGCGCGGCCAAGCCGCGTTTTTGTGACAAGATACCAGAAACAGGCCAGCAGAACTGCGGTAACGACCCAGATTATGAGCTGCTTGACGGAAAGAGTGACTGGATAACCGTTTTTTGTGAAGAGAACGAACTCACCCTGGACCATCGGTGGAATTGATTTGTTGCGCGGTCCTTGTGTCACCTGCACGAAATTGGAAAGGAAGATCGACATTCCAATTGCTGAGATCAGTGGCGCCAACCTAAACGAACCGCGTAGAGGTCTGTAAGCGAGTCGCTCAATCGTCCAGTTGACCAGCGACGTAAACAACATCGCCACGATAAGCATAACGAACAGAACGAGCGCGATCGACGAGCTACCGAGAAAACTGACGAGCAGCAGGAAAGCAACGAGCGCGATGAAGCTTGACACCATAAATACATCGCCGTGGGCGAAGTTCACCATGCCGATAATGCCGAAGACCATCGTATATCCGATGGCGATCAGGCCATAAATTGAGCCGAGCGTAATCCCGTTGATTAGTTGTTGTAGGAAGACTTCCATTCCATCCCCACGCCTTCCGTCCGGCCAAGACCGATCGCCCCGATATTAAAGGCTTAACAGGGCATAGCGGGAGCGGCAACGCGGCGCGGGCGCGATGTTATCAAGCGGAATTTGTCGTGGAGGGCGTAGCGGGGCGCCACAGACACCAGCGTTGCTGTCTCGCACGCTGGCGGCAAAGCTAGTGAAGACCACCAAAGAACCAGATCAGCACCAGAATAGGGATCGGAATGCCGAGCAGCCAAAGTAAGAGATATCGTCCCATCGTCGGTTCTCCTCTCGTTTGGAGGGGAACACTCCCGGTCGCGCGAGGTTCCGATGGGCTTTTCCCCATATTGGATGGGCATTTGATGGGAACAAAAACACCCGCTCACGCATTGTTACCAGTTACGGAGCGCGCGTGATCAGAGCGCTTCCAAACATGTTGGAGAGTGAAAAATGAATCCAAACCAGAACCCGAACCAGAAGCCCGGCCAACAACAGCAAGGTGGTCAGCAGCAGGGTGGTCAGCAGGGTGGCGGACAGCAGAAACCCGGCCAGCAGCAGCAGGGTGGTCACCAGCAGGGTGGTCAGCAGAACCGCTAACGGTGCGAGATAGAGAGACACGGAAGCCCCGCCGCGAGGCGGGGTTTTCATTTTTCCCCGTCGGCTGTTGGCCTCGCAAGCATGGTCACATATGCTTGTGGGATGAATACGGTGTCGTCGCTGCCGCTGTTTCACTTGTACGGCGATCCGCCTGACGACTCCGCTTTTGACTTTATTCATATCGAAACCATCTCTTCGCGATCGTCAATTCACGATTGGACAATTCGCGCTCACCGTCACCGAAATCTGTTTCAGGTGTTGCTCATCGAGAAAGGTGGTGGCGAGTTCAGCTTCGAGACAGCAACGACGCNGTTCTCCGCACCAGCCCTCATTTTGGTGCCGGCGACGACCGCGCATGGCTTCCGCTTCACGCCCGAGNTTACCGACGGTTGGGTCGTTAGCTTCACCGAAGATGTTGCCGACGCACTCGGCGANCAGTCGGGAGAGGCGCTGGCGCGGCTCAAGGCGGTCGCCACAGAGCCCCTGTTGCCGCTCGCAGGTGCGGTGGAAGCAAAGCGACTGTCTACGCTCTGCGCCGATTTGCACGAAGAGAGTGCGTTGGCGCGCGAAGGTTATCGTCTGGCGATGCGCGGCCTGCTTGCTTTGATTGCCATCGAAGTGGTGCGGCTCGCTGTATCCCGCGCGCGGAGCGGAACCGTAACCCTTTCGCGTTCGGATGCTCGGGTCGATGAACTGCGACGGCTCGTAGATGAACATTTTCGAAAAGAACGTCTCATTAGCTTCTACGCTGGGAAATTGGCCATGACGTCCGACAGGCTTAATGACCATGTCAAACGCGCAACCGGTGTTACCGCCGGTCACCTGATCCGCCAACGTGTTCTGACGGAAGCCAAGCGGCAACTCGTGTTTACAAACCAGGCAATTCACGAAATCGCCTACGACCTCGCTTTTTCAGACCCTTCACACTTCACACGGTTTTTTCGCAAACAGACAGGTATGACGCCGCAGTCCTTCCGCGACGGTCGCGGGGGCTGAAGCTACTTCTTCGCATCGAGCGAACTCGCGCGAATAAACGTGAATGCAACAGCCGCGCCAAGCAGTTCTGCCACACCCGCTGCGGTCATAGCCGCTCGCAACCCGGTCAAAAAGTTCTCAATCGTGGTGACTTGTTGGCCGGCATAAGCGGCAAAAAGCGAGCCGAGGATTGCGACGCCAAGTGTCGCCCCAACCATACGCGCTGTGTTGAGGATCCCTGAAGCGGTTCCCGATCGCGAAGGCGGAACGGCTGCGACAGCGACGCCATTGACCGGCGCAGTGTTCAGGCCAAGACCGATGCCAACGATGACAAGTGCCATTTCGATCGGACCGGGTCCCGAATTCTGAGTAATGGCGGCCAGCGCCAAAGCGCCCAGGCCCATGCAAGCCATTCCTGCGGTCATCACCACGCGGGGGCCGAATCGATTGGTGAAAAAACCCACTAGCTGAGACACCACGACAAAACTGACCGACATCGGGAGTAATTCGAGTCCGGCGGTGAAAGGACTACTGCCACGTACAGTCTGAAAATAAAGCGGCATGATGAAGAGCAGCGCGTACATGCCAAAGGTCATCAATCCCGCTACCGCAAGCGCAGCGGAAAAAACCGGCTGACCAAAAAACGACAATGGCAAGAGAGGGCCCGGCGTTTTCGCCTCGACCCATATGAAAGCAATAATCGCAACCACAGCTCCCGCAATCATAAAGATCAATGGAGCGCTCCAGCCCCAACGGGACCCTTCGATCGCGGCAAAGGCAAATCCTCCCAGCCCGATGACGGCAAGAACCTGGCCGGGCAGGTCCAGCCTGCGGCCGTCGGGTTCCGTGCTTTCACTGATAGCTTGCATCGTCAGCAGCAACGCGGCTGCACAGAAGGGCAAGCTCATATAGAAGATGCTGCGCCAACCGATGCTATCAACGAGCCAGCCTCCTATTGTCGGACCGATGACAAAAGCGAGACCATTGCAGCTGGCCCAAATGCCCAACGCGTGGACGCGCTCTTCGCGGTCCGGGTAGGCCAACGTGAGCAACACCAGCGACATTGGCAACGCAAACGCCGCACCAATGCCGCTGACGATGCGTCCAGCGATCAAGGCTACGGCGTTGGGCGCAAACGCACAGACCAAAGTCCCACCCGTGAACAGCACGATACCGAGCAAGAAAATGCGGCGGCGACCATAAAGGTCACCGAGTGTCCCACCGGTAAGCAGCAAACAGGCGTAAGCTAGGTTGTACGCATCCACGACCCATTGCATCTGGCTGACACCGGCACGCAAATCGAGCGCAATGCTCTTGAGCGCGAGGTTAACGACCGACGTATCGATTTGCGCGAGCAGAACTCCAAGCGACGTTGCGAGCAACACGAGGCTGGGCCGCAGAACGGCATTGTTCGTGTGTGCGATTGTCATAGTGCCTCTTTCAGATAAGTCGCCCTTCTTGAGCGCGATGTAGGAGCGTCCGCAGGCAAGGCCCACCCGTTTTCTGCGCAATCCGAATTGGAACTTCGACGCCGTCTCGTTACTCGAAAGGGTTAAGTGCCTAACGGGTAAGGGGAAGGTTCGGTTTCTTTTGAACTTCGCAATCGAGCGGATTACGCATGAGGTCCTCACGTGAGGAGGGATCCGTCCGAAAAATCTCAAATGTTGCGGTTGCCGCTATCGTCGCAATTGCGCTGTATTTCGCTTTGGGCCTGGGGTTGTGACGGATTGCGTATCCTCTCGACGCCTTCGTATGGCCTCGAAGACGGATGGCGCTCGCAATTTGTTTTCGCAATTGTCGACTTTTCAATTTTGGACCGATTCGGTCGATAAAGCGCGTCGCGTTTTTCGGAGCGCTCAAGCTTGCGGTTGCCTGTTGGAAGCCGGTCTCAGTCTAGCGGTCGCCATCAGTATCGCTGCGATCGGTCCAGCGTTCTCGACGCACACGTCTGATCTCATGCGCGAACACGCAGTGCAGCTTCTGATTGCCGCGTTTGCAGTCGGCCTCTGCATCTTCGAGCGCGCTCGTACGTCGCGCGAACGAAATAGGGAGATCACGGCAGACATCACCGTCGACAAGGACACAGCTCGGGCCGCTCCGCGCTATCAGGCCTGACGTAATTACAGTCTATTTCGGGCGAGCTTCGTGCAGCCCGCGGTCAGGCGGGTCGAGCTTCCCGCTGCGTCGATCCTTCACGGCCTGAACCAGTGCCTTGGCAGCATTGCGCACGTCGTCCTGAAAGTCCGTGTCGCGGTCGAGATCGTCGTGGCTAGTTGCATAGGGCGCCAGGTAACCGACGTAGCGATCTATCAACGCCAAGTGGCCCGACGGTATCATTCCGATATCTGACATCCAGTCGGTGAGAATGCGGCGGAGATTTTCGGTGCCGGCGGCGTCACCGTGCACGATCACGGAAAACACACGACCCGCGAGGTGACGCGGATAGGGCCAGCTTTTCAGTTCAAGCTCCTTTGCCATTGCCGCATTCTTGCCATGAGTTGTTGTCGGGTCGGGATTGCCCCCATCTGCGCAGACCAGACGATCGATCATCAGCTTGAGTGAGGAGGGCGCCTGGTACCAATTCACCGGGCAGACAATCATTACGCCATGAGCCGCAACCCATTTCGGATAGATCTCGGCCATCCAGTCTCCAGCCTGTCCGAGCGCGTGGTTTGGATAGCATGAGCAGGGCCAATGACAGAGCGGCTGTGCGGTCGAGACGCATGCCTTGCATGGGTAGATGACGCGGCCATATTCCGATGTCAGGCGCGATAGGTCGAGGATTTCAACCTGGAAGCCGCGCGACTTCTCAATGATCTCCTTTGCAAGCAAAACCAGGCGATAGGTCTTCGACATTTCGCCGGGGCAGGTTTTGTCGCTGCGCGATGAACCGTTGACGATCAGAACCCGCGACGGCGACTTGCGATTTTTCTGGCGTCGGTCAGCTGTCCGAATATTTGCTCGGGTGGCAAGCCATTCAACCGAGATGTCGTAATCGGGGTCGGCAAACTCGGGACCGGCTTTCGTTAAACGTGGCGACTTGTGGTACTCGTCATAGGTGGACCATGCGGTCTCGGCGATCTTGTCGATCTCGTCCCTGAGTGACTCAAAATCAGGGTCGTAAAATCTTTCTCGAAATCGCCTTTTGAACTCGGCTTTGTCGAGCTGAACACTCGGCATACCGGTCCGAACCTTCATCTTCGGCATGGAACGTCCTCATCAGGTTGCCATGACCTTATTGAAGCCTTTCCGGGCCGAAATGACGAGGGAGGTGGAAGCGCGGTTTGGGCTATTTGCTCTTTGCGATTTCGGCGATCACTTCGGCAGCTTCCTTGAAAGCGTGATTGGCAGCCGGTACTCCGCAATAGATTGCCTGTTGAAGAATGATCTCCTTGATGTCGTCGGCGTTGAACCCGCCCTCCGTGAGCGCCGCCCGCACATGCATTCGGAACTCTTCCCACTTGTCGAGCGCGAGCATCGTGCCAATCACGAGAATCCGGCGCGTGCGCTCATCATAGTGCGGCCGCGTCCAGACTTCGCCCCAGGCCGTCCGGGTTATGAAATCTTGGAATTCCTCATTGAACGCATTCTTTTTGGCATTCGCCCGATCGACCCACGTATTGCCGAGCACCTTGCGGCGCTTGGCCATTCCGCGCTCATAACGTTCCTTGTCGTCCATGAGTTGCCTCAGTGCACGAAATTGAGCACGGCTTCAGTGTACGCTTTGGGCTGCTCGATGTTAGCAATATGAGCCGCATCAAGACTCACAAGTTTCGCACCCTTGACCTGACTTTGGATCGCTTCGCCGGCGCAGGGTGGGGTGGCTGGGTCGTGTTTCCCGACGATAACCAAAGTCGGCAAAGCGATGCGTGGATTTGAGGACGTGAAATCCATGTCGCGAATTGCTTCGCAACATGCGATGTAGCCTGCCGGCTTCGTTGTGAGAAATAACTCCGACATACGGGCGATTGCCTGCGGCGCCCGTGATCGGAAATCCTTTGTGAACCATCGCTCCATGTTCGGCCCGACAAGTTCACCAAGGCCTTTCTCCTTTACGAGCTTGATTCTGTCGTTCCACGGCGTCTTGTCGGCGTAGTGGTAGTTGGTGTTGGAGAGCACCAGCTTCTCAATGCGATCGGGAGCATTCGCCCCCAGCCACTGTCCGACCATGCCGCCCATCGATAATCCACACCAATTGGTCTTTCTGATTTTCAGCGCGTCAAGCACCGACAGGACATCCCGGCCGAACCGCTCCATGGAGTAGGGGCCTTTCGGCACTCCGGACAGACCGTGTCCACGACGGTCGTAGCGAACAAGCCGGAAGAACTTCGCAAATTCCGGAGCCTGGTCGTCCCACATACGGAGTGTGGTCCCGAGCGAATTCGACAGCATGAGTACCGGCGCGCCCTCGCGACCTTCGACCTCCACATTGATCGGGCACCCATCGTCCGCGTTGATTGTCGGCATTAAGGTCCTCCCCTAAAATCTTGATTGTTAGGCACTAGATCGAGCGACACCCTTAGTGCGCCGCGCGATCCTTGCAAAGGTCTTTTCATGGCCATCGTGAGGGCGTAAGCCGATCTGTCGTGGGATGCTTGTAAAGGAGACGCGTGATGGCAATGACCATGACGGGCGAGGTTCAACTGCCGGCCAGTCGCGAGGTTGTGTGGGCAAAGCTGAACGACCCCGAAGTTCTGAAAGCGTGCATCCCGGGCTGTGAAGAACTCAACAAGACCTCGGACACTGAATTCCAGGCTGCTGCGACGACCAAAATCGGTCCAGTAAAAGCGCGCTTTAAAGGTAAGGTTCATCTTACCGATCTTAACCCTCCCAACGGCTACAAAATTTCGGGAGAAGGCGATGGTGGCGTAGCCGGTTTTGCGAAAGGTGGGGCGACGGTTGCGCTGACCGAAAAAGATGGCGGCACGCTGCTGACTTACAGCGTCGAAGCACAAATTGGCGGGAAGCTTGCGCAACTTGGCCAACGTCTTGTCAACGGCGCCGCCAAAAAAGTCGCGGATGATTTCTTCCAGAAATTTGCGGCCACGGTTGCCGCTACCTGATCAAGCTCCAGTAGAAGATGAAGTTGCCACATTGCTGGAATCCCTTGACCCAAGCCATAGTAGGGGTTCAGACTTATTTCGGTCGAAATCGCCTCGATTTCGCACATGAACTACTGCCGTCCCGGCCACGGGAGGCGAAAAAAGGGCGTTTGGGCCCTAATCGGGAGGAAGGCCATGGCTGCCGTATCCATGACGGTGAATGGTAAAGCCGTCAGCGGGGATGTCGAAGCGCGCACCTTGCTGGTGCAATTTCTGCGCGAGAATTTGCGGCTGACCGGTACACATGTCGGCTGTGACACGTCGCAATGTGGCGCTTGCGTCGTGCACATTGATGGGATTGCGGCCAAGTCTTGCACCACCCTCGCCCTGCAATGCGAAGGCGCCAAGGTTACCACAATCGAGGGTCTCGCGGAGCCGAACGGGCCGCTGCATCCGATGCAGGAAGCGTTCCGCGAAAATCACGCGCTCCAATGTGGATTCTGCACCCCCGGAATGATCATGGCAGCTCTCGATATCGTACGCCGGTGTGGCAACGACCTCGATGAGCACACGATTCGCGAGCAACTCGACGGAAATATTTGTCGGTGTACGGGCTACCACAACATCGTCAAAGCCATCGCAGCGGGAGCCAAAACAATGGCCAAGGGTGGCGCACGACAGGCCGCTGAATAGCGTCAAGAACAGTGGGAGAAACCGCCATGAGCGCGACCGGTATCGGCGCGGCGGTGCGCCGAAAAGAAGATCTCCGCTTTATCACCGGCAAGGGTCGATACACCGATGACGTGATCAGGCCAGGCGAGACCCGCGCAGTATTCGTGCGATCGCCGCATGCCCATGCAAGCATCAGGAGCATCGAGGTTTCTGAAGCCAAGAAAATGCCCGGTGTAATTGATGTCCTGACCGGGAAAGATCTTGCGACCGATAAGGTAGGCAATTTGATCTGCGGTTGGATGATTCATTCAAAAGACGGGTCACCGATGAAAATGGCGCCACATCCGGCGCTTGCCGCGGACAAGGTCTGTCACGTTGGCGACGCAGTTGCCGTCGTCATCGCAGAGACCCAGGCGCAAGGCCGTGACGCGGCCGAAAAGGTGAAGGTCGACTATCAATTGCTTCCCGCTGTTGTTGATCCGGCCGAAGCAAAATCGGGTCAGCAAATTCACGATGTTGCACCAAAAAACACGATCTACGAATGGTCGCTTGGCAACTCCAGAGCAGTGGACGCGGCCTTTGCATCCGCAAAGCACGTGACACACCTCGACATCGTCAACAATCGTCTGATTGCGAATGCCATAGAGCCGCGTGTCGCGCTTGCCGAATACGATGCCGGTACTGATCAGCTCACGCTTTGGAACACCACGCAAAATCCGCACGTGTCTCGTCTGGTGATTGCGGCGTTTGTCGGTGTGGCGCCCGAACACAAGCTTCGTGTCATCGCGCCGGATGTCGGCGGCGGCTTCGGTTCGAAGATTTTCATTTATCCGGAGGAGGTTGTTTGCCTGTGGGCTGCGCGAAAAATTGCCCGGCCGGTGAAATGGACGGCCGATCGATCGGAATCATTCATCACCGACGCGCATGGGCGCGACCACGTTACACATGCTGAACTGGCCCTTGATGCGAGTGGCAAGTTCCTGGCGATGCGCGTGAAGACGATCGCAAACCTCGGCGCCTATATGTCGACGTTTTCTTCGTCGGTACCGACCTATTTGTATGCGACGCTGCTGTCAGGGCAGTACGATATTCCTCAGATCTATTGTGAAGTCGACGCCGTTTACACGAACACGGTACCCGTCGACGCTTATCGCGGTGCCGGCCGTCCGGAAGCGACCTTCGTCGTAGAGCGGCTAGTGGAGGTGGCGGCACGGCAACTCGGAATCGATCCAGCCGATCTGCGTAGGCGCAATTTCATCAAGACATTTCCGCATCAGACGCCGGTGATCATGGCGTACGATGCCG
>AF_2010_repII_A1DRAFT_10000330_pt1 | contig 10250 bp, 10 predicted proteins | sample AmaForreplicIIA1_FD_9195 | JGI IMG/M metagenome (IMG submission 9195)
TACNTGTCGGGAACATATTAGTTCAGGGTACTACAACAGTTGGTTCAAGTGGAAGTCCTATATCGAATGTTACTGTTCAGGTAGATGCTGGAGCTATTAAATCAGTGACGCCAACTGGAGGAAAATGGGCCACATGGTCAATAACAGTTAGTATTACAACAACAGGGCAGCACACATTAACAGCTAGAATTATTGATAATGCAGGGGTTGTTGGCATTAAAAATATCATAACAATCACAACGGCATGAAGATAATCGCAATTCACGATACCCTAGCACTTGGTGCGGCCTCGGCTATGAAAAATAAGATATTTATATCAATCCCAGCCCGCCTAATTGTTTACAAATTTTATAGTAGACTAAAAGATGGGGGGAGGGGATTTGGTTGGTAAATAGCAGACAAATATTACATGTGATCATCGATTCTGGAAATCGAGGATGATTACAGCTATCGAAATAAGCGACATAGCAGCGATTGGAGCCCTGATTTCTTCTGCACTCATTTTTTGGTTCGGTTATAGTCGATCGAGAAAATCAGAGCAGATCGAGATTGCTAGAGAACTTATAGACAGAATAGATGAAAAGGGTACAAAGTTAACTGAAGTCCAGTCCCCATCGGGGGAAGATAGCAGAACCGTGGAGGAGCAAACAGAAGTCGTAAAAACTATAGGCGAACTATCTCGGGAACTTGAATATTTTAGCTATCTCGTACGGATACATGAAATAAGGGATGAAAACACACTAAGATATTACATTCCTAGGCTAGACGATTGGTTCGCGCTGGCGGAAATACATCTTTTGACTATAAGAAAACCAGTAACAGAATCTATTGTAGACCGTCAGTTGAATGCTTTGAACGAAATTAAGAATTCGATAATGCCCTGGTTGGATAAATATTCTTCTAGGAAGGGTAAGGAAGAAGAAGGGACGAAAGGAATTGGAGAAAACAGATAGGACAAGAGCCCCGGGAGAGTGTCCAACTTGTGGCTGATAATGGCAAGATAGATAATCCTTGAAACTAGATCTCAGCAACCATACAGCACCTGGGCCCGTGGGTCGAATCGTTTGGCGTGATGCGTCTACTCGTTGCCTTTGTAACATATACTTTTGTAAACATAAAAGCATTCTTCAGAAATATTATCCCAAAGAAGTGTTTGTCGACATTCATATATTCGATAGCCGTCATGTTCTCTTTTATTCAGATCATTATTAGGTCTAGCCTGACAGTTCCATTCAAACCACCCTTGCATGCGTGAGTACCTTCTTGAACCTATGTGTTGCGTCTGTCATCGATTCATAAGCTGCTTCTACGGGCCCAAATTCTAAAATTGACCGGTAGAGCTCGTTGTTGACGTCATATAATGCCAACCACGTTCCAACCGTTAGTAGTCTCATACACTAGCTAAACAATTTTAGTCAAAATATGAGATTGAGAACCAAGCTTTCCTGGTATCAAAAACGTCAAGTCTGGCCTTTACGCCTTGGTGATATCGGATGTCAAGATACCCGTGATGAACGACTTTTGTTCGTATAAGAAAGTCAGAAAGCGGCTGACAGAATCAGAATTTGTTTCTCGACGGCAGCTAAATGACTCTATTATGAAGCTTTTAGAAAAGAAGCGCTTTCTGAGATAGAGGAATATTCCATTACTCAGAAGCCCATTGAAAATAATGTGTTGCTATTTAAAATCAGGTTAATCGTGTTGTAACTCATTAGTTGCAGTTGTCCCTTAGGCATTGCTTTTGCCCCCACTATAGACTAGTTGCATTATGAGGCTAAGCCCACTTGCGTACAAGTCCTGAGAATGAAGTTACATGGATTTTTTTTAGTGATACATAGTCCAGCAAAAATGACAAGTCATTAATCTCTTTTCGATCCAAAATATTAACAAGTGTTCCATTTCTATCTGTTTTCACAAAATCCTGAGGATGGAGTACAATAACAGCATAACCAAGACTCTTTATGTCATATGATAGGTCGTTCAAGATCTTACTCATCGGAGTCTTAACCCATGTGCCGTTTAGATACTGTTTGAATGGTATCGTTCCAGGTATATGATATATTGTTTGGTTTATTCTATCGTTGCTGTGAGCTTTTTCTTCGGCGACAAATATGCTCCTATTCTGATCCAAATTCGCCTCCTCGTATGCAAAGGAGCTTATTATTGGAATATCGAGCCGGCTAAGTGCTCTGAGCGTATCATTATTATATGGATCGTATGGGGGGATGAAAATTTTTGATTTAGTCCCAAACATGTATTTCATTTTTTCGTTGGCCTTTTCAAGAGAATTTTGTTGCTGTTGCTCACTTAATTTTGAATAATCTACGTGATCCCATCCGTGCAGGGCCAATTCGAATAACCCTTTTTGATAGCCTTCCCTAACTAACCCCATCACGGAACTATCATTCCCAACCATATGCATTATCAGGCCTAAAGAAAGACTTTGGTTTCTTGTCAAAAATAGATCCATAGGCATCAGCTGACCCTGAGTTATCCAGTAATCCTGTACATCATCCATCCTGAAAATGACGCAATAGCATGTAATTCTGGGCGCAATATGATTCATAAAGCGGGGAAAGAGGGGGGGAGGTATAGAATTATTATGAAGTAGGGGAAGTACAGAATTAGCTACCAAACAAACTTGTTCCGCTTTCCCCGATATTTCGAATGACTTTGTCTGTGCTATTCTACCCTCACCTGTATATACATCAATATGTTTACCAAAGATATTAGAGCCAGTATCAGTTGCTCTAAAAGTTGAACTGTTCCAAGGTTGCGGCAGTGTGTTAATTGACAACGAAGCACCTGGGGGGATCCTTCTGGGATCAGTTGCTACCATACCAATTGTTAATGGTTGTCCATTTGCAGCGAGAGGGGAAGGAGATTTGTGCCATGAATTATCATAAAAGCCGATATACCAGCCTAAGTGAGTTTTTCCCCAGCCCTCTCTTGCGACATCATTAAGAAAGTTGCTATTGTAAGTCATGTTTCCAATGCCTGGCACATATATGATATGCATTTCTGGACTTGCGTAGTCTTTCTCGACAGGAGTGAAATATCCTGTTACGTACCAGTCTGAACTACAATTATTAAACGAATCGAAATCCAGAGCTCCTATTGGTCGAACTGACACAATCATCACAGCCAGAACCATTGCTCCTAGCAGAACTAAGAGCAACCTTCCCTTTGTTCCTGGTTGGAATTGTCCCATAAATAAAGTATCAACTATAAGAATTGAAGGCAATATATCAACTGTGCGGGATGCTGTGACTTTATGGGGAAAACAACTGTAATATTTTACTCATTCATGGAATAATTGAAAAGACTGTAGATATATAGGCTTAATGTGGCCTCGCAAAATGAAATCGCAGAATCATTCCATCATCCTTACCGATGATAGATCTGAAGCATCTAAGTGAGGAGTGAAAAGTTGTAGCATCTAAGTGACAAGTAGAAGAGTTGTTATACTAGTAGATAATTAGAGTCTAAGATCGGAGCACGTCAAGTATGAAAAGTCTGAGAATGAAAAGTTATGTTCCTGAAGGCCTCCTCAATTTAAAGGGCGGGCAGATACATAAAACGTAGGGACTATGACATTGGATTGAACCTTGCTGCGGTAGCGCTCCTCAGCATCGAGAGAGCTGTATACCTGGTTGGAGCTTTCACAACATTAGGAGCTATTATATTCCTTGGAGTTGTGGTAACGCTGGTTGGAGCCATCTATGAAATTGCATTGGATGCAGCCGTAACCTTTGCTAAAGATTTGATAACAATCCTCATATGAGAAAGTGGAACTCCAGCATTAGATGGAGTTTTAATTTGTTTATCGCCACCATGCAGACTGATGACCTGTGTGTTTAGTTTTTGATTATCGATATTCATCAATTTATTCTGAAAGTAGTTTTGGATATACATTATGTACGACGATATTGTTTCCATATGACCAATAATTACAATAAATGAAATCATCGCAATCACTGAATATAGCACTACGGGCAAAATATACTTTGCATGCTTCCTTTCGGATCCTTTACGAAGATTTCTAGCAATTAATCCAACGATTAGGAGTACGGTATAGAATATGTATCCTAAACCTGTTGCCGGGGTCCCAACACTAGCCAAATGTAAATCCCCACTTAATTATGCCCTTTTTCAAAAGTTTTGGATCCCTTCTTCAATACAAATACCGATATGAAGCCATAATAAAACCAATATGAATTGAAAAAGCGAACAAGGAAATAAGAGGGAAGGCATTTAGCAACTTTTCTGAGGCTTTTTAATTTGTAACCTTTCCATATCGGAGGCGCAGATGCCAATCCAATATCTAGTGCAACGAAAAGTGTCAGACTTGATAGATGGCCAGTGATGATTAAAGAAATTAATAAAAGAGGATAGACAATGGCCCCAATTAGTGCATCAACCAAGCCTGCAAACACAAATTCTCTCAAGACGGGCGTTTTCGACATTCTTCTCCAATGGCGTTTTAGCACTTGACAAAACCCTGTATTCCACCGTTTAAGCTGTTTGGTCATGAGATGAATATCTCCCGGTTCTGTTGCATAACAAAAGACATTTTCATTAAATCCTACTCCCTCTCCTATCTCATAAAAAAGCCATGTCAATTCCATGTCCTCAGCCAGTGTTTCAGTAGGAAACCCACCAATAGACTTTAGCCGGTTCGTTTTATAGATGGTAAAGCATCCAGGACATATTACAACTCTTCCAAACATATTTTGAGTCCTCTTGTAAAAAGGAAAAGAAAACAAGTACTCTATAAACCTAGTACGTTCCCAAGTTGTGTTGATTGTCTTAGGAATAACAAAGCCAGATGTAGCAGCAAATTGGGGACTTGATTCCATAAATTCAATCATTTTTTCGATTGCATTTGGCTCAAGTGTCATGTCAGCATCAATTGTTAAGGTATATTTACTTTCTATGTAAGGCAATGCGTAGTTTAGTGCATGTCCCTTTGATCTAGAGTTCTTTGGAGTACGCAGGACTGTTACATTTTGAAAAGCTCTTGCAATTTTACCTGTGTAGTCAGAAGAACAATCATCTACAACAAGGATCGTTTCGGGAATTTGCGTCTGCTGTACTAAGCTAGATAATGAAGCGCCTATTACAGATTGCTCATTGTAGGCAGGAATAACGATTGTCACCGGGGCAAATCTTCGTATTGGAGGTCGAAAGGCTTTCCAATAAGATTCACTAGGGCTCAGTTCGCTAAATTCAGATACCGTAAGAGAAGCTTGCTGAATACCGCTAGACCTCATCTTTTGATTCAATGCCTTATGGGGAAGAAGACTTGTGGTGAGCTCTGAATGATTCATCATCGAACTTTTATTTATAACAACACTTGACGATATAGCAGGACGATCGCCACCTCCCAATTTAGCAAGGAAATTATAAAACTTTACAAAGGCCGTATGTAACATTGTTTCACTCTCTTACATATGTCTGACCAAGAGTGTATAAGCTGTGTGGGGAATAACTTGACCAGACATCCCTTGTCCGAGAAAATCTGTTCAGAATTCCTGGTTTTCGACACTTGACGATGGTGCTAGGTTATGAAGGACTTGCGAAGCTGAACCTACGGCGACAGGCTATTTTCATAAGTTGTGGGATTGCCATCACAACTTATGATTGCCATGAAACAGAATGCCATCACAATGTAATTCTAGACGAACAAAACCAAATGGCTATAATGACCTGCAGCAATATAAGTGAGATCGTAAGTCAGTGTCCGAACAAGGTGATGAGATTTAGCTAGAAACAAAGAAGTTAGAGGTAGTACTATAGACGGTAATGATAGCAAATATGATGCGATAGGAACGGCTACTCACTTACTAGATAGAGAATCACCGCGGAATATCGCCCGTGTGCTTTGTCTGTTTGTTTCAGTAGTAGTACTGGCAATATTATCCCATACCAAGTGTCGTCGTACCCCTCACAACTAGTCTTATACCTCTACCCAGAGAGCTTTCTTTAGATTCCTCTACGATCAAGTAGGTACTAAAAGGTCATGTCATAAACGGAGCATGACTAACACTAACTAACGTTCAGTTTGTGAATATGTGACTCCCAATTAATCAAATTATGCTGCGAAAATGGGAGTGCAAGCATCAGCATTTGTAGCAAAATTTCAGGTACCGACTAGAGCAACAATCGAACCTATATAGAGGAAACATAAAAGCTTGTCGAATCAATTTATGGATAAGATACCTAACAACATAGAAAGGATCATGGAAATAATTCTTTGGGTAGTTTAAGGACCCCTTCTGCCTCAAATAACCCCACAGGTATTGAAATAGCTTTCAATGTGTTAATAGTTTTCGTAATCTCTTGTCCTTCTAACTGTGGAGCATCTAGTCCTCTTGTTATCTTTATACTAACGACATATGGCTTTGTAACCTCTGATCTTACGTCGCTAATATTGTTTAGCACTTCCTTAGAGGTATTATAATAATCCATTAGATTGATGCTGTGGCTTGATAATGCGTCAAGACCTTTTTTTATTCCATCCTTTTTCATCTCTGCATGGTACCACGGAGGAACAGTATCTATATACTTGACTCCATATTGGTCTGCAATTTGACGAAGAGCTTTTGACATATTGACATATTGGGGAAGGTAAATTTTAGGATCTGCTCCATTTACACATTGAGGTTCCACATCCACCATGTAGGTATCAAAAAGATTTTTAGTTCTATTAATAAAACTACCAAATATATCCTTCAGTTCGGGGTATGTTTTTGTTATATAGTTAGGATCACTTCGGAGCTCTGCAAAGACACTCATACCCTTTGAACGCGCATAACTGATAAAATCAACATATTTAGAAAATGTTGAGGAATTATCCCAGCCACAATTATTTGCGTTCGGAGCGGAAAAGTAAATGGTATTGATGTTACGGGATATCATCCTGCTTATGTCTGAACGATTTAGGATTGTATCACAGCCAGTATAGAGCCAAATACCTTCTTCGGGATGTTTACTTTTGTTAAGGTCGGCTGCCTTAATAGTAGTAGCAACTTCTTCTGTCTTATTTGATAATATTTCTTGCTTGATGTTGTGTCCCGATATCTTCGTGGGATATATATCTTCATGTGAAATATTCGAATCTCTTGCGAGCAAGATAATCCCACAAATAATGATTATGATGATGAAAATTGAAATCATCAATCCATTTTCTTAATAGAGAATTTATAAATTCTGGCATTCTCTATATATCATATTTTTTCAAACCGCCAGAGTAGAAGTAAACATCGACTCTATATAAAACCATTTTTAGGAAGAACAAAACTACATGTTCAGACCTGAGGCTTAGATAACAATCTGGATGTCTCAAATCGCACGAAAATATTCAGCTATAGGGATACGCGAGTTTATAATACGTTCATGTACGAAAGGTTGCTCTAGGAGAGTTATTCCAACGTGAACTGCAAAATAGGATGGGCCATTATGCAGTGAAGCTTTACAACGAGCAGTCCCTGCATCAATTGAAGTAGGGAGTAGATCCTGTTGCGCTTGCTAGCCATACCATGAAGACACCCAAGAACTTCAATGACAAGAGATTGATGAACGTGGAAAGAAACTAGAGCTTTTTTCATGCTATGGGTCCTTTGGGGGAGAATAAGAAGTTGATAAAATGATGAGGTGGATGTAACTAGGTTAACAGGGCTGCTCAGCGTATCACAAATTTGCTATATATCTTGTGGACCAATAGCTCAACTTATTGTGATATGATATCGCACCAGTCATCCTTAGAACTGACAAATATTAACCACCTATATGGGATAAATCCTTTACATCATAGGAAAGTTATATTCAGATTTACGTAATCACTGGGTAGCAGCCTCTTTCGCTTGTTGACCTGCCATCAGAAATCTCATATCCGTTTTTACTTTTTCCTTTATCGATTTTGCAGGTACCCCAGCAACAACGTCTTGATCTTCTACGTCCCGTATAACTACTGCACCAGCTGCAATTAGCACACTTTTTCCAATTTTTATATTGTCTTTCAAGGTTGAATTAAGACCTGTCCAAGTCATATCTCCTACTTTAGTACTACCCCCAATTATAGTGCCGGTTGTGATCTCGCAGTTCACTCCTATTGCAACGTTGTGAGCAATTTGAACCATGGCATCAACCTTGCTTCCATTGCCGATGATTGTATCGGACAGGGATCCCCTAGCAACATTAGTGTTTGCACATATCTCTACATTATTTCCTATCCTGACGTTCCGAATATGTGGGAATCTTATCAGTTCACCACTTTCAAGTCTCTCGAAGGCAAAGCCGTCAGCACCCAAAGTCACGCCGGGTTGTATTATGCAATTATTGCCTAGATTACAATTTTGGACTAGGCTCACTCTTTCACAAATGATTGTGTTGTCTCCTATAATGCAGTTATCGCCTACGACTGCATAATCACCTATGTAAGCCCCAGAACCGATTTTAGCGCTTTCAGATACTATTGCATGTCTAGAAATTCCAGACATCTTTTTCTTCATACATATTTGAGTCATGAGGCGTACAAAGACAAGTCTTGGATTATCCATAAAGAAGAATTGTTGTCTCCCTGATTTAGGATGAACAATTCCTTCCAAGCTATTTTTACAGAGTATGACCCCGGCATTCGATTTCGATATGAGCGAAGCAGCTTTTTCGCCGTCATAATAACAAAACGAGAGGTCATTTTCTGTAGCCTCGTTGATGGAAGAAACATTTTTTATTTTGATCTTAGCTCCTTCTGATCTGCTAACAACACCTTCTTTGGACAAAAGTACTTCAATGTCCCATTCCATTTACATACCTCCAAACAAATTGTCAGTTACGTCCTTGAATTTTCCCATGAACATATTACTAATAACATTTCTATAAACAATGCGGTCTACGATGACACGTTAATTCGGGCTATATAAGTAAATAAATTAAGTTTTATATTCTATAGCCTACCACTCGCATCTCAAATCTCCGTAACTGTTTCTGAATTCAAGAATGTTCGATATATTGCACAAGTGTCGAAAATACATATGGTACAACTGACCTCAGGAATTATAGATGCTTATCCGTTGTTTTAAGGAACATAAGGTCTATTTTGGTATAGTTTAGAGTTCGATCTTGAATGTTACCAGAATATGGAAATACACAGCTAATTTGCCAATTAAAGCTTAAATCGTTGTATGCAATCAAGAAGCCATGGTCGTAGACTTTTCTGGTCTTATTATGGGTATAGTCAACGGTACAGAATGGATAATAATTATTGCTATAATCGCTGTAGTGATATTTGGAGCAAAGAAAATACCTGAACTCGCAAGATCATTTGGAAGGGCGTCCACCGAATATGAAAAGGCCAAATTTGAAGCGAAGAAAGAGCTTCAAAAAATTAGAAACCTGCCATCAACAGCAGGGGTACAGGATGACAGGGAAAAGCTCGAAGCGGTGGCTGAGACATTAGGGATTAATTACTCAGATAAGAATAACAATGAACTTAAATCTGCAATCCAAGCAGAAATCGACAGGAATTCGAAAGTAACTTGAATATACTAACGACCCCTAAGCTAGTTTAATCAAGATCTAATATTCCCTTGTCAATGTTCCAAATAATTGGGAGAATGGTTAGATGGTTGACATTCGAAGCATCTCCTACAGAGCTGACTTTTCAGCAGCATTTAGATGAGCTTCGGGCAAGAGCTCTTCGCATACTGATTTGTACCACAGCGATTACATTCTTCACTATGATCTTCGGGTTTAAACAATTTGAATTTAATGGTTTTGTATTGTATTTACCTTACCCTGATCTTTTTCATAATTTTTCCATACAAATTATGACGTTTATGCAGGCTTCGCTTCTTCCAGAAGGTGTCAAACTAATTCAAACATCTCCGGGGCAGGCTTTCGTTGCCCAGCTGTATGTTGCATGTCTGGTCGGATTAATTGGCTCAATGCCTGTGGCTATTAAGGAAGTGTACGGCTTTATTGCTCCTGCATTTGATCGGCGTTCAAAGCGAGCAGATATCAAAACTATTTTTCTTCCTACTATCGCACTTTTTATCGCTGGGATTGTATTTTCATATGTTACAGTGATCCCACTAGCGCTTACTTTTCTCTACAAGTGGGGTCAATCTCTAGGTGTAGAGACATTTTTAAATATCAACGATTTTATAACATTTGTTCTCCAATTTTTCTTGGGTTTTGGAATTGCATTTGAACTTCCTATGATTATGTACGCACTATCATTGACGGAC
>AF_2010_repII_A1DRAFT_10000331_pt1 | contig 10247 bp, 4 predicted proteins | sample AmaForreplicIIA1_FD_9195 | JGI IMG/M metagenome (IMG submission 9195)
ACACGTGCCGATTAATCGGATCCTGATTCGGAAACATTCGGTGCGCGAGCGTCTGGCTGATGAGAGCCACAGGCTCTTTGTTTTGAACGTCGAGATCGTTGAAATCGCGACCTGCCACGATAGGAACGCCGAGCGCGGCAAAAAATCCGGGAGAGATTACGCGATACTGCGCGCGCGGGTCCTCTTGACCGGCTGAATGATCATGACCGTCTGCACAGAATTGCAGCGTTGGCCCCGTGCCGGCATCGCGCCAGGGAGCGACCATTCCAAACGCCGTCTTGTTCACTCCCGGAAGCGCATCGATCCGACGAATGACTTCCTTGTAATAATCAAGCACCTGCTTCTTTGTCTTTCCGTTGAAGACGGCAGGCGTGTTGATCGCGAGGACATGGCGCGAATCCATCCCGGTCTCGGTCTTTTGCAACGCGAGTAGTGTCGTGACCAGCATGCTCGCGCCTGCGAGCAGAATGAATGACGCTCCGATTTGCGTGACGACGAAGATGCGCTGTCGACTCTTAGCACCGGTGATTTGCCCGCCGCCGCTCGAAAAATGCAGTGCCTCGGATGTGCTTTCGGGCAGGCGCGGAACGAAAGCCAAAATCACTGCGGCGACAGCGGCCAGGACCACGCCAACCCAGAGCAGACTGGAATCGACGGTTAGATCGAGAGCGCGCACCGAAAAGCGCGAAACGTAATGAGCCAGTATTTCTACCAATGGTTGCGCGCACCACAGCGCCAGCGCCGCGCCACCAACACAAAGCAAAAGACTTTCGGCCAGCAACATCCGGCGAAGCGCGCCTTTGCTTGCGCCGACTGCGGTGCGAATCGCGAGCTCGCCTTCGCGACGAACGGTGCGTGCCAGGATGAGATTCGCGACATTTGAACACGCAACGACGAACAACAAGGCTGATGCGGCGAGCAGAATGAGGAGCACGGATCTGGCGCCCGAAGTAATCTGATCACGCAGCAACCGCGCCGAAATCTGAAAATCCGACTGCCTTGAGTACGCCTCCGGATGATCTTTTTTTATCGTCGCATAAACCGAACGCAATTCCGTGCGCGCCTGATCGAGAGTGGCTCCCGGAGCGAGCCGCGCGAAGAGTTCCGTCATGCGATGCGTGCGTTCGGTAACCATTGTCGCGCCGAGATGATGCGGGCTGCTGGAGACATTCGCGATGATCTCGGTCTCCTGCGGGTACGGAATGGACGGCTCGAGCACGCCAATGATCGTGCCGGTGCGATCACCCTCCACGCCGCCAAGCTGAATCTTTTTACCAATAACAGAAGGATCTTTCCCGAGCGCGTTCGACCAGAACCGATAGGTGAGAACAACGACGCTGGGAGCTTTGGGACCATCATCTTGCGGTCCAATCAAGCGTCCGAGCACTGGGCGCAGCCCCATCACATCGAAATAGGACCCGTTCACCACGCCTCCATTGACTTCGCGTGGCTCGCCCAGTCCGAGAACGGTGAAGGCGATGGTGGAGAAGTCACCAAATTTGCTCAGCGCTTTGACGCTCGCCTTTAAATCCTGAATTTCCGGAATCGACCACGTACTGTTTTCGATGCGTGCGCCGGGCGCGCTCTGCCGGATATAAATCAGCTGGTCTTCATCTCGATTGACCAGGGGTTTGATGAGCACGCCGCGAACGAGCGTGAAAATGGCGGCGTTCGCTCCAATACCCAACGCAAGGGTGATGATTACGACAAACGTGAACCCGGGCGATTTGCGGAGCTGGCGAAAAGCGAATTTAAGATCGTTCATATCATTCGGCCCGCAGCGCTTGAACCGGATTGACGTGCGTGGCACGCCGTGCTGGCAGCAGACACGCGAGCAAAGCCGTTATTGCGAGTAAGGTTGCTGCGGCGATTAGCAGCAGCGGATCATGCGCGGACACCTGATACAGTTGCGCGGCTACCAGCCGGCCGAGTCCGAACGTCGCGACGATGCCGATGACAAGTCCGCTTACGACGGGCGCCATTCCCTGCCTAACGACAAGTTGCAGGACATCGCCTGTTTGCGCACCGAGCGCCATGCGCACACCGATTTCAGTCGTTCGTTGCACAACGCTGTACGCGACTGCTCCATAGATGCCGATGCTCGCCAGCAGCAACGCGACTCCGGCGAAGATACCGAGTAACCACGTCATCAACCGCGTCTGACCAACGGCCTGGGCCACGATTGCCTCCATCGATTGCGGTATTGCAATCGCGAGAGCAGGATCGACTTTCGCCAATGCTCTTCGCGCCAACCTAGTCACCGCGTCGACATTGAGGCGACTCCGCACATCAATGCTGAGAAAGTTGTAGTTGTCCTGCGTCCACGGCCGATACAGGTCGACATCATCCGGCTCGGCGACTTTGCGCGAGCGCACATCTCCGACCACGCCGACGATCTGGCATGGAATGCTCGCGCTGCCAATGAGCAATGTCTTGCCGAGCGGATCTTCGTTGCCGAAGATTTTCTTCGCGCCGCCCTTGCTGATGATGATGACGTTCTGACTATCCGGCGTATCGTGTTCATCAAAATCGCGCCCGGCGAGAAGCGGAATGCCCCATGTCTTGAAGTAGTTTGGCGCGATGTTGTGACCGACGGCCGCGGCGCGTTTATCGATCGGCAGGACCTCGCCGTCCGTCCGCGCGTAAAGGAAGTTGCTGATCGCGGCGGGAAGCAGCGGAATGTCGGCGCTGATCGTCGCGCTCTCCAGGCCGGGCATATCGCGCAACGCAAGGATCGTTTGTTCCGCGAAACGTGTGCGCGTTGCGACGTCGGAATAGGGCGAGTCAGGCAAGGTCACGAACCCGATCCAAACGTCATTGCGGTATCCGATATTTTGCTGGCTCAGCCGGATGAAACTCGTGATGAGCAAGGCCGCGCCCGCGAGCAGCGTCACCGAGAGAGCCACCTGCGCGCCTATGAGGATTCTCCGAACACGCAGCTGATTCGCGCTGCCGCTCGTTCCCCGCCCGCCTTCCTTCAAGCCATCGATCAGATCGGCACGCGCACTTTGCAGTGCGGGATAAATCCCCATGCCGAGGCCGGACAAGGCGGAAATGACGACTGTGAACGCGAGCACGCCTAACGAAAGCTGGACACGCACATCGGGATCGAAGGGTAGAAAATTCGCCGCCATCCGTGGCACAAGTGGGACGACCTGCCAGGCGAGGAACGCGCCCGCGAGTCCGGCAAGGACACTAACGAGGAGACTTTCCACGAGAAACAGCCTGATAACACTTGAGCGCGACGCGCCGATCGCCATTCGCAGCGCAATCTCGCGGCGTCGCCCGGTAAACCTAACGAGTAGCAGATTTGCCACGTTGCTGCAGGCGATGAGCAACACGAACGCAACCGCGGCGAGTAGCGTGGCAAATGCCGGCCGCAAATTCCCAGTGACATCTTCAGGCAGCGTCTTCAGCGTCATGACCGACGCGCTATCGATCTTGTCCGGAAAACGCGCACGATAACCTTGCTCGAGCGGCGGCATCGCCGCCCGCGCCTGTTCAATCGTTATGCCGGGTTTGAGGTGTCCGACGACCCGAAGAACACCGGAGCCTCGCATGATTCGCTCATTCGAGAGGCCCGCGATTTCGAACGGCTTCGTCGTCCACACTTCAGCTGCCGGTCCCACCCACGAGAATGGCATATTCGGCAGCATGCCAACGATCGTGTGCGGCACGCCGCCGAGCGTGATACTGCGCCCGATAACATCCGGATCGCCGCCCATCCGCTTGCGCCAGAAGCTTTCGGTCACCATCGCTACGTCCGCGGTTTCTTCTTCGTTAGGCAAAAAGGTCCGGCCCAGGATCGGACGGACGCCGAGTACATCAAAATAGTTCGATGTCACCTGCCCGCCGAGGATTTGCACCGCCTCGCCAAGTCCGGTGAGCGTGAACGCGGAAGGATTTTCCCCTGCGAAGCCATCAAAGATTGTCTGGCTTTCGCGAAAATGCTGGAAGCGCGGCACAGAGACGAGGAGTTCGAGCAAATTCCGCTCTCGTGCATTCGAATATACGTGCACGAGCCGCTGCGGATCCTTGAATGGCAGCGGACGCAGGAAAAGATCGTCGATCAGACTAAAGATCGAAGTATTCAAGCCGATCCCGAGCGCGAGAGTCACAACCGCGATGACGGTGAATCCGGGCGATTTGCGGAGCTGTCGCAACGCGAAACGGATTTCGTTCATGATGCAGTCAGCAAATTTTCATCACTCTGCGCGCAGCGCGACGATTGGATCTACACGCGTGGCGCGGCGCGCCGGCACGCAGCAGGCGATCAAAGCGACGAGAACCAGCGAAATTACTGCTGTGATCACAGCTCCGGCATCGATGGCACCTACGTTGTAAAGCAACGACACCAACGCGCGGCCGGCTCCGATCGCACCAAGCAATCCGATTGCGATTCCGATTGCGATTAGCGTCATGCCCTGGCCGAGCACGAGCTTGAAGATATTTGTGCGCTCCGCGCCGAGCGCCATGCGAATGCCAAGCTCGCGCGTGCGTTGCGTGACGGTGAGCGCCATCACGCCATAAAGGCCAACGCTCGCAAGCACGAGCGCGAGCACCGCAAACGCGCCTAACAACACCATTGTCAGACGGCGAGTCGCCAGGCTTGAAGCGACGGCTTCATCCATGGTCGTGATCTGACCGATTGGTTGATCAGCATCGAGCGACTGCACCTCGCGTTTCACCGCTGCGACAAGCGGGCCAATGTCGCGCAGGTCAGTACGAACATGCAGATTGTTGGCGCTCTGCGGATCCTGCGATGCCAGTATGTATTCCTGCACAAGGTGAAGCGACTCGACGTTGTATTCGCCCGGAGCTTCGTTGCGCGTTCGCGGCACGACTCCAATGATCGTCATCGGCGGCGCATGTTCGTCGAGTGTGTCGTTGTCATCGATGTGCTGGCCGATGGGATCTTTGCCTGCAAAATATTTTTGCGCGAAGGATTCATCGATGACGATCGACCGCGAATGTCCTTTTTCCCCAGGCAAGTCTTCCGGCCCAAATCCACGACCGCGAAGTATCGGCATTCCGACGACGCGGAAGTAGTCTGGTGAGACCGCACTGGTTTCCGCTGTAGGCCTTTGATCAGCCGGAACCGGTGGAGTGCCGGTTACATGGAAAAAATTATCGTTTTCAGTGTCATCAAATGGGCTGTTCGAACTGATGGCCGCGGCCCCGACGCCGGGAATGTTTTGCACACGTTGCAGCAATTGGGTCCAGAATGCGTCCTTCTGCTCGCTCGTTTTGTACTTCGCATCCGGTAACGAGATTTCGAAATTTACAACGCCGTGCGAATGGAAACCGAGCGGCGCGTTCTGCGCGTGCCAGAAGCTTTTCAATGTCAATCCCGCGCCAGCGAGTAGAACGATGGCGAGGGCGACCTGAGTGATTACCAGACCGGAGCGCATGCGCTGTCTGCTCAAGCCGTCGCTCGCGCTGCGCCCACCGGTTTCGTGCAGCGCGAGCGAAATCGATTCACTGTTTGAAATTCGCCATGCCGGCCAGACACCAACAAGAACTCCCGCGAACAAAGCTGCGAACGTGGTGAAGGCCAGCACGTGCATGTCGATATTTGTCTCATGAAACCGCGGCAACTTCGGCGGCGTGAGCGCGAGGATCGTATCCATGCTCCACAACGTGAGCAAAACACCAGCGGCGGCACCGATTACCGCGGTTAATGTGCTTTCGACAAGCAGTTGCCGTGCGATTGCCCAACGGCTGGCGCCGAGCGCTGCGCGTACCGCGATTTCCCTGCCGCGCGCGAAGGCTCGCGCCAATTGCAGGTTTGCAACGTTGGCGCACGCGATCAACAGCACGCATGCCACTGCTGCAAGCAACAGATTCAGGCTGGCTCGATAATCGCCGACTGTGGTTTCGAACAGCGGCCGCATGTTGACGCGCCGCCCGGAATTGCTTTCCGGATACTTTTTCTCCAGATCGATCGCGATCGCGTTCAGATCGCTCATGGCTTGCGACATCGTCACACCAGGTTTCAATCGCCCGAGACCCCAGAAGCCCTGGTGATTGTCACGACGTAACATCCCCGGCTCCTTCGCGATTTCGCTAAGCGGAAGCAGCACGTCGGGGTTGCGGCCAAACTGAAGTTCAGCTGGGAACACGCCAATGATCTCGCGCTGCAGACCGTCGATCGTGACGCGCCGGCCAAGCACAGACGGAGAACCAGCGAAATCGTGTCGCCATAGAGTTTCGCTGATCAGCGCAACGTCCGGCGCGCCTGCTTTGTCATCTGCGACGCTTAAATCACGGCCGATCTTCGGCTTCAGTCCGAGCGCGGCGAGAAATCCCGAGCTGGCGCGCAGACCGCGCAGACGCTCTGGAGAGCCCGCGCCTGCGCCGAAGGAGAAATTAATCGCTTCACGCCTAACGAGGGCGAGCTCAGTAAAGCTTCGTTGGCCAGCGTGCCAGTCGAGCCAGTTCATGTATCCGACCGCACCACGGTCGAAAATGTGGGAGCGCTCGCGCAGCACGATCACTTTGTCCGCGTCGGGATACGGCAGCGGCCGCAACAGCACTGCATTGACCACACTGAAAATGGCTGTGTTCGCGCCAATGCCTAGCGCGAGTGCGAATACGGCAATGACAGTAAAGCTCGGATTTTTTACTAGCTGTCGAACCGCGTAGCGAACATCGTCGAGCATCTGATTATCTCCGCGGATTATTCATAACGGAGCGCGGCCACGGGATCGACGCGTGTAGCACGGCGCGCGGGAACAAAACAGGAAAGCGCTGCAACAAGCGTGAGTAATCCCCCCACTGCGAAATAAATCGTCGGGTCGAGCGCGTTCACCTTGAACAAAATGTTTTTCAAGGCAGCCGCCGCAATGACTCCGAGCAATAGCGCAATTCCGCCAGCCCCAAGTGCGAGACCAATCCCGAGCTGCCAGGCGCCCTGCGTCATCACCATGCGAAAAATTCGGGCAGCGTCAGCACCCAGCGCCATTCGAATTCCGAACTCCTGCCTGCGCTGGTTCACCGAAAAACTCATCACACCATAGAGTCCGACGGCGGAAAGAACGAACGCGACGATTCCGAAAATCGTGAACAATGTCGCAGTGATGCGATTGGCGGAGAGAATTTCATTGTGAAATCGCCCCGGCGTGCCGGCAAAATAAGTCGGGAGGTTCGAATCGAGCTCGGCAACAGCTTTGCTCAAAACTGGCCCAAGAGTGTCAGCGCGTTGACCTGCGCGCGGACGAACAAGGATGGTGCAAAATTGAGGAGCAGGAGATGCGCCCAGCAATGGCATGTAAAATCCCACGTTCTCGGTTTGCTGATCGAACGGACCTTGCATCAACGTGTCCGGCACAACGCCGACAATGGTTCGCCACGGCTGGGGCTGGCCGGGATTGAAGATTCGAATCTGGTGACCAATCGCGCTTTGATTGCCCCAATATTTTCGGGCAAAGCTCGCATTCACAATTGCCACCGGTTGTTTCGAATCGACGTCGTCGACGGTGAAATCACGGCCTTCGAGAATTTTCAAACCAAGCGTCGTGAAATAATTTTCCGAGACCGATTCGAAATTTCCGCGCGGGCGATCGCGATCGGTGAGATAATTTTGGCCGTCAACTTCGTATTGGCCCTGGCCGTCGAATGTCATGCGGAAGCGACTACTCATCGCGGCGGACTCGAACTGGGAATTGGCCCGCAGCGCGCGCACGGCATGCTGGAAAAATTCGCGCCGCGAATCTTCACTTGGATACGCGCCCTCCATCAAAGCCATCCGCGCAGCGTAAATAGCATTTTCGTCGTAGCCGTAGTCCAGGTTCATCTGATTTCGGATCGATTTGATTTCGAGCGTCGCGGCAATCAATAGCGCGGCAGTCAGCGCGATTTGTGCGACCACCAGCACGCGGGTGATGATGTTGACCTTGCGACTGCTGTTGCCGCGGCCGCCTTCTTTCATGATCTCCGCTGCGTTCCCCCTGGCGCTTAGGAATGCCGGGATGAGACCCGAGGCGATCGTGGCCAGCAGGGTGATCGCGATGGTGAAAACGAGCACCGACCCATCGATCGTGAATTTCCAATAATAAGGGGCCGGAAAAGGCAACGCGTTAAGCGACCGAACAAAGAAATCGATGGCCCAATAGGCGATGATCACGCCCGCGATGGCTCCGAACACCGCGACTACCAGACTTTCGGTCAACATTTGTCGCACGAGTCTCCACTGCGTCGCGCCGAGTGCACCACGAATCGCCAGTTCTTTTGCCCGCAACGCCGCACGGCCAAACTGCATGTTCATCACGTTCACACAGGCGATCAGCAAAACGAGGATGACCGCGGCAAGCATTGCCCAGACGGTCTGACGAAATTGGACGCCAGTGAATGTATTCAGCAGTGGCTGCACGCTCGCCGACGTAAAATTCTGATTCGTCTTGGGATTGTCCTTTGCCAGATTGCGAGCAAGCGCAATAAACTCCGCATTCGCTTGATCGATAGTCACACCCGCCTTGAGCCGGCCCATGACTGCAGGCGCATTATTGCTCGCTCCCAGCCGCAAGTCGCCGCGGGGCTGTGGCGGAAACTCATTATATAAAGGCGTCCAGAGCTCCTCCGAAACCGGGAATTTAAAATTCGGTGGCATCACCCCGATGATGGTCGCGGCTTTGCCGTTAATTCGGACGTTTTGGCCGACAATGTTTGGGTCAGTGTTGAAATCACGTCGCCAGATTTCGTCGCCGAGGATAGCGACCTTCTCCGCGCCCGGTTTGTTGTCCTCAGCGGTAAAATCGCGACCAAGCACCGGCGAGATACCGATGATCTTGAAAAAATCTTCGGTTACGTAACCGCCGGTGTAACGCTGCGGATTGTTTTTGTAAGTAACATTGACTGTGGATCCGTTGAGATAGCCGGCCATCATCGAGAATGATTTCTGCGCCGCTTTCAGGTCCTCGTAATCCTGGGCGGTCGGAATATTGCCCAGACCGAAATTGTTGTTTTGATCGCTGGCCTTGGGATCGATCAGGCCGACGCTCATTAACTGTTCGGGATGCGGGAATGAGAATCCGCGCAACACGATCGCGTTAACGATGGTGAATTGGGTTGTTGCGCCGCCAATGCCGAGACCAAGCACGAGCACTGCTAAAAAACAAAACGTCTTGTCTTTGAACAAAAGACGCAGTCCGACTCGAACATCCTGACGAAATGAATCTAGTACCATGGTAATTTTCTCCTGCTATTTGTTAACGATCCATCCATCGCGCAGTTGAATGACACGTTTCCCGTACGAAGCGTTTTTATCCGAATGTGTGACCTGCACGATGGTCATGCCTTCCTCATTGAGCTTGCGAAACAGCTCCATGATTTCTTCGCCCTGACTGGAGTGAAGGTTCCCCGTCGGCTCATCAGCGAGCAGAAGCTTCGGCTCAGCGATGATTGCCCGGGCTACACCTACGAGTTGTTGTTGACCGCCAGATAACTGGCGCGGATACAAATCCTTTTTCCCAACGATCTGAAAGCGGTCGAGCGTGTCCGCCACCATCGCGGCGCGCTCGCTTTTGCTGTAGCGGCGGTACGACAATGGGATCTCGAGGTTCTCGTAAACCGTGAGGTCGTCAAGCAAGTGGTATTGCTGAAACACGAAGCCGATCTGCTCGTTTCGGAGCGTGGCGCGCTCCTTTGGCTTCAAATGATGCACTGCGGTTTCGCCCAAAGAATATTCACCCTCCCAGCCGTGATCGTGCATTCCGAGGATGTGTAAAAGCGTCGATTTACCAGCGCCAGACGGTCCCATGATCGAAACAAATTCGCCTTCGGCGATGTACAGATTGATATCGCGCAACACATAGAAAAACTTCTCCTTACCTAACGGGTAGCTGCGTTCGAGATGGCTAAGCTTGATCATAATGAGTCTTCTAGGAGGGCCTGGTTTCGGTCCGTTTCAGATTAATTTCTTCACGGCTCTCAACCGAACCGCTTTGAAACAAGAACGTGAGGGTTAAGTGATTTGCGTCGACCAGGCGGATTTCCAATCCGTGCACGTGCGGCGCATCAGGCGATCGAAGATTGGTTGCATCAACGAACTCAAAATCGATGGCACCATGATCCAGATCGATACGACGCGCCTTGAGCCTTGGCTGATTTTGGGCGCCGCAAAAATGTGTCATGCGCAGGTCGCGTCCATCCAAGTGATAGACGCTGGTCATCACCGGCGTGCTTTCGTTGATCAGATTCTCCACCACCGCTGAACCGTTGCCGGTGACGTAATAAGTCGCGTTCATCGA
>AF_2010_repII_A1DRAFT_10000333_pt1 | contig 10221 bp, 10 predicted proteins | sample AmaForreplicIIA1_FD_9195 | JGI IMG/M metagenome (IMG submission 9195)
CCATTCCGCGTCTGTACTGATTGCGTCGCGTCGTCAATTTTCTGTCGAAGGACGTCGATGCCTTCGCCGGTTACGGTCGAAACCGGCACGATATCGGCGTCCGCAAGGCTGGTTGCGTCCAACGCCTGCATGATTTCATTGGCCACCTCGGCCCGCCGGGACGAATACACCAGGTCGATCTTGGTGAGCGCGACGAGACCACGCTCGATGCCGAGCAAATTGACAATCGCAAGGTGCTCGCGCGTCTGCGGCATCACGCCATCGTCGGCAGCGATCACCAGAAGGACGAAGTCAATTCCTGTCGCGCCGGCCAACATATTGCGCACGAACTTCTCGTGCCCCGGCACATCAACAAACCCGAGCACCGAACCGTCGGACGTCGGCAGATAGGCAAATCCAAGATCGATCGAGATGCCGCGCGCTTTCTCCTCCTTGAGACGATCGGTATCGACGCCGGTCAGCGCGCGCACAAGAGACGTTTTGCCGTGATCGATGTGCCCGGCCGTCCCAATAATCATGGCGCGGCCTTTCTTGCCAGAAGGTCAGGCCGGCCCATCGGATGACTCCGGAGGCGCAAGCGTTGCGAGATTGGCGATGAAGGCGTCGACGTCGACGAGACAACGCAAGTCGAGCACGAGCGAACCATTTTCGATGCGGCCGATCACCGGCACCCGCAAGTCGCGCAGTGCAGCGGATGCTGCGTTCAGCAGGCTCCCGCTCGCGCGCGCCCGTGCCGGCACGATCGAAATGCCGAGGCTTGCCAGCGTTTCGGCCGGCAAGGCGCCGGAACCGACCTGACTGGTGCAGGGAATGGTTTTCAGTTCCCAGCTGTCGCCCAGCTTTGCCTGTAGTGCAGGCAGAACGCGGCGCGAAACTTCCTGCATCTCTTTCAATGGGCGCGCCAGCAGTCGGTACGTTGGCAAATTCTGCGCGAGCCGATCGGGATCGCGGTAGAGCCGCAAGGTCGCTTCGATCGCTGCCAGGCGGATCTTGTCAACCCGCAGTGCACGCTTGATCGGATTCTTGTTCAGTTTTTCGATCAACGCCTTGCGGCCGACGATGAAACCGGCCTGTGGCCCGCCGAGCAGCTTGTCTCCGGAGAAAGTGACAAGGTCAGCTCCTTCGGCGACGGCTTCGGCAACAGTCGGCTCGTGCGCAACACCGAAGCGCCTCAGATCGACGAGGGTGCCAGAACCAAGATCGTTGACAAGCGGCACCTTGCGTTCGTGGGCCAGTACCGCGAGGTCGCGCGCACCTACCTCTTTGGTGAAGCCTTCGATGCGATAGTTCGAGGTATGCACCTTGAGGATCAGGCCCGTTTTTGGCCCGAGCGCACCGACATAGTCCTTCTTGTGCGTACGATTGGTGGTGCCGACCTCGGCGAGTTTCGCCCCGGCCCGGCTCATGATTTCCGGCATGCGAAACGCGCCGCCGATCTCGATCAGTTCGCCACGCGAGACGATGGCTTCGCGCCCCCGCGAATGTGTATTGAGCACCAGCAGCACCGCGGCGGCATTGTTATTGACGACGGTCGCATCTTCAGCGCCAGTCAGCTCGCAGAGATGATCGCGCACGAGCTCATCGCGCTCACCGCGGCGGCCTCCTCCTAGATCGAACTCAAGTGCAACCGCATTGCGCATCGCGACCATCGCCGCTTCGACCGCGGCCTCGGCCACAATCGCCCTCCCCAGGTTCGTATGCAGCACGGTCCCCGTAAGGTTGAAGACGGGCCGGAGATTCGGTCGTGCCTCTTCCTCAAGACGCGCGGCCACGCGGCTTGCGAAGTCCTCATTGTCGGCAAAATCGCCGCTCTTGCGCGCTTCGGCGAGCACCTTGCGCACGGTCGCAACGACGGCGGCGCGTCCGAAACGGTCCTTGGCCTGAACCAATGTGGTGTGCCGAACCACCTCGTCGACCGAGGGAATCTTGCGCAATGCGGAGGCCCCAATCGGGACCGGATCATGCCGAGGTGCGCCAACGCTACTCATAATTCACGAACCCTCCGGGTCACGTGGTCACTGGGACGGCATCCGTTCAACGGGACGCCGTCCTCTTCGACACTACCGTTTGCCGACCGGCTCCCGCAACCGCTTGCGGTGATGCCGTTGGCCTTCCAAACTGCGGCTGCAGCAAGCCTGGCAGGTGCCTGACCTTCGTTGCAGCAGTCGCCGCCCGTTCGCGTGTAGGGGAGCCTGTCGATGAACATCATGCAGCAAATTCGCCTGAGTCACCTCTCCCATGGCGGCGGCTGCGGGTGCAAGCTCGCGCCATCAGTGCTGCAGCAACTGCTGTCGAGCCATCCGACGGTGACGCCCTACAAGCAGCTGCTGGTCGGGCTCGAAACGGGAGACGATGCCGCGGTCTGGCAGCTCGAAAACGGCACCTGCATCATCGCGACCACCGATTTTTTCATGCCGATGGTCGACGATCCCAATGATTTCGGACGCATCGCCGCAACCAATGCGATCTCGGACGTCTACGCGATGGGCGGCACGCCGATCATGGCCCTGGCGATCCTCGGCATGCCGGTCGACAAAATCCCGCCTGAAATGGTCCGCCGCGTTCTCGAGGGCGGCGCTGATGTGTGCGGCGCGGCGGGCATTCCCGTCGCCGGCGGGCACTCGATTGACTCCCCCGAACCGATCTATGGCCTTGCCGTGATCGGTACGGCGCCGAAAGCCAATATTCGCCGCAACAGCGATGCGCAGGCGGGCGACAGGCTGATCCTCACCAAGGCGCTCGGCGTCGGCATTTATTCTGCCGCGTTCAAGAAAAGTGCGCTGTCGCGCGAGGCCTATGATGAATTCATGGCGAGCACGACGCTGCTCAACCGTATAGGCGCGCGGCTAGGCGAAGATACCGCGGTGCACGCGATGACGGATGTGACCGGCTTCGGCCTGCTTGGACACGCCCTGGAAATAGCCCGCGGCTCGAACAAGACCATAACCATTGACGCATCGCGCCTGCCCTACCTTAAAGACGCCGCAACGCTTGCGCAAAATGGCTTCGTCACGGGCGCGTCGGGGCGAAACTGGAAGAGCTACGAGACCAGTATCGGGCTTCCGGCCGGCACTCCGGACTGGCAACGGCAGCTGTTCTGCGATCCGCAAACGTCGGGCGGACTTCTTGTCGCATGCGCGCCCTCTCGCGCTGACGAATTGCTCAAGACAATAGTCGCAGCCGGCTACCCTGAAACCCGAATCGTCGGGCACGTTGCGGAGGGCAAGGCGCGTGTCCTTGTGGAAAGCGCTTAAGGTTGTTCCCTGGCACGTCTTGGTTGCAGGCTCGCTTGCCCTCGCACTTGTCATTGCGATTTCCGGTTTTGGACTGCCGATCTTCAGCGCGATCTATTTCAGTATCTGCGCCTACATCACACTTGAGAGCATCGCGCAGGAATTAGACGAGCGTCACCGCTTGACGAAGTTATGTATCTCCTCATCTGTCGGAAATCGTCCGGTCGCCTTCTTCGAGTAGGCGACCCGACCATCGATTTTGATTTCAAAAACACCGCCGCTCGACCGGCGCAGATTGATCTGTGTCGACGGCTGCAATCCCAGGATCATGTCCCGCGCCGCACGGGCGCGCGGTTCGTAGCCTCACTGGCCGCAGTATTCGATCTCGATTTTCATGAATTGGCTCGCTGATCAGTGTTGGTGAGCGCCGCGGCACTATAGCTGAATCGGCGATCTGTGTGGTCGCAACGCAAGGCGGACGCAATCAATCCGGCGTGAGCAAGGAAATCCCGAGCTTGGCCCGCCGGCGCAGCCATGTGGTGGCGCGATATTTCGGATCATGCGTGATCGCGTGCATCCCATCGAGAATGGTCAGCACGCGCGCTCCGCCGAGCGTGTCACCGAAGGTCAGCGGTCCTTTTGGATAGTTAAGCCCCAGTTCGACCGCGATATCGATGTCGGCGGGCGCAGCTATGTGCAGCTCGGCGATGCGGGTTCCGATATTGACGATCATGGACAGCATGCGCTGGACGACAAAGCCCGGACTGTCGTTGATCACAGTCACTGGCGTTTTCTCGCCCGACAGCGCGGCGACTGCGACTCCAAGCGTTTCCGCGCCGGTCAGGGGCGTTTTCATCACCGTGCGGCGTCCCTGGAAAGCGCCAAACATATCGACGGCAATTGTGCGCGCCGGGTCGAGATTGAGGCGAACGCATGCGCCTGAAGCGTCCTCGCCCAGCGGCGTCACAAAACACGGTCCATTCGACGGCGGCTTGCCGCCGAGCGTAGTCTCGACGCCGGCATCGTTCAGCCAATTCACCAGCTCACGGCCACCCCCTTCGTCGGCGATCCACGCCGATTTCGGTATCGCTTGCGGTGACACCGCAACCGTCGGCGGGCTGGAAGCCCCCGGCTTGTCATATCTATAGAAGCCTTGCCCGGACTTGCGGCCCAGGAGCCCGCCGGCAACACGGACCGCCATGTCCGCCGACGGCTGATACAGCGGGTCATCAAAATACTGTTCGAAGATGCTCACCATGACGGCGTGCGCGACATCACCGCCGACGAGGTCGAGCAGTTCGAACGGACCCATCCGGAATCCGGCCGCTTCCTTCATCAGCAGGTCGACCTCGCGCGGGCTTGCAATGCCCTGCGACACGATGCGCAGGGCTTCTGGCCCATAGGCACGGCCCGCATGGTTGACGATGAATCCGGGCGTGTCGGCAGCAATCACCGGATGCTTGTTGATACGCTTCACGAAGCCGACGAGTGCCGCAACCAATGCCGGACCGCCGCGCAGACCGCCAATCACTTCGACGAGACGCATCAATGGCGGCGGGTTGAAGAAATGCAGCCCGCCGACGCGTTCCGGCCGTTCGCAACCGGCCGCGACCTCGGTGACCGATAGCGAAGACGTGTTGGTGGCGAGCACGCAAACCGCCGACACGCGTTTTTCCAGTTCGCGGAACAGCGCGCGTTTGGCGGCAAGATTTTCGACGATGGCTTCGATCACGATGCCGGCGCCCTTCGCTTCGTCGAGAGAATTGATCGGCTTCAGATGTTCCAGCACGTCCTTTTTGGCGGCGGGCGTCATGCGCTGCTTGGCCACCAGGCCTTCGAGACCTTTGTCGACCGCCGCGATCGCTTCCTTGACTGCCCCGTCACGGGAATCGAACAGCAGCGTGGTGACGCCCGCCTGCGCGCAGACCTGCGCAATACCGCGGCCCATCGTGCCGGCACCAAAGACAGCCACGATCAGATTAGGCTTTGCGAGATCCACCGCCACGCGTCACTTCCCTTCGAACTTCGGCTTTCGCTTTTCCATGAAGGCGCGCATCCCTTCTTTCTGATCGCGCGTGGCAAACTGCAACTGGAAGGCCTTGCGTTCGAGCATCAGCGCGGTATCGAGCGGCGCATTCACGCCGGCATTGACGATCTCCTTGATCTGCAAGATCGAAATCGGCGGCATGGCGGCGATTTCGCGCGCAATCTCGATTGCGCGCGGGAGCGCCTGGCCGATCGGCGCAACCTCGCTGATGACACCCATATTCAAGGCTTCGGCCGCACCGAACATCCGTCCGGTCATGATCAGCAGCATGGCACGCTGCCGACCGACGAGCCGCGCCAACTTTTGCGTGCCGCCACCGCCCGGCAGGATGCCGACTTTCACTTCCGGCAGGCCGAGCTTTGCCCCCTCGCCCGCGATAATAATGTCCGCACACAGAGCGAGCTCGAGGCCGCCCCCAAGAGCAAACCCTTCCACCGCAGCGATCACCGGCTTGGGGCAGTCCATGATCGCGCGCCAGTATTTCTGCACATTACGCGACATAACCTCGACCGGGCTCGCTTCCGCCATTTCGCCGATGTCGGCGCCGGCGGCAAAGGCAACGTCCGAACCCGTCACGATGACGCAACGCACCTTGCTGTCGGCACCGCATCGGGTGATCTCATCAGCCAGCCGCACGCGCACGTCGAGATTCAGCGCATTGCGCACCTGCGGACGATTGATCCTGAAGACGACGATGTCCTCTGTCGGATGCTCAACGAGCAGGGATTCCGGAGCGGCCATGACAATCATTCCACACGATTTGCAGTCACACGATTGGGCGAAGAGTCCAGGAAGCAGACGCCGGCGAGTGCGCCCCAATCATCACGGCGGCGGCAAGCACCGCGGCGTTTGCGAACGCTCGCATTGTGCCCCCTCAGCTCCCCCAAATTCCGCCCCAGTGTTCTACTTAGCCATAAGTCGGGCACCATGCCCGAAAGGTTCATTGGAGAAGCCTGGAGAAGCTTGCGAAAATTCTCTAATGTGGCCGCGCAACCACTGCATCGATCAGCTTGCGGCACTCGACAAGATCGTGCAGCGCGGCGTGCAGTTTGTGCAAATCCTCACGCGCAATGCCGTTGCCGCCAACAGCGGGCGCCGCTTGGGGGGACTCTGCCATCGCCGGTTCGGACGCCGTGACACTGTGCATAGCGCGATCGGCCGGATCAACGCGCGGAATCGGCGCGCTGGTCATCGGCGGCTCAACGCGGGCCGCCGCGTCGTCATGCCGGTCACCAAGATCACGTCCAATGAGCGAGGAAATGCGACCGCGCAACCCGCGGTCTTCGTCCGGCTCGACGTCGTCGGCCGCGACGACCTCTTCGGCAATCGCTTCTTCGCCGTCTTCCATTCTACCGTGCGGCGGCTGCGGCGCTCCGTCCTGCCAAACGACCTGGACGAATTTCTGGCCCTGTTCGCGCAGGATGCGCTGCACGCCACGAATGGTATAGCCCTCGCCGTAGAGCAGGTGGCGAATACCACGCAGTAAGTCGATGTCATCGGGGCGATAATAGCGCCGACCGCCTCCGCGCTTCATCGGTTTGATTTCGTGAAAGCGGCTTTCCCAAAAGCGAAGCACGTGCTGCGGCAAATCGAGATCGTTGGCCACTTCACTGATGGTGCGAAATGCGTCCGGCGCCTTGTTGTCCAAAGCAAGCCACTCCTGAGTTTGATCCTAACGCGGATACGCAACCGAGGACGACGGCCTAGCCTGGCTCAACGGCGGCGCCGTTGTTGATGCGTTGCTTGAGAATCGCCGACGGCTTGAACACCATAACGCGCCGCGGCGAAATTGGCACTTCCTTGCCGGTTTTGGGATTGCGGCCAATGCGCTGACCTTTTTTGCGCACGACGAAAGAACCGAACGAGGAAAGCTTCACTGTTTCCCCGCGCTCGAGACAGTCGGTGATCTCCTTGAGCACCAACTCCACCAATGCTGCGGATTCTGTGCGTGAGAGGCCCACTTTTTGGTAGACCGCCTCGCACAGGTCGGCCCGCGTCACTGTCTTTCCGGTCATCGCCTGCCCTGCCCCCGGCGAGGTATCCCGCTGAATTATCGACGATATTAGCTTCGCCCAAAGGGGTCAACAAGGCCCGTTAAAGATTGTGATCAATTAGCCCCTATAACCACAACATCAATATAGCGGTTCCGTCCCGGGAGATCACCAGCGCAAAAGCGCTGAACCCCAGGTGAAACCTCCACCCATCGCTTCCAAAAGGATCAAATTGCCCCGTTTGATGCGGCGGTCGGCCACTGCGTCGGCCAAAGCCAGCGGAATGGAGGCGGCGGACGTATTCCCGTGGCGGTCCACGGTGACGACTACCTTTTCTGGGGCAATGCCAAGCTTGTGGGCAGAACCATCAATAATGCGTTTGTTGGCCTGATGCGGCACGAACCAGTCGATGTCCGCGGCCGAGTATCCGGTCGCTTTGAAGGCATCCTCGATCACATCCGTGATCATGGCCACCGCGTGCTTGAAGACTTCCCGGCCCTCCATGCGCAAGTGACCGACGGTCTGGGTCGAGGAAGGGCCCCCGTCCACGTAAAGCTTCGCCTTGTGGCGTCCATCGGAGCGCAGATGGGTGGTCAGGATCCCCCTATCGTCCCGTTTGCCGGCTTGCTGCTGCGCCTCAACTACCAGGGCACCTGCGCCGTCGCCGAACAGTACGCAGGTCGTGCGGTCATTCCAGTCGAGGATCCGCGAAAAGGTTTCCGAACCAATCACCAGGGCGCGCCTGTAGCTTCCACCGCGCAGGAGTGCATCGGTCACCTGCAGTGCAAAGACGAAACCCGAACAAACCGCCTGCAGGTCGAATGCCGCACCATGCGTTATGCCGAGCCCGGCTTGCACCGACACGGCGGTCGCCGGAAACGTCTGGTCCGGCGTCGAGGTCGCAAGAACAATCAGGTCGATGGAGCTTGCTTCGCAGTGCGCATTCGCCAGCGCCGCGCGCGCTGCGTGAAGTGCGAGATCCGACGTGAGCTCACCTGGCGCGGCAACATGGCGTTCGCGAATGCCGGTCCGCTGCACAATCCATTCGTCGGTGGTTTCGACCGAACGCGCCAGTTCGTCGTTGCTGACGATGCGCGCGGGCAGATAGCTCCCGCACCCGAGAATGACTGAACGCAATGTCGTCACGAACTTGCTCCGCTCGCAAGTCGTGCGGTGGTGCCCGCCTTCAGGTCGCGCGCCATCGACTCCCCGATCTTGGCGAGCAACTCATAGCGCACCATGTCGTAGCCCATGTCGATTGCCGCGGCCGTGCCTTCGGCGTCGGAACCACCATGACTTTTGATGACGACGCCGTTGAGCCCCAGGAAGACTCCCCCATTCGATTTTCTTGGATCCATTTTCTCTCGCAAGGTTCGAAAAGCCTGCCGCGCAAACAGATAGCCAAGCCGCGCGGCCCAGGTCCGGTTCATTGCCGCGCGCAGATACGAGGCGAGTTGATGCGCCGTGCCTTCGGCGGTCTTCAGTGCGATATTTCCAGCAAACCCTTCGGTGACGACAACGTCGACGACACCTTTGCCGATGTCATCGCCTTCGACAAATCCGTGATAGTCGAAGTGCGGAAACTGACCTTCGCGCAGAATGCGGCCCGCCTCACGCACCTGCTCCAGTCCTTTGACTTCCTCGACACCGATATTGAGAAGCCCAACGGTCGGGCGATCGATGTCGAACAGCACACGCGCCATCGCTCCGCCCATCGCGGCGAGGTTGACCAGATGTATATCGTCTGCGCCGATGGAAGCGCCGACATCAAGCACGACGGATTCACCCTTCAACGTTGGCCATAACGCAGCAATTGCCGGGCGCTCGATCCCTTCCTTCATTTTCAGATTGAAGCGCGCCATTGCCATCAGCGCGCCGGTATTTCCGGCTGAGACCGCCACATCGGCCTCGCCTTTTTTCACCGCGTCGATCGCCAGCCACATCGAAGACTTCCAGCGACCATAGCGAAGCGCCTGGCTCGGTTTATCATCCATGCGGATGGCGACTTCGGTGTGCACGACTTTCGATTTCGCTTTAACGCGGGGCAATTTCTCGAGCACGAGGTCGATCGCCGCGCGATTGCCGAAAAGCAGGTACTCGATGTCCGGGTGGCGCGTCAGTGAGATGTTGGCGCCGGGCAATATGACGGCCGCGCCATGGTCGCCGCCCATGGCGTCAAGCGCGATGCGAACCTTATCCGGCATGGATCGCTCTCGGCGTTAACGGGGGTGGAAGCGACACGGTCCTGAAAAGTGGGTGGATGGCCGCGACCATAGCCGCTCGGCAGCCGCAAACAAGACAGTTCTCCGTTGACCCCATTCCCCGCACCCGCTGCAGCCGGCTAACTGCCGCCGAGGCGCTTTTTCAGCGCTTCGAGGGCCGCGAAGGGTTTCGCGCTGGTATCGTCGGCCTTGACCGGTGAGAATTCGGCCCCCGGCCTGCGCGGATAGGGATCGATACCAAGCAGCAGGAACTCAGTCGCGATCGCACCCAGATCCAGCTTACCATCCAAAAGAGGCTCGGGCGGCTCGTCGTCGCTTGTGTGCGACGCAACGGTTTCCGATTTTGCGGACGCTGCCGCATGCGGCGCGAACCGCAGGTCGACCAATTCGTCGATATCGCTCTCGACGGGTTCCAATGTGACGACGCAGGTCTGACCGACGCGCGCGATGACGTTGCCGGTAACGCGGACACCGGCGCCGCGCCGCGCAAGATCAAAAACGGCGGATAGACGCGCCAATTCGCGCAGGCCGGCAAGCGCGGCGAGCTCGGCGCGAACCGTATCGGGTGCATCGATCTCGACGTGCAGACCGGTTTCCGGAATATCGTCCACCGCAACCGGCACACTCCACGGACTTCGATTCTTCTCCATAGAAATCAGTCTTCTGACACCGGTCTTTGTCTTCAACACGAACAGCAAGCTCAGGGTTTCGGCAGGTTCAGCTTGCCC
>AF_2010_repII_A1DRAFT_10000334_pt1 | contig 10201 bp, 16 predicted proteins | sample AmaForreplicIIA1_FD_9195 | JGI IMG/M metagenome (IMG submission 9195)
CCAAAGTCACGTTGTCGACATCCGCGCGGCCGATTTCTACAGACGCAGACGCGGCGAGGCGGCCTTCCGGCAAGTCCGGCGCGCTCGCGACAAGTTCATACGAGCCGGGCACCATGTGGCGGAACTCAAAAATTCCCGTGCTCGATGCCGCAGCGCGCAGCGATGAACCCGTAGCAACCGTCCCACGTCGCGGCAGCAACATTAATGCGGCCCCTGCTGCGGGCTGGCCGGTAAGGCCGTTCACCACACTGCCCGTAACGCGGACTGCACGTGAGTCCATGACCTTTAGGTCGACGCCGGTAAACTCGATGCCGGGTGGGAGATCAATTGGAGAAGCTGCTGCTGCATCCGTCGTGCCTGGGTAATACACCGGCAGGTACCCGTCAGTCTGTATAACCGCGCTAATGAGGTATGGTCCCGGCGTTAACGAGGGCAGTCGATATTCTCCAAGGTCGTTGCTTTTTCCAGTACCCACGGGAACTAAGATCCGGCGCCCGTCCTGATACGCGTACCTGAACGCGTGGATGGTTGCATTGACAGCGGGGTCATCGGACGCGTTATAAACATGGCCCACGATGGCTCCTTTCGGAACCAACACAATCGCAATACCTTTCACTACCTGTCCGGGGCTTACCGTGACATCGTCGCCCATCCCCTCACGTCCGCGTTCACTGTACTGAGCGGGTATATACGCGTTGTGATTGGCAACTATGCGATACCGGCCCGGTTGAACATTCGGAAAGACGAATCTTCCGTTCTCATCCGTCGTGGTCGACGCGCCGCCCATGCTCACTCGAGCCCCGGGCACCGGTGTGCTCGTGCCTGATTGCATAACGAAGCCTTCGATCGATGCGGGAGCCTGCGCCAGAGGACCTGGAGAAAAGACCAGGACGAATGCCAATAGCAGTGGGTTCATTGGTTAGGAGACACCGTTTTTACGCAAATGGTTCCAGATTAAAGAGGACTGTCACCACAAAGACACATCCGGCTAGACGAGATTGGCGATCTTCTGCCGTAAATGCCAGGACATGAAACCTTGATATTTTTCCTGGAGTTCTTTCTTTCGCCAATCCTGGCCAGTTATCACCTTTCGGCAGTTTGGCGCATTGCAGCGGCATTCCATTTCGTAAGAATCGTCGTCCGTTGTCGCCCAATCGTGAGTCAACTCTTCTCCCGCCGCGATGTCGCGCATTGCGACAAATACGATCTGGCCCTGGACGCCGATGTTCGGATCGCAAGAATGGTTCGTGAAAAGCATACTGCCTTCTCGACTCTCGGTGTCTAGGGGACCAATGAACAGGTTCTCGGCGATCTGGATTTCAGCTGGACCGAAAAGCTCATTTGCTTTTCCCAGTTGTTTGCGCTCAAAAATATGACCGCCTTTGACGCAAACGATTTCGCCTGCACTAATCGGCTCGACGGCAAACAGGCCTCTGCCGTGAATTGGACTCGGCTTTACTGCTGCCTTTGGCGAAATATACGAGAGTGGGTTCATTTACCTTGCGACAGCAGAGCATGTGTCCATTTAGAACGCAAGCTCGCACGTGATCGGAAGATGGTCGCTGGGTTGACACGGAAGATCGGTGATAGTGCAACCTGGCGAAACGGCCCGCAATCCGCGGCAGCAGATGAAGTCGAGCCGGAGTGGGAGAAATCGGCATCGCGAGAGTATGAACTTACGGAGGATTCCTGGTGCACGTGTCCGATCCTCCAACGAAGCCAGGTCGACTGAGCAGGTCGGGTGGCTGTCATTGAAGTCTCGCCAGGTAAAGCCCGCTGCGGACAAGTCGTGGAAGAGAGGTTCGTATCGCCAAGGTGCAAGAACTCTGGACTGCGCATCCGTGATCGCAAGCACAGCCATAGAGCGGCAGATATGGTACGCAGAACCGCGGCTAAAGGTGTTCGTGTTGAAATCGCCCGTGATGATGACAGGACCGCTCGGCACTCGATTCAGCAGAAATTTCATCTGAACACTGCGACAGTGTGCGGTGCCAAAAACCTCGAGGTGGACATTGGCGATCGCGACGGTGCGACCTGAGCCGCAATCAAGTCGGGCGATCAGCGCATGGCGGTTGCCTTCACGCCGCTCCACGCGTTTCATGTGATCGAAGCAGGAGGGCAGCAGCAGGTTTTCCGAGTCCAGGACCGGAAGCCTGGAGAGGATCGCATTGCCCTGAATGGCCGTCGTGTTTTCACCGGGTGAGAGAACTTCGTCGCCGTATCCTTTGGTCAATTCCTTGAATGTAGGCCCAAAGACGACCTCCATGCCGAGGCGCTCGCCAATCTCGTAGCCAATCCGGAGATTGCCGGAACGTGCCATGCCGTCGTCGACTTCGTTCAGGCAAAGAATATCGGCCGTACGAATGGCAGTGTGCGACAGGCATTGCTCCAATAGCCGCCAGCGTTTGCCTTTCTCGATGTTCCAGGTGACGATCCTCATAAGGCTTGGGTTGATTCCATGCGCGCCTACACCTTAACTTAGAATTAATGAATCTTATTTCAGCAATTGAAGAGCTTAAGCATACGGCTAAGGAGATGAAGCTGGCTGATTTGCGCCGCTTCGTCTCGAACCTCAAACCGGACCCGTCCGAGATTACGCCGTACATTCACTTCACGGACGATCGATACGCGCGAAACCTGGTCTACAAATGCGCGGACTTTGAATGTCTTGTGTTGTGTTGGCGGCCCGGGCAGCGGAGTCCGATTCACGATCATGCAAATTCAATCTGCACCGTTTATACGCTCGACGGCGTTTTGTCTGCCGACAATTACCGAAAAACTGCGAATGGACATATTCGCGTGGACTACTCCGAGGACTTCAAGCCGGGTTCGGTGTTGAGCATTCAAACCACAGAAATTCATCAGGTCTCGAACCTTAGCGATGCGTCAGAGCTGATGTCGCTGCACTTCTATCTCGGCCCCCTCGAAAACAGTTTTCTGTATTCAGTGCAACAGCCGATCCACGAGTTGTATCAACGGACATACACGAGAGTTTTCACGATAGCGGACGGGATATAACGGCGGGCTCAATCGTCGACGTGTTCTGTCTCTATCTTCAATTTCTTCTTACACAATTCGCAAACCCAATGATGTTTACCTTCGATGAAGGCGTGGTAGTGGATACCATTGCCATCGTCTTCGGTGCAGAGATCACATTTCATAACAAGCGCGCAGACATGCGGTATAGGAACAGAACGAAAACAAATAAGGCCCGCATCAGACGACGGTTCTGCGGGCCTTCTTTGTAGGTCTGTATATCGGTGTTGGCTACTCAGCCTTCATGCTCTTGGAAATCTTATCCAATGTCTCTTTATCCGGGATTTGAGAAGCCACGGCATTCATATTTTCACTCTTGATTGCTTCATATATTTCATAGCGGTAAATCGAAATATGCGCCGGAGCTTTGATTCCAAGACGTACGTTATCCCGGCCGATACGGAGCACCTGAATTTCGATTTCGTTGCCGATAATCAGCTTCTCATCCTTTTTCCGCGTCACTACTAGCATAGAAGTCCTTTGTTCGAAGCATATCGGAAAGCCTAAGACCGGGCAAGCGTAGGTTTATCTATACGAGCGGATGACGGCGAGATAGCGCTGCATCAGTAAGAATCAGCTGTTTTCCAATCATTTTTTCGTAGTTTACTAAAAGTGGAGCCTGAAAATTGCCCGTACTCGTCTCAGGCGTCGAACTAATCATAACGATGACAAAGGCTGATTCTTTTGTCGGGCCGATACCAAGCGATTCCCACTCGCGCACTGGGACATACTCAAAAAAATTGGTGATAACCGTAGTCGCCTGCAGCACAAGAAAACCGATTTGGGGCGAGTCGACACATTTCAGCTGCCGGAATGGCGCAAGATTTGGGTTCTCAATCAAGACGAAATCCTTGCACTCGGCAAGGCCAATCAAACCCTCCGGGAAATGAATGACCGCATCCTTGGCCTTCAGTTCAAATTGATCGTTTGACTTCATCGCCCTCAATGCCTGCTCCTAAGACACACCAGTCCATGGAAAATTCCCCAATGAGGGTAGTTTGGTGTCAGACGTCTAGATCACGTATTTTTGAAATCGAGAAATTCTAAGGCTATGCCAGCAGATGGTCAGTCATCTCTCGGATGAGTTGGCGGATCTCGAGCGTCTTCTCCTCGATCAACTTCGTCCTCTCGAACGCCTTCGGCGGGAGCTTTTCAAGCTGCATCAGCTCGGCGTTGGCCAGCACCATGCCGACACGATTGTTCAGGTCATGGACCCACTTTCTGACTCTGTCTTCATCCATAACGCGACAATGTAGCACTCCACGCCGTGTGTTCATAGTTTCTTGCGCCGGGAGTGTCAATCTACGGTCACGACGGCGCCGAAGGCGTGTGCCAGATGCACCAAGAACACTGATTGAATAGCGCCCACACAAGTCCCAAACGTCATAGAGATTTGAAAACTTCAGATTCAAAAGGTAAAATCCCCCGAATTCTCGCAGGAGGCAGTTTATGGATCCAGCGAAAGAACAGATCCTCGTGGTTGATGACGAAGAAGAGTTGGCCACCGCTATTGTCGACATCTTGACGCTTGAGGGATTCGAGGTTGATCAAGCTGTATCCGCCGAGCAGGCCGCCGAGAAGCTATCGCAAACCGCCTACGATGTTCTGATCACGGATCACAATCTGCCGGGCCGCACGGGTGTCGAACTGTTGGAAGAATCCCTGGTCCGATACCCCGAAATCATCGGCATCATCATTACCGGGTACGGAACGATCGAAACCGCGGTCACGGCGATCAAAAAAGGGGCATACAACTATTTATCGAAGCCGTTCAAGCTCGTCGAATTGCCGGTGATGGTCCGCAAAGGCCTTAAGGAACGTCAACTCCGCTTCGAGAATCAGTACCTGCGCAAACAACTCGACGAGAAGTATGGTTTCCAAAACATCATCGGCGCCGGCCGCGCCATGAAGCGCATCTTTGAACTGGTCGATACCATTGCCGGTTTGAACAGCACTGTTTTGATCCAGGGTGAAACAGGCACCGGAAAGGAACTCATAGCCAAGGCGATTCATTTCAACAGCCGGCGAAAAGATCAGAAGCTCGTAAGCATTAACTGCGGAGCAATTCCGGAAAATTTGTTGGAATCCGAATTGTTTGGCCACGTCAAGGGCGCGTTCACCGGGGCGGTGCAAACCCGCATCGGCCGGTTCGAACAGGCAAACGGCGGAACGATCTTTCTAGATGAAATCGGAAACATGCCGGTGACACTTCAGGTGAAGTTGCTTCGGGTGCTTCAAGAACGGGAATTCGAGCGCATCGGAGGAAACAGCACGGTGAAGGTCGATGTTCGCATTATCTCGGCGACCAGCTCGAACCTGGAGCAGATGGTGAAAGACGGCACGTTCCGCGAAGACCTTTACTACCGGTTGAATGTGATTCCGGTCAGCCTGCCGCCACTGCGTGAACGCCGTGAAGATATTCCGCTTCTCGTGCAGAAATTTGTCGAGCGTTTCTGTGAAACGCACAAATTGGAACTGAAGACCGTCTCACCGCAAGTCATGAAGAGCTTGATGGGGTTTGATTGGCCGGGCAACGTGCGCCAGCTGGAAAATATCGTCGAACGGATGGTTGCTCTTACCGGTAACCGGACTGCGATTCTTCCGACAGATTTGCCCGAAGAAATTCAGCGTCGAGATCCTCTGAATTTTGTCCCGTTGATTGAGATCCCGGAAGAAGGGATTAATTTCCAGAATGTCGTGACGGATATGGAGCGGGAGCTGATCCTTCAAAGCCTACGGAAGACCAACGGCAACAAGAAACTTGCCGCTAAAATGCTGAACCTCAAGCGTACGACGCTGATCGAGAAGATCAAACGCATCGGCCTTGGAGAAAATATTATTGCCTCGGCTTAGGTGGCCGTAAGGGCGGCACAAAACCGCCCTCCGGTATCTAGTGATGGCTGGTGTGCGCGTCCGCCTCACCGCTCGATGCTTGAGGGTAAAGCGGGCGGAGCTGGTCTTCGCCCGGTTTGATGAAACCGCCTATCAGTGCCGCGACCAGAAGAAATGCGGCAGCAATTAATGCTTCTTGCATAGCCCCACTAATTAGAGCTTTTACTCTTTGCCTCGTTCACGTAGTAGCCCGTTCGATGCCGGATCTGTGTACCGGGCTTCTTGACCTTCACATCGACTTGCCGCCAAACGTTCTTGTCCGGCAGGGAAGTCGGGTAGTAACTAAGCGTGTATTGCTGATGAAGTTCCTCGAGCAGGACCTGCGCCAAGCTGTTCAACGCGTAGTTCCGGCCAGTGAACAAGCGAAATGCTCTGCCGCCGCTGACGCTGGTAAGCCGACCGAGCATGTAGTGATAGATGTGATAACGAGTTCGCCGCAGGACAAGCGGATCTTCGTCATCATCGTCGATACCGATGGCGTAGACCAGAACTTCGGACCGCTTGAGTATGTCTTCGACCTGCATCGAGCTGATGTGACTCTTCGTGTCGAAACCGTCGGTCACCAGGAGCAGGATCTTCTTGTTGTGTTTCGCGGTCTTCATCTCATCCATCGCAACTTGAATCGCATCGTATGCCGCGGTTTCTCCGCCGGCTTTGATATCCCTGAGGCTGCGTTGGACATCCTGCATGTTCGTCGTGAAATGGCGACGAACTTCGACGTCTGAGTTAAAAGACACGACGAACATTTCATCCTGTGGTGAGAGTGCCAAAGCGATCTCACGAACGGTTTGCAGCGCCTGTTGGAGTTTATGACGCATGCTGCCGCTCGAGTCGACCAGCACTCCCACGCTGATCGGCACTCGAAGGTCATGTGAGAAAAATGAAATCTTCTGCTCTGCACCATCCTCGAACACCTGAAAATCTTCCAGTCTCAGGCCGTCCATGTACTTCCCCTGGTCGTCAAGAACCGTAGCCACAACGTTTACCAACTCAACGTTTACGTTCAGCCGATATCGCGGGTCTTGCGCGTCGGCGGGAGTGGGCGGCTGGTTCTCCTGAGGGGGGTTCTGGGGTGCATTTTGTGCGGCGATCACGACCACTCCCGCACATAAAACGCACAGAAGACTAAGGGTCACTATCCAAACGTGTTTTTTTGCGTCCATGGTGAGCCACTCATCTGCAGCTTTTTTGCCGCGTTTTGTTTTTTGTACCCAGTGTCTGGTTGCGCCACATTTTATACCTGGGGTTGGCGGGAATTTCCAATGATTTCGTCAATGGCCTTCGCGCACGATGTTTCGGTTCCAGTTTGGGATATGCACAACGAGATTACGGGTGCCGTCAGGGACGCTTTGGCAACTCAGACGGCTATTTGGCGTGAGGCCTGGAGCAAACGAAAGCTCTTCTTCTTCGGCATCCGTCATTTCTGAAATCGTCTCCAGACCTTCTCGCACGATGCAATGGCACGTGGAACAGGCACAGACACCGCCGCAGGCATGGTCCACCTCGATGCCATGTGCTAGGGCGATGTCCAGAATGCTGCCAGGCAGACCCGTATGACCATAGGGGATCTTTTCCGGATCGACTTCAATCGTCACATTCATCGGTAGGAATGTAATCGTGAATCTCTGGGTTGCCGGAGCAGGCGGTTGCTCATTAACGTAGGGATTCGTTCCACCCATATCTGAATATGGTAGCGCTATTTGGCTGCGGCTAGTTGTTGAAGGACGGTATTGATCGGCGGCCGATCGCTGGCCTCGCTGCCGACGTACTTCCATGTGATCTTTCCATCTTTATTCACAACGAACATCGAAGGCCGCGCGATGCCTTCGGTTGGATGGAGTACGCCATACTGTCTGATGAAGTTCTTGTACACATCCGAAAGGACGGGATAGGTCAGATTCAACTCCGAGGCTACCTTCTGACCATCGGCGGGACTATCCGCACTAATAGCTATCATCTCAGCACCGAGACTCTTGATCTTCGCGTAATTTTTTTGCAGCTCACCGAGCTGCGCGCGACAGAACCCTCAAGCCTGAGTCCGATAAAAGACCACCAGAACCGGCTTTTTGCCCTTAAAGGAATTCAGATTCACGGTCTCGCCCTGAACCGAGAACCCAGTAATGTTCGGGGCGACTCCTTGGACCTGAAACGCGAGCAGCAGCGCAAAAACTAACGACTTCATAGCACACACATCGTACTAAGGAAGGAGGAAAGCCACAAGTATGCCCTGCAAAACATCACTGCACCTTCAAGGCTCGTGCCGCCTCTTTTTGGTTCAGGATTTTGAATTTCCCAATTGGAAGGTCGCCGAGCTCAAGTCCGCCGATACGGATCCGCACGAGCTTCAAGACGGGATGGCCGATCGCTTCGAACATGCGGCGCACCTGACGGTTCTTTCCCTCGGTGACCGTCAATTCGAACCATGTGTACTTATTCGTTGCGCGAATTTCACGAACGACGGCTGGACCGCTGGTCTCGCCGCGGCCAATGTTGAGGCCGTAAGCAAGTTGAAAGTACTCGTCCAGTTTCACAACGCCTGCCACTTTTCCATAATAGGTCTTCGGGACTTTAGATTCCGGCTGCAGCAATCTTTCGCTGAATTCCGTGTCATTCGTGAGAATCAGCAAGCCTGACGTATCCAAATCAAGACGGCCAACGGGAAAAACCCACCGATCGAGCCCCTGGAGACAGTCGTACACCGTGGCCCGATTGCGGTTATCTCCGAAGGATGTCACGATGCCGGTCGGCTTGTTTAGGAGAACATAAGTTTTCTTCTCCTCTCGAACCCTTCTCCCATCGAAGTGCACCACATCTTTCGCGCTTTCGACCCAGTAATCGGGATCGCGAATGACGCGCCCGTTTACTTTAACTCGGCCTTGCTGAATCCACTCTCGTGTCGTGGTCCGAGACGCAATTCCCGCTTTCGAGAGAACTCGGTCCAGTGTGGCTCTGGGTTTCTTCACGGAGTCAAGCCGATGATAGATAACAGATGTCCCATTCGCTTGCCGTCTCTGCGGTAGGAATGAAAAAGATCTTCTCGGCATTTCGTGCAAAGTGATGACGTCTCGATCTGAGTTTCCGGAATGCCTGCGTCGATCAATTGCCTGCGATTGGCCGCCGCAAGATTGACGTGCGGTTTCGACCATTCCTCTCCTGTCTCAACAGCAGACGCGTCGGGCATGGCCTGGACAACGTCCTCCCCAACTTCGTAGCAGCACACGCCGATGTGAGGTCCGATCACGGCGTGAAGCGTTTTCGGAGCGATGTGAAATTTTTCGATGATCCTCGTGACCGCAATCTTTACAATGCCCGCCGCGGTACCTCGCCATCCCGCGTGAATGGCGGCGACAGCCCGGCTTTCAATGTCTGCAACGAGAACCGGCACGCAATCGGCGGTTTGTACAGCGAGAACGACACCACGCAGGGCGGTCAGAGCCGCATCTCCCGCCACCGCTTCGCTCGCAGCAGACGTATCGTCAACATCGACGACGATCCCAGAATGAATCTGTTTCAGCTTGATAATCGGCCAACCCGGCGCACCAATCGCCGCAAGGAATCGGGCGCGATTCATCTGGATCATCGGATTTGGAGAATCGGCAGGACCCAGCGAAAAGTCGTTTCGTTCAGCCCGCCGCGTGGAAAATGCATGAACCAGCCCGGGGATGCGATCCAGCGTCTCCGAATGAAGGAAGGTGATTTGGTCCTGACGTTTTACCTGTAACATACAAACTCATGATCACCGGCATCGGTATCGACGTCGTCCACAACGAGCGAATCCGCGATTCCATTCAGCGCTTCGGTGATCGTTTCCTCAATCGAATATATACAGAAGGGGAGATCGAGTACTGCAAGAAATGCGCGCAGCCAGAGATTCATTACGCCGCGCGTTTTGCCGCAAAAGAAGCTGCATTCAAAGCGCTCGGCACAGGCTGGTCCGGAGGCATCAAATGGAAAGATGTGGAGATCGTGCGGATGCCGTCCGGCAAACCCGAACTGCATCTTCACGGCGAAGCCTCAACCTTTGCCGCATCCGCCGGAGCAAAGCGATTTTACGTCTCGCTCACCCATGATCAATTAGTTTCGTGCGCTGTGGTAATCCTGGAGGCCTGAACTCCATCGTCGTTAAGGTCGGCTACCAAGACCCGCATCCACTGGTTAACAGGAGCGGCCCAAGGCAAAGCGACGCGGACAAAGTTGCTGCTGATCGCAGACCCATCCTCCAATGTAAGCACATCGATTTCGCGTCCGACCATGGCGCGGCGGAATGCCTGAT
>AF_2010_repII_A1DRAFT_10000335_pt1 | contig 10198 bp, 11 predicted proteins | sample AmaForreplicIIA1_FD_9195 | JGI IMG/M metagenome (IMG submission 9195)
GGCCTTGCAGTAGTCGAGGCTACTATGGCCGACGCTTTAACCCGGAACTTCACGATAAATTTTGGGCCGCAACACCCCGCGGCACACGGCGTTTTGCGCCTCGTCCTGGAACTTAATGGCGAGGTTGTAGAGCGCGTCGATCCGCATATTGGATTGCTCCATCGAGGCACTGAAAAGCTGATCGAGCACAAAACCTATTCGCAGGCGATCGGATATTTCGATCGGCTTGATTACGTCGCGCCGATGAACCAGGAGCATGCTTTTGTCCTGGCGGCGGAGAAGCTTTTGGGCATCGAAGTACCCCGCCGCGGACAACTGATTCGCGTGCTCTACAGCGAAATCGGGCGCCTATTGTCACACCTGCTACAGGTGACCACCCAGGCGCTCGATGTCGGCGCGCTTACGCCCATATTATGGGGCTTTGAGGAGCGGGAAAAACTAATGATGTTCTATGAGCGCGCCTCGGGCGCGCGGATGCATGCCAACTATTTTCGTGTCGGCGGCGTGCATCGGGACCTGCCGCCACAGCTCATCGATGATATTTGGAATTTCTGCGACCCCTTTCTCAAAGTATGTGACGACATGGAGGTCCTGCTCACGGAGAACCGCATTTTCAAGCAACGTAACGTCAACATCGGTGTCGTGAGCCTCAACGATGCTTGGGCTCGGGGCTTCTCGGGAGTCATGGTACGCGGCTCCGGCGCTGCCTGGGACTTGCGCAAGGCGCAACCCTATGAATGCTATTCCGAGTTCGATTTCGACATTCCGATTGGCAAGCACGGCGACTGCTACGACCGCTATCTTGTNCGGATGGAGGAAATGCACCAGGCCGTGCGAATTATAAAACAATGCATCGATAAGCTGCGATCACCGCAGGGACAGGGGCCTGTGATAATTGAAAATCACCGAATTGCTCCGCCGCGCCGGCCAGTGATGAAGAGTTCGATGGAAGCAATGATCGAACACTTCAAGCATTATACAGAGGGATTTCGGGTGCCGAGGGGCGAAGTTTACGCGGCGGTCGAGGCGCCGAAGGGCGAATTCGGAGTCTATCTGGTCTCCGAAGGGACTAACCAGCCATACAAATGCAAAATCCGCGCGCCGTCATACCCACACTTGGGGGCAATGGATTTCTTGACTCGCGGACACATGCTCGCTGATGTCCCTGCGATACTCAGCTCTCTCGACATCGTATTTGGCGAAATTGACCGCTGATAGTCTGCGTTTGGCACAAAGCGGACATTTCGCGACTGAGTTCCGATGTCCGCTTTTGGGGGTAAAGCGGACATTACTCGGACGTGCTTCGATGTCCGCTTCTGACCCAAAGCGGACATCCTTGAGTGAGACATACGGCGACTAGAATTCCACGAGACTCAACTGCAGTTTGCACATGACGATTTGGTGAAAGGTCACTTCACGGCCACTCTATTTGCAGAGTGATCCGCACAATCCTCATAGTTTTCGCCCACACATTCTTCCACTAAAATTGGGTGTTTCTGAGCCGGGGAGAAGACCAGGTGAAACGGCGTGGTAGGACAGCGGCTAAAACGCGACGCACCATGAGGGTGAAGCGGAAGGCGCCGTTGATCGCGCGTCGAGACAATTCTCTCGCTGCCGGTCTGGAAAAACGAGTCAGCTCTGTCACTCGCAAACTATCGGGGGCGCGAGAGGCTGAGCAACAACTGCTACATAGCTCAGTGCAGTTTGCAATATTGGTTCAAAGCATCAAGGATTATGCGATTTACATGCTGGATGAGGCGGGTCGCATCATAACCTGGAACAGCGGTGCCGAACGCATAAAGGGCTACACCCGCGATGAAATAATAGGCCAGCATTTTTCTTGCTTCTACACAGATTTCGATCTGCAGTCAGAGCTCCCAACAAAAGCCCTTCGTCAAGCAGTCGCTAACGGCAAGTTTGAGGGAGAAGGATGGCGCGTCCGCAAAGACGGGAGCCAATTTTGGGCAAGTGTTGTGATCGATCCGATCTACGACGACCGCGGGACGGTCATTGGCTTTGCAAAGGTGACCCGCGATGTAACGGAGCGACACCAAGCGCAGAATTTGCTGGAGCAGAAGAACAAGGAGCTCGAAATTTTTGCTACGACGCTGCAGCACGAACGGGACAATATCCTAACAAATGCGCAAGCTATTGTGGCCGCGATCGCCCATGAAATAAGACAACCACTAACAAGAATCACGGCAGGCGGCAGTGCAGCGCAGCGATTTCTTAAAATGGTCCCACCCGAACACGATAAAGCACGGGCCGCTCTCGACGGGATAGTAAATGCCGGACATCGCACAAGCGAAATAATCGACGGCTTTCGGGCCTTGTTTGCGAAGGGCGATCAGAAGCGGCAGCTTGTGGACGTAAACGAGACTATCCGAAGGGTTCTAGAGTCATTGAGCAGCGAGCTTAAGGATCATCGTATCGAGCCTCGCTCGAAGCTAATGTCCGAATTGCCACATGTCTACGCCAACAAGAGTCAATTACAAGAAGTCATATCCAACCTGATCGTCAATGCTATCGAAGCAATGGACGCTACGTCAAAACAAAGCCGGGTGTTGCACGTGAGGACTGAGCTTCGTGATCGCAACGCAGTTGCCGTGGTGGTGAAAGATTCCGGTTCGGGAATAGATAAAGATAAGTTAGATGGCATCTTTACTGCGTTTGTTTCGACGAAGCGAGACGGGATGGGATTGGGATTAGCCATCTGTCGAATGATTATTGAGTATCATGGCGGCAAACTTACCGCGTCGTCGGACGGCAAAGACGGCGCGTCATTCCAATTCGTCCTGCCAATTGCGTCTAGCGACAAGGACGGTGCTCGGGCGGAATAAACTACCGCTCAGTTTTTCACGCGCGATTAGCTCAGGATGCGCCTACAAGGCTACTCGAAAGTCAACCGCAGGTTTACCCAATCTGATGTCTGCTTCTGGCACAAAGCGGACATCACGCGGCTGAGTTCCAATGTCCGCTTTTGGGGGTAAAGCGGACATCAAGTGAAAGCGCCTCAATCTGCGCTAATGACCCATCACGACATTTCGTGCGCAGAATTTGCTGTGCTGTGCTGCGCAACACAGGCCCTCATATGCATCCCCTCCGCCATTCGGCGGTGGTGACCGCGCTGGCCGAGCGATAAGATCATCCTCGTGTCGAGACAGCGGGGATTGACCGATATGCTCGGCCGTCGCGACTTGATTGCCCTCTCGGCTGCCCAGGTCGTCACGACGAGCCTTCTCCTCGGCGCCGGCCGCGCACAGACGCCAAACGGCACATACCCAAGCAAACCGGTGCGGGTCATCGTGCCGGTCGCGGCCGGCGGACCGACCGACATTGTCGCGCGGGCGCTTGCCGACAAGCTGTCGGCGATGTGGCACCAGCAGGTCATCATCGAGAACAAGTCGGGCGCCGGCAACAACCTCGGCAGCGAATACGTCGCACGCTCCGATCCCGATGGCTATACCATGCTGTTCGATCCCGGCTCCATGTCGGCAAACACCAGCCTCTACGGCAAGCTGAGCTACGATGCGGTGAAGGATTTTGCGCCGGTGTCGCTGGTAGCGCTGGTCGACTATTTTATGTTCGTGCCGAATTCCTCGCCAGCGCATTCGCTCGAGGAGTTTATCGACTATGTCAAATTGCATCCCGGCAAGCTGACGATGGCCTCGCCAGGCACCGGCAGCGCGCCATATCTCGCCGAGATGATGTTCTTGCAGATGGCCGGTCTGTCGATGACGCACGTGCCGTATCGCGGCGCCGCGCCCGCCTTCACTGATCTGATTCCTGGCCGTGTCGATTGTTATTTCGGCAGCGGCACTCTCTTGTCCTACTCGCGCTCAGGTCAGGTGCGCGTGCTGGCGGTCACAGGAGTAAAGCGCAATCCGGCTGCGCCCGACGTGCCGACGATCGCCGAGGCGGGCGTACCGGGCTACGAGGTGACCGGAATGCAGGCGCTGTTCTTCCCGGCCAAGACGCCGCGCGAGATTGTGCGCAAAGTCAGCGCCGACACCAATACGGCGCTGGCCGATCCGACGCTCAAGTCCAAGCTACTGGAGACCGGCTATGTCGCCGGCGGCTCCACGCCCGAGGCGCTGGGTCAGCGGCTCAAGGCCGACATCGTCCGCTGGAGCGCCGTCATCAAGTCGCTCGGCATCAAGCTCGACTAATGGGGCGACGGAGGAGCTTAACTGCGCCTGAAGCTCTACAGCTCGAATAGGCCCCTTTTTTGCTGCACTGCATGAGTCCGCTTTTGGCACAAAGCGGACATTTCGCGGCTGAGTTCCAATGTCCGCTTTTGGGGGTAAAGCGGACATAGTACGGACATGGCCGCGATGTCGCCTTCTCACCCATACAGGCCCGTATGCGATGTATTGCTCTTTCGAAGAGCGTTAACCCCCGCGTTCGCGTTTCCCGATGATCTACTCTGCTGCAATGTGGTTCGCGCGGACCACGTTGCCCCAAAGCTTGATTTCGCTCTGAAGCAGTGCACGCGCGGCCTCAGGCGTTTCCTCCTCATCGGGATAAAGATCCATGCCGCCATCGGTATACGTCTTGCGCAGCTTGGGGTCGGCGAGTGCCGTGCGAAGCGCGGCGTTCAATTTGTCGACGATCGGACGCGGCGTGCCGGCCGGCGCCAGCAGCATATGCCAGAAATCGATATCAAGATTCTTGTAGCCGAGCTGGGTCATCGCCTTCAGCTTCGGAAGGCCAGCGAACGGCTTTTTGGTGATAAGCGCGTAGGTCTTGAGCTTGCCGGAATCAACCAAAGGCCGCGCTACGACGGCAGAGATGGGACTTAAATCTACTTGGCCGGCCAACAGGTCGACCAGTGCCGGACCCGCGCCGCGGTAGGGAACCTGCGTAACTTTAACGCCGAGTTCCTGGAAGACTAGCACCTCGGCCAAATGACCAAACGAACCGACGCCGGGATGACCAACCTGAATCATCTGACCGGGCTGCTTCATCCAGTGCAACAGCGCGTCGAAATTGTTTGGCGGCAGTGATGGGCGTCCTGCCAGAGTAACTGCAGTGGTATTGACGAGGCCGATCGGGACAAAATCCTTCTCGGCGTCGAACGTGTGGTTCGGATAAAGCGCCATGCCCGCCGCAAGCGCGTTCTGATGCAGCAGGATCGTGTAACCGTCGGGCTCCGCACGCGCTGCTTTGGCGGCAGCAATCATGCCGCCAGCGCCGCCGACGTTTTCTATCACGATCGGCTGTCCGAGCGCTTTCTGCATCGGATCCTGGAGGATACGGGCGGTCGCGTCGTCGGCGCCGCCAGGCGGGAACGCCACCAGCATCATAACGGGGCGATTAGGATAGGTCTGCGCGGTAGCGGAGCTTACTACGATAAACGCGGCGAAGATCGATACCGCAAGCGCACGTATAAAGCCCATCATGGATTCCCCCTAGTTCTCTATTCTGGTTGTGTCCGGCACCGGATTTGTTCGGTATTCAGCTCCTTTCCGTCCTAACCCGCAACAAAGATCAGACACGTGCGACTTCACGTCCAATGGCTCGGCAGAATGGCGCCGACAACGGCCCGGCCGCGAAACATCTATTCCTGGCCCAAAGCGGACATCGGACCAACTCCCTGGGGGATGTGCCTCAGCCCGCCGGGAAAATTTCGATTACGTTTGTGAAAAATTACAAAATTGTAACGTCACTTGCGCGTGAGTTCGCGGTTTCGTGACTGGCCGGATAGAGCGAATAAGAGAAATCTTCACGTCGGATCGGGGAGAATCGTCATGACGTACTATAGTCCACAGCTCATCCAAACGATGCGTGACGCGCTTGATGCGGTGATGACCAAGGTTCCGATGAACCATGCAACGCCAGGACTAAAAGCACACCTGGCTGAGGTCATTCTGCAAGCTGCCGCGCAGGGTCTGACGAGCTACGATGCCTTGGTAGCAGCAGGATCGGACCAGATTCAAACCATTATCTCGATGCTCAGCTAAATGAAAATAACGAGGGCCGCCGTGCGCGTCACTTGAATGCCCTGGGATGTCCGCCTTCGGGGGTAAAAGCAGACATCGCTTGAACGTGGCCCCATGTCACTTTCTGACTCGCGAAAATAATTTGTCCCTAATTGGCCGCCTCTATATGAGCGTCCTCGATTACTTGGCCCCATCTCGCGATCTCTGACTTGATATAAGCGTCGAGGCCCTCCGGACTAGAACTGTTGTTGCTCATGCCGAGCTGGGCGAGACGCGCCCTGGTGTCGGCCGAGGCGAGCGCCTCGCGGGCGGCGGCGTTAAGCCTTTCCAGAATATCGCGCGGCGTTCCTGCCGGCGCGACGATGCCGAACCAGCTTTCGGCCGCAAAGCCCGGGATAGTTTCCGCAACCGTCGGCAGGTCGGGTGCGGTGGGCGCGCGCCGCGGGCTGGTGACCGCAATTCCCCGCAGGGTGCCGCCTTTGAGATGGCCCATGACTGCGGACAGGTTGGCAAACATCATCGGTATCTGTCCGGCAACCGCATCGTTGATCGCCGGCGATTCGCCCCGATAGGCGACGTGCACCATCCGGATGCCGGCGTCATGCTCAAAAAGTTCGGCGGTCATATGCGGCGTCGTGCCGATCCCGCCGGTGCCAAAATTGATCTGACCCGGATTGGCTTTGGCCATGGCGATGACGTCGGCGACCGTATGCGCGGGGAATGCGGGATTAACCACCAACGCGAGCGGCGAGGCGCCGGTCAGCGTCACCCCGGCAAAATCCTTGGCCGGATCGAGCGTGACCGCCTTGCGATAAAGGATCGGGCCGACCGCGAAAATGGTTTGGGTGCCCATCATGAGCGTGTAGCCGTCGGGCGGCGATTTGGCCACGTCGGNCGCTGCGATCATGCCGCTCGCGCCGGTGCGGTTCTCCACAACGACCGATTGGCCGAGGCTGTTGGANATTTTCGGCGCGAGGATTCGCGCGACGATATCGGTGCCGCCGCCGGCGCCGAAGCCGACGAGAAGCTTGATCGGCCGGTCGGGATAGCCTGTCACCTGCGCCCGGACGGCGCCTGCCGCGCAGGTCAGCGCGAGCGCGAAAGCCAAAGCGACGCGCACCGATCCCGTTGTCTTCATCGCAGTCCCCTCGTCACTCGATATGATCGAGTTCCTCGCTGTCCGCGATTTATTCTAGCTGGAATTCCCCGGATGAACCCCAATTTTGAGGCACAGGTGGTTGCAGTGCGGAATGTCCGAGTCTGGCACAAAGCGGACATCACAGCCCGACTGATCCATGTCCGCTTTTGGGGGTAAAGCGGACATTGGTTGGACGAGTTCCGATGTCTGCTTTTGACCCAAAGCGGACATTGGCTCTAATTTTGCTGTGACGCACAAGACGTCTGACATGTGATAATTTCCTTAACTCCCTGCCTCCACGCCGAAGAGTTGGAAGCAGGCGAGCAGGACCGATGTCTGCCAGACACTTTCTCGAAAACCACTGGCCTTCAATCACGATCGCCGTGACGGCCACTGCGATCGCGGGTGCGTTTCTTGTAATGCTGCGAAGCATGCCACCGCACCAGATCGTCATGGCTACTGGGCGCGAGGGAGACGTCTACTACGAGATCGGTGAACGCTACCGCGCGGCGCTCTCGTATGAAAATGTTCAAGTACAACTGATGCCGACGGCGGGTTCGGTGGAAAACCTTGCCATGCTGCGGGACCCGAATTCGGGAGTAAGCGTCGCTTTGATCGAGGGCGGCATTCTTAGCGCGGCAGATACATCAGGGGTCGAATCACTGGGGACGGTCTTTTATGAACCGCTGTGGTGGTTCCATAAGCGCGAGATCCTAGGTGAAGCAGCCAACCATCTTCGTGGCCAGAGGATATCGATCGGACCCGAAGGGAGCGGGACGCGAGCGCTGACGCTGGAACTACTCAAACGTACCGGGATGGAGCTGCAGGTCGGCGAATTGTTGGCGCTCGAACCGCGAGAAGGCCGGCGAAAAGCTCTTGGCGGGGCAGATCGATATGGCGTTCATGATGACTTCCTGGGAGTCACCTGTGGTGCAGCAGCTACTCGCCGACGATCGCGTCACGCTTTCCAGCTTCTTGCACGCAGACGCCTTTATCGCGCTCTATCCGTTTCTCACCAAGGTGGTAGTGCCCAGGGGTGTGACGGATATTGCGAAAGATCGGCCGTTGACCGATGTGGTCTTGATTGCAACAAAGGCTAGCCTGGTGGTGCGCAAGGACCTGCATCCCGCGATTCAATACCTGCTGCTCAACGCGGCGGCGAAGATCCACTCGGGACCGAGTATCTTTAACCGCGCCAACGCATTTCCTGCCGCCGAAGCCATTGACATTCCACTGAGTGACGAAGCGCTACGCTTCTACAAATCGGGCTTACCATTTCTGCACGATTACTTTCCGTTCTGGATGGCGGCGTTGATTGGCAAGTTGATTATCTTACTCATTCCGATCTTAGGCGTTCTCTACCCAATGGTGCGATTTCTGCCCCGCCTGTACGACTGGAGGATGCGATCAAAGGTCTTGCGCATGTACGGAGAACTAAGGTTTCTGGAGGACGAATTGACGAGCGCGGGCGGCACAGGGCGTGACACCACCGAAATGGCCGCTCGGCTTGATCGCCTGGAGGAGCAGGCAAACCATCTCAGAATACCGGTCGCCTATGCCAGCATGCTGTACGAGTTGCGAAATCATATCGATCTCGTGAGCGAAGGTTTAAAGAAGCACGCCGAGACGATGAAGGAGGAAGGTGCTTGCACGATCTAAATGACAACCTGTTGAGTCCGCTTATGGCACAAAGCGGACTTCTCGATCCGATCGATCAATGTCCGCTTTGAGGGGGTAAAGCAGACATCGCTTGAACGCGAGCGCATGCCAAACTGGTGCGAGGAGACCGAAGATGAGAACGAAAACGCTTCAACAGACGGTTACCTTCAAGGCCTCACCGCATCAGGTCTACAACATGCTCATGAACTCGAAGAAACATCAGTCGCTGTCGGGCGAGCCCGCAAAAATCAGCCGCAAGGTCGGAGGAAAATTCACAGCCTGGGGATCGCACATATCTGGAATCAACTTGGTGCTGAAGCCCGGCAAAAAAATCGTGCAAGCATGGCGTGCCACAGGATGGTGGCCGGATCACTATTCGGTCGCCATCTATGACATCGCAAAGGTTCCGGGCGGGTCCAAGCTCAAGTTCACCCAGATTGGCATCCCGCCTAATCGCTACAGTGGCCATTACCGAGGATGGATTGAGGCCTACTGGACGCCAATGAAGGAGATGTTTGCGACCGGGCGGACCAGTGAGCGAACCAAACGCCGGGTCAAGATTGATCGAGAGGAGCGAATTAAGGGCGGGAAATTCCGGCGATCAATATCGAAGAAAGCATAGCCTTCGATTCTCGTTACGGGAAAAGGTTGGACGTGGGGACCGCCATTGGCTGGCTCCCCCATCCCAGTAGATCACCAACAATAGGGCGGTTTCAGCCCTGGCGCGCGATCATTCCGGACGCGCGATCAGCTGGTGATGGGCGGTTACGCCAATCTCTCCACGCTGGTCGCCATGAAACGTCTTGTCGCTGTGATAGACCAACAGAACAGCATTGGCGTGCGTCAGCAGTTGCGGTGCCGTTAATGTCAGCCGTGCTGCGCCCTTTTTGTCGGCGACGAAATTGTTGGCTTTACCGGCACCGTCGAGTGGCGTGAATCCGACCGGTTGTTGGTCGAAATGGTTCTCAAACAGGCTGTAGGAGCCGCCGGGTTGAAGTTTACTAAACTGAGCTGAGATTTTGGCTTTGCCGTTCGCTGACGGCGTGATTGTTACTCCGCCAGTAGCGCCCAGCCACTGCCCAAAATCGAATCCCAGTGACTCACCCTTGGCGTTGAAGAGCGGCGTGGTCTTGGCGTCCTGCTCGATGAGGGCAGGGCGAACGCCGGCGACGTGTTGGATATTCTGGGGGCCCGTCGCCGCCGGTGACGCGGGGTCCTGCACGAAGACCTGCGGGTCAACGGGCTTAGGTTGTTTGGTTTCGCTCGAAAAGAAGGTCGCGTGGATCGTGAAGGTCAATCGTTGAGAATCGGCTGCTTCGGTTGCTGCGGTGCCAACCAGCGTCAATGCGAACGCAAGGCCCATGGATTGGCCGACCAAATTCACTTTCATAATTCTCTCCTTGGTGCGGATTGCAGGACCTGGTTAGTTCAACCGCACTTCAGCCACGCTTTTTCGACA
>AF_2010_repII_A1DRAFT_10000337_pt1 | contig 10185 bp, 14 predicted proteins | sample AmaForreplicIIA1_FD_9195 | JGI IMG/M metagenome (IMG submission 9195)
GCGATACCCGAGAAAACTAAGTGGCTGTACAACGCAGCGGTCACCGAGATCGACGGGCGCAGTTCGTAGTCTACAATCTGTGCAAACGGCTGATCGGCAGCTGAACCCGAAACGGTGAGCATGACATCGACTTCGTTCCCGTACACAATCGGTTCGGCGTTTGGTTCTCTCGGATCAACGGCGAGGTTCATCAGCTGTCTATTTATGTCCGCTTGGGCGTTGCCGATCTCCTTGTCGGTCGCGACTCTGACGAAATCTTTTCTATCTATCGGCGTCAGTTCATTCCCGAAATTGACAAAGTCGTACATAGAATCTCTTGCATTCAGCCAATCGCCCTCTCTGAAAGTTTCTAAGTCCGCCTGACAGAATGAAACAGCCCATTCGAGCTGTTTGATATGTCCTGCCTGTTTTTCTGACTGTTTCATATTTCAATTGCCTCCTGCCAGCTCACGTTATGACGGTGACAAAACACTCCGAGAATACCAAAAATCGATTGCAATAACAACTCTGCCATTGCATATTACGCGTATAAAACTTTTCGGAGGTAAAAAAATGAATGATGAAAACACGAACGGCAAGGTCAAGGATCAGCCACTCCTTGGCGATGACAAAGAGTCGTATGGTCCTGCGAATCTTCCGACTCTGACTTCCCTTGTACCCATCACGTCGGAAGATGGAGGAGACCCGATCACTTGGGCAAAGGACATCCCGCCACCGCAGGAGGGCGAATCGATTCCGAGCCACTGGGGACCTTTTATATTCCCTGGATCAATCCAGATCGTGGCCGGAGAAGCGGGAATTGGCAAAACTACCTTGCTGTACAATATCGTGGTCAGCTTAGCTCGGGGCGAAACGTACGCCGGGATCACACCAAAGTCTGCCATTAAAGTTCTCTATTATGATCTTGAAACCCCCGAGTTGCTGCGCAAACACAAGCTCCACACCATCACAAACGGGAAGCCTCCCGACCGCCTAGCTTTCGCTACTAGTTTTTCTATTAACGGAGCACGAAAGAATGTCCAAAAGCATGGCTTTCAGCTCGTAGTAATCGACACAATTAACGAGGCTTTCAATACTCGTGAGGAAGAGGACAACGCAGAAGCAAACCGGCAAATGCAGCTGATGCGAAAACTCATCAATGAAACAGGTGTCTCGATAATACTCGTCGGTCACATGGGCAAAGACCCAGCGAAAAGCGGTGTTTACAAACTCAGAGGAGCATCAGCTCGTCCAGGAGCTGCCGATGTGGTTATGAACCTTGAAACCGAGAGGGAAGATGTAATCCGGCTTCAAATTGAAAAGAACCGCTGGTTAGGCGGCAAAGACAAAATCTTCTTCAAGAAAGTTGGCGAAGACCAATTTGAGCCAATAGAGATTCACGGAGAAGAGACTCTCGCCACGGAGCACAAAATAGAGGAGTTTATCGCGTCGATTGTGCCCGTTGAACCCAAGACAATTGAAACGCATGTGGTCCTGTCAAAAGCTGAAACGGCAGATTTGAAGCGAGGGACGGTAGAGAAGGTCCTATCGAAAATGACTCGCCGAGAAAACGTCTACGGAATCAGGAGAGTAAAGCAGGGTCACTATACTCGTACCGCAAACTTCCGACCAAATGGCCATATGGTGAAGTCGGAACCGGAAGAAATCATAGAGATAGGATACCCGCCACCTAATCCTAACGGCGAAAAAGCGGGAGCATGATCGGCCTTTTCGACCTTAGTCATGATTTGAGGAACCTGTCCATGAGCGAAAAAGCTAGAAATCCGTTTGAACCGTTTTTTGAGGAGGTCCGGCAGATCGTGAGGGATGAAATTCAAAGGTCTGTCCATGACAACGGCACTGAGGAGCGTCTACTCACCGCTGAGGAAGCGTCACAGCTCCTGTCCATATCGCCTGATTGGCTCTACCGCCACGCCAGGAAACTGCCTTTTGCCCGGAAGCTAGGGCCTAAGATCCTGCGGTTCAGCTATCAAGGGATTATCAAATGGTTGGCTACGCGAACACTTCATTAGCATGAGCCGTTACCGCGAGCCTTCTTGACGCAAAAGCGAGGTTGGTATACTTATTGGATACCATGATGACAGGCAAGGAACTGAGACGCGTAAGGCTACGGTTGAAAATGACGCAGAAACAGCTTGGAGAAGCACTCGACATCCACAAGAACAGCGTCGCCCGGATGGAAAGGGGGGAATTTAGAATAATCCGCACAACCGAGCTTTCCGTTAAGTACCTGCTGCTCATGGAAACAAAGAAAGGGGTTTAATCAAAAATGAACAATGAAACAATCAACATTGAACAGACACCGGGGAACTCAGAGCCACAAACTAGAGCTGAGCGACGACGGCGAACGCGAGGCTTAGGGCGCACATTCAAGCGTGGCTCTGTCTGGTGGATTGCCTATTGGCATAGAGGCAAGGAGTATCGAGAGACATCGAGTTCAGAGAGCGAAGCACAAGCGCGGAAACTCTTGAAGAAACGGTTAGGCGAGATCGGCAGCGGAAAGCTCATTGGCCCTGTTGAGGAACGTGTTACATTCGAGGAAATGGTTGAATATCTGAAAACAGATTACGCGGTCAACAAGCGAAAGGCTGTTAAAATTATTGAATACCCGATCAAGCATTTAAGGAAATCGTTTGCCCTGGACAAGGCCCTCGACTTAACCACGGATCGAATCAATGCACACATTGCGCGTAGACAACAGGAAAGAGCCAAGAACGCAACGATTAACCGTGAACTAGCGGCATTGAAGAGAATGTTTTCTCTAGCCGTTCAGGCCGGTAAACTTTCCACGAAGCCTTATATCCCGACCTTAGAGGAAAACAATGCAAGGCAAGGCTTTCTAGATCACGGGACTTTTCTTGTACTGAGAGAGAATTTACCGGCTTATCTCAAAGACCCGGTGACTTTTCTCTACCATTCGGGGTGGAGGGTAAGCGAGATGAGGGCGCTTGAGTGGCGAGACGTTGATCTAGCTGGAAAGGTAATACGGCTCAGACCTGAAATCAGCAAAAATAAAGACGGTAGACTCTTGCCGATCAAAGGCGAACTTTTAGAGGTTGTCGAACGCGCAAAGGAGAACAGGCGTTTGGATCGCCCTTACGTGTTTCATGAAAACGGGCAGCGGATTGGCAGCTTTAGGAAAGCATGGAAGACCGCCTGTAAAGTCGCAGGGGTTGGCGAAGTGATAGTGCACGACCTACGGCGCAGCGCTGTTAGAAACATGGTTCGCGCCGGAATCCCTGAACGAGTGGCAATGAGCCTAAGCGGACATAAGACCCGAAACATCTTTGACCGGTACAATATCGTGAGCGAAGCCGACCTGGCGAAGGCAGCAGAGCGATTACAGGCGCATCTAGAGGAGCAACCCAGGGTGTCGTGCCGATCATCATAACCCCGACGAAGACGGTCAGATGAAAGAACACGGACAAAACACGGACAACTTACTAACTTTCCCCCTAAGCCGCTCCTCTAAGATGCTGAAAAGATTGGTGGAGCCGATGGGAGTCGAACCCACGGCCTCTAGAGTGCGATTCTAGCGCTCTCCCAACTGAGCTACGGCCCCAAAAATCATGATTCGCTTGCAGTGGCCTTAAGATACTCCAGCACCCTATCTTTTAGATCGGGTCTTTTCAACGCGTAGGCGACGGTGGCCCGGACGAAGCCAAATTTGTCCCCGATGTCGTATCGTTCGCCGCGAAACTGGCAGCCGTAAACTTTGCGTTCGCGCACGAGCTGTGCGAGCCCATCGGTTAATTGGATCTCGCCGCCTTTTCCAGGTGGCATTTTCTCCAGGATCCCGAAAATCTCGGGACGCAGGATATAACGGCCAATGATCGCCATCCGCGACGGTGCTTCCTTCGTCGGGGGTTTTTCCACCGTCGCATCAACTTGGTATAGCCGCGGTTTCAATGCTTTCCCTTTGATGACACCATAGCGGTGGACTTCTTCCTGGGGAACCTCCATAAGGGCGATCACCGATTCTTTTTTTTCTTCGAAAATTTCCAACAATTGTTGGACACCCGGCGTGTCGCTGTCGATGAGATCATCCGCGAGCAGCACGGCAAAAGGCTCGTCTCCAACCAGGTCGCGCGCACACAGGACAGCATGTCCCAAACCCAGAGGCCGCTTTTGACGAACGGAAACGACCTCGGTCATCTCGGCGATTCGTCGCAGCATTTGCACGGTTTCGCGTTGCCCCCGTTCCCCAAGAATTTGCTCCAGCTCGGGCGCCTCGTCGAAGTGATCCTCGATGGCGTCCTTTCCCCGGCCGGTGACGAAAATGATCTCCTGAATCCCCGAATCTACCGCTTCTTGCACCACGTATTGGATCGATGGAATGTCCACGATGGGCAACAGCTCTTTTGGCACGGCTTTGGTCGCCGGCAAAAAACGGGTGCCCAAACCCGCTACGGGAATCACTGCTTTCTTAACTTTCATTGAATAAACAAGGTCGAGATTAAACGGCTCTTCGCGCCTTTTTTTCCTCGACCTCTTGGCTGGATTTGCACTCAATGCAAAGAGTCGTTACCGGGCGTGCCTTAAGACGTTCGATCCCGATCTCCTCGCCGCATTCCTCGCAGATGCCGAAGGTGCCTTCCTCAATCCTAGTTAATGCTTCTTGGATCTTAAAGATGAGTTTTCGTTCGCGGTCGCGAATGCGTAGCACGGAATTGCGATTCGACTCCATCGAAGCGCGGTCGGTGGGGTCCGGGAAATTTCCGTGTTCATCCATATCTTCCACGGTTTTACCGGCCTCAGCTCGGAGCTCCAGAACCCGTTGGTTAAGGAGGGTACGGAAGAATTCAATGTCTTTCGTATTCACCGGGATACTTCCTGCCACTGTTCATTGAGCTTGTATAACATTAACAGACGTTGATGTAAAATCGGCTCCGCGCTACCGTCACGCAGGATCTCAATCACTAAAGGAATCGGGATGAGGATGGGTGAGAACATATATCTCAGTCGATTTGGGAAGCATGGCGCGACTCAAAACTAGCTGGGAACCTTGTATCCTTTGCACCGGATAATGCTCCTTGGCAAAAGCTGCAAACAACTCGCCTTGTCGCTTCACATCATAGTGCATCGGAATTACGATCGGCGGTTTCACTTGTTCAATAACCTTCATGATATCCTCGAACCCGAGGTTGGTCATGGCATCGATCGGTATCATCATGATATCCACCCGCTGCATCACGCGCTCCTGCTCTGGGCTGAGAAGGTGACCGATATTTCCCAGGTGAGCGAGACAAAGACTTCCCATTTCATAAATGAAAATGGAATTGGCAACCGCGCCCCACGCGGCTCCCCTCTGGCTCGGAATGTTTACAATGACAATGTCTTTAACCGTGGTGCGTATGGGATTCCAGGTCTGGCGAAAAGTGATCCCTCGTAGGATTACGGGGTTGCCGGTGACCGCGCCGGTATTATTGTGGGTGAAATGATCGTTGCTCACCGTTACCGCGTCTGCTTGTATCCCTGGCGTAACGTTGAAGTTGGGATCGGCCACCACTTTGGTCTGGCTGCCGGAATGAATCAGAAAACTCGAATGGCCATACCATTGTATGAAGTAGTTGCCCAGCGCTGGCGCTTTCCCCGGACGAGCCTGAATCAGCTGCCGCCCTTGCTCGAACAACTTAACAAGAGCGGGGTTACAGAACGCCTGTGCCATGCTGCGGAGCGACAACAAAAGCCCTCCTGCCAGTAGCCCGATAAAACCACGCCGTTTCATGGTTGCTCCTCTATGATCAAACCCGTGAAGGTCGATATTTCTGTGCGCGAATCTTTCCACGCGTTCTTGCGCAAACCCGCTTTGATACATGTTTGTTCGATAAATGTTTTCATGTCCCATTCATGCTGGGCTGCGACTTGAGGCAGCAAAACGCCGCGCTTTGCCCCCTGAGCAACGTGAAGCCCATGCTTGCCGACTTGTAGCGCCAGCGGGTCACCTATTCTTACCAAGGGCGATAGCACGGTAATATCGATTCGAATATCATCGAGCTCATCTGCGGAAATCGGCACCATCCGGCTGTCGCGCGAGGCCGCCGCTTCCGTCATCTCGATGACAACCTTATACAGCCGGGCATTCGGAGCGCAACTGCCGATGCAGCCCCGCAAGGTTTGTTGCTTATGCAGGCTGACGAAGGCGCCATAATCGCGGCTCTGTAGATGGGGATCGCTGATCCCTTCCACATGCCGCTCTTCGCCGCGGACAAAATCTTCCAAGGTCTGCCGCGCGAGTTGCAGCAGTCGCCTCTGGGAATCGGGAGGAAGAAAAACATCGTCCATTTCCGTCCCTCCAGATAGAGCGCACTATAGCGTTGGTGTGAGGCGTTTTACAAGGCGAGTGATCCTGGCGTTATTCAGCGCATCGTTTGCAGCGCCCGTAGAATGCCGTTCGATGGGAAGTAACGGTAAATCCCTCATGAGGCAGCTTGGCGGGAAAGAAACGCTCGTCCGGGTCAAGCAGGATCATAAACCTGGTCGCATTGTTCGCAAATAAAGTGCTGGTGCTGCACCACCAACGGGTCGAAGTGCTGCGAGCGACCTAAAGTGAGCACTTGGAGCTTGCCATCATTAACAAGCTTCTGCAGATTTCGGTACACGGTCCCCATGCTGATATGGGGAAGCTCTCTTCGAACCTTATCGTAGATCTGATCGGCGGTGGGATGGGAAGCCTCGTTCTTGATGGCGTCCCAAACGACCTCCAACTGTTTTGTGTTTCTTCGCTTCTTATCCACGGCCGGGCATCTCAAGAGTTAAGGTCGGCAAGCAAGGATTTTCTGGTTTCGACATTCAGACGCACGCGAGCGTGATAGTTAGGATGATCGATTTGCAACTCGGCGTCCTCTGCGCCGGCGAAAGCGGAAACCGCCTGCGCGTCAAACGGAAACTTGACGTACTGCACGGCGCTGATTTTGTCTTCTTGGCTTCGGCCTTCTTCGAAACGAGCATGGATAGTGTGATTCCCAACGCGCAAAGAGAGCGTCTCATCGATACCGAGAAACTGCAGCAACTCTTCCCGCAGATGAGCCTGTTCCTCGATTTCCAAAAAGAGCGTAGCGCTTAGTTCTCCTGGATCAGGAATCAGACCGTTGTACACTTCAATCTCTTCCCGAATCTTATCAAGGTCCACAATGCGCTCCGCCCGGACCATTTCTTGAATTTGAAAAATCACCGTATCCCGGTTCTCGAACACCAGAGACACTCTGTCACCGATCGAAACGCGTCTTTTTTGCTTCAGGTCAATGATCCCACGGCGGAAATTTTCCCGAATCTTTTCATAAGCAGAAATGCCCATGATGTCGTCCAAAGAAACCTTATTCATATGCCCGCCTCGCATGCAAAAATTGCTTGGCATTTCTTTCAGTCACAAACCAATGCTCCCCATCCGGGAATTTTCACCCATTCGCAAAATGCATTCATGCATGGGGTAGCACTGGAATTAACCGGTCCTAACCCACACAAATCACAATTAGCTCGCAGCATCGGCGGGCTCTTTCCCTGCAATTCTTTCAAGCCCCTTGGTGAAACGACCCGCATGAGACTTTTCTGCTTTGGCGAGAGTCTCGAACCACTCCGCCAATTCCGATAAGCCCTCGTCACGCGCCGCCTTGGCAAAACCAGGGTACATTTCCGTGTATTCATAGGTTTCGCCTTCGACGGCAGACTTGAGGTTCTTTTCCGTCGTGCCGAAGGGAACCCCGGTCACTGGATCTCCGACTTCCTTCAAGAAATCCAGGTGGCCGAAAGCATGTCCGGTTTCCGCTTCCGATGTGTCTCTGAAAAGCCCGCCTACGTCTGGATAGCCCTCGATATCCGCAACGCGTGCGAAATAGAGGTAGCGCCGGTTCGCCTGGGACTCTGCAGAAAATGCCACTTTCAAATTTTCAAAACTCTTCGTGCCTTTAAGACTTTTTGCCATAAACCTCCCTTTTCATTAATGGTAATAATTACTAGTACTATAACTATGCGTAAACTCAAGTCGCCCGCAATTTGTCAAATCTGGGAAATACCAGGAAGTTTTTGCCTTCGGAAACACGACGGTCCCGCCTCTTTTGAAAAACTTTCTTTGACAAGACCGTTCTGCTATCTTTCTGAAGCAAACGCGGGGCAAAGAAAGGTTCGAGATGATCTCCATTGATGAATTCAGAAAAGTGGAACTCAAAGTAGCGACCATCAAATCTGCCGAGCCGCACCCGAACGCCGATAAGTTGATGTTGCTTCAAGTTGACCTCGGCACAGAGCAGCGCCAGATCTGCGCGGGGATAAGAAATCACTACACGCCTGAAGAGCTCGTAGGCAGACAAATCGTTGTCGTTGCCAATCTCGAGACCGCCAAGCTGCGCGGCCTTGAAAGTCAAGGCATGCTTCTGGCTGCTTCGGACGAGGGCCGAGTGGTGATCTTGTCGCCGGAAAAAGCTGTGCAACCGGGCGCCAAAGTTTCTTAGCAGCTTGCCGAAAAGAACATGGAATGTTTCGGGCAAGCTTAGCATGAACGGATAAATCTTAGTCATTAGCTCCCTCTCTGTCGCTCCTTCGACGATCTCAGAAAAAATCTCTGGGGTTCTCGAAAGGTTGAACGCAGGATTCTTAGCAACGTGCTAAAATAACTTGCCCGCAGACGAGAAACCTCTACGATGTTAACCGTTCCCCCAGGACGTCCCACATTCTGCTCCATCGATCTTGAAGCTCTGCGCTGGAACTTTCGCCAGATAAAACAAAAAGTAGGACCGCAGGTAAGAGTTCTGTCGATGGTCAAAGCGAACGCTTACGGCCACGGTGCACTTGCCGTCGCACAAACCTTAGCCAATGAAGGCTCGGATGCCTTCGGCGTTGCGACCGTAGAAGAAGCTGTGGAGTTGCGGCAAGCGACGATCCGCCAACCGATCATCGTGGTCGCGGGAGCCTATGTGGAACAATGCCGCCAATTTCTGGAGTATGGCCTGACTCCCGTCATACACGACCTAAAAACACTGAAAAGTTTCGAAGCAGCCGTGAAACGCCAGTCTGCAACCCTCGCCATACATCTGGAAATCGACACAGGAATGGGTCGCACCGGGCTTCTCGCAGCGGAAGTGAATCATTGGACCGCGGAGCTGCGAAAACTGAAAGCTCTTCGAATCGAGGGCGTCTTTTCACACTTCTCTGATGCCGAGACCGCCAACGAAGCGTACAGCGAGAATCAATTGCGAAACTTTGAATCGGTCATCGCCTCTCTGCGCAACGCCGGTGTAACTCCATCCCGCGTTCACATGGCTAAAAGCGCTGCTCTGCTTACGATGCCTGGTTCTCATTTTAGTATGGTCCGGCCGGGATTAGCTCTATACGGCGTTTATCCATCGCCGCAATTGGCAAAAGAGATCTCTCTCAAACCGGTGCTCAGCTGGAATACACGCATTCTCCAGTTGAAACGAGTCGCTTCGGGAACCAGTCTCGGTTATGGACGAACGTTCGTAACGAAGAGAGCAAGTTTGATCGCCACGTTGCCCGTTGGTTACGCGGATGGCTACCAGAGAATTTTTTCCAATCGCGCAGCGGTGTTAGTCCGCGGTCGACGAGCGCCGGTGGCGGGACGAGTCAGTATGGATTTGACTACCATCGATGTTACCGATATAGACGAAGTACAGCAGGGAGATGAAGTTACTCTCCTCGGCCGTCAGGGCGACGTGACGATTTCCGCCGACGAGATGGCCTCATGGGCAAACACCATCTCGTACGAGATTCTCACCTCCATCGGCGCTCGAGTTCCCCGCATCCATAACCATTCTTAGGAGGATTAAGAGCAGTGGCCAGGATTCAAAGGGCCCTTATCAGCGTTTCAGACAAGAACGGGATTGTGGAGTTTTCCCGGGCGCTTTCAGAACTTGGCGTCGAAATTATCTCCACCGGCGGCACCGCTGCGTTGCTGCGTGATAACAAAATTCCCGTGAAGGACGTTTCCGAGGTTACTGGCTTTCCCGAAATGATGGATGGTCGGGTAAAAACTCTCCATCCCAAAATCCACGGTGGGATTCTTGCGCTGCGCGACAATCCAGAGCACGTTGCCAAGATGAAAGAGCATGGCATCGCTCCCATCGATTTGGTGGTCGTGAATCTTTATCCCTTCGAGGCGACTGTCGCCCGCGGCGCGTCCTTTGAAGAGATTGTCGAGAACATCGACATCGGCGGGCCGAGCATGGTTCGTGC